>CABEAV010000984.1_pt1 | contig 11364 bp, 8 predicted proteins | sample 3422231 | NCBI WGS metagenome assembly CABEAV01 (sample SAMEA5534326, study PRJEB31848) | metagenome | biome: tundra; feature: field; material: soil | place: USA | collected 2013-05 | depth 0.15 m | reverse complement strand
GGGCTTCAGCCCACGGTCTGGCTGTCATCCGAAGATGGCGAGCTGAAGCTCGCCGCAGCACGCTGAAGCGTGCGCCACGGCGGCTCAGAATCATGCCCACTTGCCGAGCCACGACCGTTGGCCTGCTACTGGCCTTGGCGCCGCTGGGCCGCGGCGCAGACGCCGGCGACATGCGCTATGCCGGAGCGGTGGTCTGCGGTTCTTGCCACCAGCAGATCGCCGCCACTCAGGCCAAGACCGCCATGGCCAAGACGTGGCACGGCGCAGTGACGCCCTTGCTGCCTCCGGGCTATCATGGCCGCGCCCAAGAAGGGGCGGCCAAGGTGCTGCAATACGAAATCGAGCGCCAAAGCGACGGCTTTATCTTCTCCGCACTCATGCCGGATGGGGTGAAAACGACACTGCCTGTGAACGTAGTCATGGGCGGTGAACGCCACGGCCTGAGCTTTCTTCTGTCAATCGAAAAACTGGACTCCATCCCCCTGGAGCGCCCGGCGCTCATCGAAGCGCGGTATGTCTATAATACGCCGAACCAGGCGCTGGCGATCTCACCGGGCTTCGCTTCGGGAAAGCCGAGCTCGTATGAAGACGCCTTTGGCAGGGTGCTGAGTCCGGGATTCCAGGTGAAGTGTCTCACCTGTCACGGCGAACCCGGCACACCAGGGGCGGGCAAGCAGGGCGGAGTTCAATGTGAGAGCTGCCATGGACCGGGTCTCGGGCACGTGGAAGCGATCCGTCAGGGCAAACCCGGCGCCAGCATGGTCAATCCGAAGAAGCTCGCCGCCGATCGGCGTCTGGATCCCTGCGCCCGGTGTCACATCGGATTTTCGGACCGGTCCGATCTCCTTCCTAAAGAATTGCTTGTTTCGAGCCAGGTGGTGGCGCTTCGCAATTCGGAGTGCTTCATTCAGAGCGGAAAGGCGCTGACGTGCACGAACTGTCACGATCCCCATCGCGATCGGCCGCCCGCGGAATTGGAGCAGGTGTCCGTCAGGGCCTGCCTGGGCTGCCACTCCGCCGCCGCAAAGCCGCGTGCCGCTATGTGCGCGGTGAACGCGCGCGGCCAGTGTACCGGCTGTCACATGCCGCGCGTGGATCAAGGCGTCTTCCACATGTCGGATCACTGGATTCGAGTGCATCCGGAGCGGGGAATCCAATCCCCAAAGCGCGATGAGAGTCTCCGATCGCAAGTTCCGCCTTTACGCGAGTTTCTCCGCATTATCGTCGTAGATGAGAAGCAGAAGGCGGAGACCGCGGCCGGCCGGCTTGCCAAGGGAGAGGCGTTCTTTGACGTAGCGCACGATCTTTCGATAGACGAAACCGCACCGGGGGGCGGCTACATCGGTGAGATGTGGCTATCCGAGATGGAGCCGAAGCTGGCGGCCGCCGGGGCGAAGCTCGGACACGGCGAAACCAGCGGCATCGTCGACATGGGAAATCGCTGGATGATTCTGCAGCGCATGCCGCGCGATTTCAAGGCGGACGCCGACGATCTCTTCGAGCGGTCATCCGCGTTGAAAGCGGGCGGCGACATCAAAGGCGCCCTCGAAAAGGATCAGCAGGCGCTTAGGATCTATCCGTACTTTTTGCGGGCGCTAATCTTTATGGGGGCAACCCTTGGCGAAAACGGACAGGTGCAAAGAGGCTCCGAAGTCCTGGCCTTTGCGGCGCGGCTCTATCCGAAGGACGCAACCGCCCAATTCGATCTGGGCCTCACGCTCGGCGCTCAGGGGGATCATGCCGGGCAGATCGAAGCATTCCGCCACGCAATCGAACTCGACCCGGACAACCTTGCGGCTTATGAGAGCCTGGGCGCCGCGCTATACTCGGCGGGCCAGTGGCAGAGCGCGGTCGAAGTGTGCCACGCCGGTCTTCGGATAGATCCGCTGGCAGCAAGGCTCTACTTCAACCTCAGCATTATGCTGGAGCAACATGGCGACGCGCAGGGATCGAAACGCGCGCGCGCGCTGGCCACGGCGATCGATCCTGGAATCCTCTCGCGGCCGTCGGAGACGGCGTCCCCTCTTCCACCACCGGACCTGCCCGGTCTAAACTGAAAAGCCCGGTTTAAACTAAAGAAATGCCCCGCGCGGTCCTTTTTGCCGGTTTGCTGCCTTTCGCACTACTCTTCGGGCAGACACCTGAGCCTGCTCTTCTGGAAGTTCAATCGCTCGTCGATGCGGGCAAATTGAATGATGCCGAGAGCTCTGCCCGGCGGTATCTGGAGATCCACCAGAGTTCGGCGGATGCGCACTATCTGCTCGGGTACATTCTGTTCCGGGAAGGAAATCCAAAGCCCTCATTAGCTGAATATACGGAGGGCGCGCGTTATCGGGCGCCCAGCGCCCTTGACCTGGAAACGATCGGCGGCAATTACTTCCTCATGGAGGACTACGCCGCCGCTGATCGATGGCTCACTAAGTCGTTGGAGTTGGCTCCTAACGATGCGCACGCCAGGTATTACCTGGCGCGCGCCAAATACAATCGGAAGCGCTTCGCGGACGCCGTCCGGATCTTTATCGAATGCTTGGAACTGGATCCGCTGAACGCTCAAGCGGCGGACTACCTGGGCCGCTCTTACGAAGCGCTGGGCAGAACCGAAGACGCCCTCCCGGCATACCGTACCGCGATCGCTTTGGACACCGGCGCCGCTCCCGGAAATCCCGAACCGTACCTCGATCTGGGCACCCTGCTGGTGGAAAATAACCGGCCCGGCGATGCCATCCCGTACCTTGTGCAGGCGGCCGGGATCGCCCCCGGCGACTGGCGGGCTCACCGCGAGCTCGGGAAGGCTTATCTGCAACTGAATCGGTTGCCGGAGGCCCGCGAGGAGCTGCGCAAGGCCGTGGCACTCGCCCCTGAGAATGGTCCCCTTCACTTCCTGTTGGCTCAGGCATTGCGAAAGAGCGGCTTGGAAGACCATGCGCGCGTCGAAACCGAACGCTATAACGCGCTGACCGGTGCGCACTCTTCGCCGGACACCCCGCTGGCAGAGGCCCGATCGTTGCTGGACTTAGGCAAATTGGATGAAGCCGAGCAGGTGACCCGCCGGTATCTGGAGATCCACAAGAGCTCCGCCGATGGGCACTATCTCCTCGGCTACATACTGTTCAAGAAACAGGACCCAAAATCTTCCCTGGCTGAATACACCGAAGCCGCGCGATACCGCACGCCGGGCGCGGCGGATCTGCAAGCGGTAGCCGGCGATTATGTGTTGTTGAAGGATTATCCGGACGCAGATAAGTGGTTCACGAAGGCGGTCGAATGGAATCCGAAAGACTCACTCGGCTGGTATTATCTTGGCCGCACCAAGTACAACGAAAACAGGTTTGAGGAGGCCGTCAGCGCCTTCGAGCAATGCCTGAAGCTGGATCCCCGGAATGTCAAGGCGCAAGATAACCTTGGACTATCTTTTGAAGGCCTGAATCAACTCGAGAAAGCCATGGCCGCCTACCGTACCGCCATCGATTGGCAGAAGGATGCGCCGGACAGCAACGCCGGACCCTTGCTTGACCTAGGCAGTCTTCTGGTGGACGACAATCGCCCGGACGAAGCGTTGCCGCACCTGCTCGGCGCGGCGCGGATCTCTCCGGAAGATTATCGGGTTCATCGGCAACTGGGAAAGGCGTACACTCACCTGAATCAGTTGGAGAAGGCTAGAAATGAGTTGGAGAAAGCCGTGAAGCTTGCCCCTCAAAACGCGCCCGTACATTTCATGCTGGCACAGGTCTACCGGAGACAGGGATTGATGGACAAAGCGAAGATCGAGAGTGAGCGGTATACCGCGCTGGCAGGCACTAAGTCGTCGAAAGAGAACTAGGAGACAATTATGAAAATCTGGCTTATCGCAATAGTGGCAGCGGGTTGCTTACCGTTGTCGTCTTTGGCGCAACATTCCAAACAGTTTGTACAGGCCGAATTGCTCAAGACAATAAAGGCGAAAAGCGCCAAGGCGGGCGATCCTGTCAAAGCTCGCGCAGTCACTGCCGTGCTTCTACCCGGCGGAGTCGCAATTCCGGAGGGCACGATACTGCTAGGCGAAGTGCGTGCGGCAGACCCGAACTCCCTAAGCATTTCGTTCGAGCAGGTGGAACTAAGCGGCAAGAAAACGCCGCTCAGCCTGTCGATCCGCGCGGCCATGATGCCGGGCGGCCCTCAAAAAAGCTCTGGCGACGCGGGGAACTCTCCGTTGGACGCCGCCACCCCCAACGCACATCCGATCAAGGGCGGAACGGCCCAGTTGTCCGACAAGACGCAGAACGCCGCCCAGAATGCCGCCACCGGATCCGGCGAGGTCTCACAACCCGGACGGGCTGTGGCTGCGCAGACAGGCTCGGTCATCGGGATGCCCGGAGTCACTCTCCAGGTTGACGATTCGCCGCAGCACGCATCGAAATTTGAATCAAGCGGAAAAGAGCTGCAGCTCAAGCAAGGACTGCAGCTCATGCTGGCCGTGCCGGAGTAGGCGTGGCGCAGGCGCTCGTGCCGGCGCCAAAGACTAATGCGCCGTCTCCTTGTTCTTAATCACCTCTTGGGCTCGCTCGGCCGTGGCCGCCCGCACGCTCTCCTCCAACTTGCTGAACGTCTGCATCTCGGCTTGCGCGTCCTGGACGCGTCCGAGGGCGCGATACACCTTGGCGAGCAGAAAGTGTGTGCTGGGTTCAGCCGGATCGGCTTTCGCGGCTGCCTCCAGATCCGTGGCAGCCTCCGCATTGCGGTTGAGCTTGATCAAGGCGCGCGCCCGATCCACCCTGGCATCCGTCAGACTGGGGCACATCGAGAGCGCCCGGTTGATGTCCGCCAGCGCCTCGTCCGGATTCCCATTCCTCTGCAGGACTATAGCTCCGATCTTCCACCGCGCCATGCAATTTGCCGGATCGACGGAGAGCTCCGCCTGGAATTGCTCCGTGGCCGAATCCCATTGCGAAAGACTCCAATAGGCGTCTCCCAGCTTATAGTGCGTGCCGGGCCGCTGGGGAGCCATCTCTACCGCCTTCTTCAACTCCACCACGGCGCCGTCGTAATTGTTCATGGCCTCCATCATCTCTCCGGACAACTCGTGCGCCAGTACCGAATGGGGATCGATGGCGTTCATCTTCGCCAGGGCCTGCTCGGAGAGCTTCATGTGAATCTTGGCGAGCAGATACCAGACTTCCTGGTTCTTTGGCTCGCGGCCGGCGAGTTGCCGCAAGTGGGTCTCCGCCGCCCCGTAATCGCCCAACTTCGTCAAATCGTGCACCAGGTACATCTCCGCGTTGCTGTCGGTGGCATTGGCGCGGAGGGCCGCCTCCAGCCGGGGCCGCGCTTTGCCGTACTCGCCCATCTCGAAGAGCGAAATGCCGAGCAGCGCCGAGGCCGAGGGCATCGCCGGACTTATTTTGAGCCCTGCCTCCAGAACCCTTGCCGCTTTCTGATACTCCCGTTGCCGGAAATACAGCGCGCCAAGGTTGTTGTAGGCGGGACCCAATCGCGGCGCGATTCGCAGGATCTCTTCGTATCTGGCGATGGCGGTAGCGAGATCGCCCTGCGATTGGGCCGTCTTCGCTTGGCCGTATAGTTCTTGCACGCGTGGGTCGTCACCGGAATTGCTCTGAGCCGGCAGTTCAGGGCATGCCGAAAGCAGCAGCAGTAAGAAAGTTGCCAAGAGCCGATGGAGCATCACTGATATTATCTTGCTATACTACTACGATTAACATGAGACTGAGCCACGCGGGTGCTGTCGTGGTCCTCGTGGTTTTTCCGGTCCTCGCGATTCTCTCCTTGGCTGGCGGCACGTCGGGTATCCAATTCACAGAGGCTGCCGGCGCCGCCGGAATTCATGCCGAGATGCGTTGCGGAGGCCCCGAGAAGCGCTGGATTCCGGAGGCCAATGGCAGCGGCGCCGCATGGCTCGACTACGACAACGACGGCCTCATGGATCTGCTGGTCGTGAATGGCTCCAGCATGGAGCAGTTGCGCCGCATCGTGGCGGGCCAGCCGCCAGTGCCATCCAAGGGTGGGGTGTACCTGTTCCACAATCTCGGAAATGGGAGATTTGAAGATGTTACCGAGCGCGCGGGTCTCTCCAATGCCTATTGGGGAACCGGCGCGAACGCCGCGGACTACAACAATGATGGCTACACGGACATCCTGATCACCACCATCGGCGTCGACCTGCTCTATAAGAACAACGGCAACGGAACGTTCTCCGAAGTCGGAGGTGCGGCGGGCTTGAGCCGCAACGTGGAATGGCATACGGGTAGCGCGTTTGGCGATTTCGACGGTGACGGCTATCTGGATCTGTACGTGGCCGGCTACGTAGATATTCACTCGATTTCGCTCAATGAACCCGCGCCGGATTGTCCTTACCAGGGAATGCCCGCATTTTGCGGCCCAATCGGCATGAAAGGGGGCCATGGTGTGCTGTATCACAACAACGGCGACGGCACCTTCACGGATGTCACGAATCGGGCCGGCCTCGGCGAGCGAAGACTTTCGCATGGTTTCACGGCCGTGTTTGACGACTTCAATCAAGATGGCAAGATCGACCTGTTCGTGGCGAACGACTCCGACCCGAATTTCCTGTTCCTCAATCAAGGAGACGGCACGTTCAAGGAGTGCGCGCTGGAGCGCGGAGTTGCCGTCAACGCCGGGGGGAAGTCGCAATCGAACATGGGAGTGGCTGTCGGCGACTTCGATAACCAGGGTAGGCTTGGCCTTCTGACGACCACATTTTTCGACGATTATTTCCCCCTGTTCCGGCAGGACAAATCCGGCTTCTTCGATGAGGTCTCGCTGGCGGCCGGCGTTCTGCCGGCTACCAGGCAGTACCTCGGGTGGGCCTGCGGCTTTGCCGACTTTGACAACGATGGCCAGCGGGACCTCTGGCTCGCCAACGGGCATGTCTACCCGCGCTCGCCGCATTACTTCGAACCGTTCGCGGTGCTGCAGAATCGGGGCGGGGAATTCTCTACCGTTTTTCGCTATCCGGCTATGCCGGACAACTCCTACCGCGGAGGCTGCGCGGGTGATTTCGACAATGATGGCCGGATCGATGTGGCGGTGCTGCCCATCGCGGGCCGGCCTCTGCTGTTCCAAAACAAGACATCGAACTCGAATTCCTGGCTCGGCCTGCACCTGCGCGGAACCCGCAGTAATCGCGATGCCATCGGCGCCAGCGTCCGGATTGCATACTGCGGCAAGACGCAGTTCGATACGGTCCGCAACGGCGGGAGCTATCTATCGCACAACGATCCACGCCTGCACTTCGGGCTGGGGGCGTGCACGAAGGTGGATCGCGCAACCATCACATGGCCGAGAGGCACGGTGCAGGTGCTGAACGAACTTCCGGTGGATCGCTATACTACGGTCGAGGAGCCGCGGTGAGCAACGCAGTGGTCTACCTCGTTTCCTTAGTGTTCATCGGGTTGGCCGGAGCCTGGCAGGCAACTCCCGAGACACCCGGCAACTTCATCGATATCACCGCGTCCAGTGGAGTCCGTTTCAAGCACGAAGCCTCGCATACATCCAGGAAGTACCTGCCGGAGACGATGGGATCGGGCGTGGCGCTGTTCGACTATGACAACGATGGCCGTCTGGACATCTTCCTGGTGAATGGAGCGCCTCTCGACGATCCTACTCCGAAGGGCACGATTCCGCGGAAGACCGGGCCGAAGTACTGGAATCGCCTCTTTCACCAGAAAAGCGACGGAACGTTCGAAGACATGACGGAGACGGCTGGCCTCCAGGGGGTTGGCTACGGAATGGGCGTGGCGGTGGGCGACTATGACAACGACGGCTATGAGGACCTATACGTCACCGCGTACGGCGGCAACCGGCTCTATCACAACAATGGGAACGGCACCTTCACCGACGTGACGGCGCAGGCCGGCGTCGGAGGCAGCGGCTGGTCTACCAGCGCGGCGTGGGTGGACCTCGACAATGACGGCCTGCTGGATCTCGTGGTCCTGCGATATCTTCAATGGGACTTCGACGATATCTGGTGCGGAGAGCATAAGGAGGGTTTTCGCGCCTATTGCCATCCCAATACGTTTAAGGCGATTACGCCGCTGGTCTATCACAACGATGGGAACGGCCGCTTCACGGAAGTCGCACAGAAGATCGGCTTGGCCCTTCCTGGTAAGGGCCTCGGCATCGCCCTCGCGGATTACGACCGCGATGGGCACATCGACCTTTTCATCGCCAACGATTCCATGCCCGAATTCCTGTTCCACAACAAGGGCGACGGGACGTTCGAGGAGAAGGGCCTGCTCTCGCAGGTGGCGGTCGACGAAGATGGCCGCACCTACGCCGGCATGGGCGTGGACTTCGACGATTTTAACAACGACGGTCTGCCGGACCTGGTGGTGGATAATCTCGCCGATCAAATGTATGCGGTGTATCAGAACGCCGGCGATGGCACGTTCAATTACACTACCAAGACTTCGGGCATGGGCCGCATCACGATGCTGCACTCCGGGTGGGGGCTGCGGCTGATAGACTATGACAACGACGGCTGGAAGGATCTGTTGTTCGCGCAAGGGCACGACCTGGATACCATCGAGCAGACCAATCCGCAATTACGTTATCGCGAGCCGATGTTGCTGGTCCGGAACACGGGTCATGGTTTTGTGGATGTTTCCGCAGCGTCCGGTAGTGTCTTCCACCAGGCGTGGGTGGGTCGCGGACTCGCCACCGGCGATCTCGATAACGACGGCCGCATCGACGCGGTGGTATCCACCAACGACGGACCAGCTTATGTGATTCACAACGAAACGAAGACGGAGAATCACTGGCTTACCCTGAAGCTGGTAGGCCATAAAAGCAACCGGGATGCCATCGGCGCCGTAGTGAAGCTTGTTACGTCGCAAGGAATGCAGTACGCAACGGTCACAACCGCGGGCAGCTATCTTTCCTCCAGTGACAAGCGGGTGCACTTCGGCCTGGGCCCGGCGGTGACGGCTCAAACGCTCGAAATTCTTTGGCCCAGCGGTATCCGCCAGGTGCTGAAGGATGTGCATGCCGGCCAGATTTTGCAGGTGGACGAGCCCGCCCCGCCTGGCAGCCCTTGAGGGAACATTCGCGTGGACGCGGGACCCTCACCCGGCTCCCTCGCTTCCGAGATCGTGTGTCCTAGCAGACCCCCGTAGGGTCCTGTCTTGGGGTTGGCGGGCCAGCCTGCTCCGACCCTGATACTGGCCTGTTTCCTGCCGGGCCTGATACTGACATCCAAGCGTTGTGGGACTTCTCTTTGATAGGCCAATAGCCAATAACGTCAATAACTTATAGCGATTTAACCATATGCTTGCGCAGCCTGTTCCAGGAAGCGCCAGCGAGCAATTCCCTACTCGCTCAGAAAACGAACCGCGCTACAAGCTGCACGTTCCGCGCATTGCTGGGAAAGTACTGGTCGTATCGGTCGAAAGTCGAACTGCTCGGAATGAGGAAGTTGCGCGGAATGCCGTTTGTCCCGAACGTCCGAGAGATAGCCCCCAACGAACTGCGCGTGATTGAAGAGGTTGAACGCCTGGGCACCGATATCGAAGCGCATCCGTTCGGTGAGATTGACACGCTTCATGGAACGCCACATCGAAATTATTGGTGTGGTCAAGCGAGAACGTGTTTCTCCCGCCGGTGGCATAAGCGCCCAGGCCGGCAACAATGTAACGGGCATTGGGATTGTTGGCGACATAGGCCACGATCGACAAATCGCCGGCCGCGACGGCCCGGCCCTGTGCGTTGTAACCCGTGACTCCGCTCCCAACGTTGGCGGCGCCACTGGCATTGATTGACGGCGCGGTCGCCCGCGGTATCCGAGTTCAGATTGGAGTCGACCCCGCTCTGAATGGTGGCGAACTCCGGTAGTGGGCTACTTTGGATTATCATCTTGGCCGTGGCGCTGACCAGCGGCCTGATTCTCCAATCCCGCTATTTTGGATGGACGGGCGGCTTTAGTCCCATCCGCACGAAGAGTTCGTCAACCTCTCTTTCCAACTCGACGCGATTTTTCCGCTCTTGCTCCAGCGCCGTTCTCATATCCAACGATAATCCTAGTTGCCCTAGGGTGGCAGAGGTATCTGTACTTGATAGACCGATTTTCAGCGTCAAATCGGCCATGATTAATACGTCATTGTTATGTTGGCGTAACTTCCCCTCCGCAACCGCAATTCCGGACTCGGCTACTAACTCGCCAGCTACTCCGATTGTAATGAATAGGCCGCCCAGTATAGTAAACACTTGTATCCATGCGAAGGCCGGACCATTCCGTTTGCTGTGCCCTGTTCTAGCTATTATGGCACCGTATTCAAGGATTAACCCTAACGCAACCATGAAAGTCCAGACAGTTAGCAAGTTCTGTAACTGGTCAATAGATAGTTCCAATGATGTTCTTATGGCGTCTGTTACCGGGATAGGCGGCTATAGGCATCCATTCATCATAATAATCGCGGCGCTATCGGCATTGTTGCGGGCTATAGTAGAACTAGCTAGCCTGCCCTGCTCTATTGCGTTGGCTGGAAAGGTCTAAGCGTCCGGAGATATATAGGCGTGAACGCTTTTGCATACACCTCCAGCGTGGCACGGTTCGGCGGCTGGCGTCAAGCCTGTGGAAAACCAAAGTAGCCCACTACCCGAACTCCGGCGACGGGTAGGTGTAAGTGCCGGAGAGATTCCAGTTACCCACGACATTCTTCAGCTACCATCGCCACCATGTGACTGCGGATTCGGTTTGCCGCCAGGTCTGCAATGACAGTAGCCGGGGTTTGGCCGTTCGGTCCTGCCGCCAGCCATCTTGCAAACAACACCTTGGCTACCACGCAAGTCTTTATCGTGGAAGGGCTTAGCCAACGGCTCCGGAATCTTGCAAACAACAACGCTCTGGCATCGGCGCCGGTTTTGCCCGACAACAGAATCAGCCCCCAGCCATGCTGAGCAACCAACAGATCAACGAAATTCACCGCCTTCACTGGCACCAGAAGTGGTCGCTGCGACAGATCGCCCGCCACTTGAACCTGAACCGGCGCACGGTGGCCAAATATCTCATCCAGCCGGCGCCGCCGCGTCCCCGGCCCCAACGAACCAGCAAGCTGGAGCCGTTTCACGCTACTGGGTCATTTCTGCCGAGCGCCGAAGGATGACGGGCATTCGGAAACAATCCACACGGCCGCGCAGTCGGCGATTCGGAGAAGTGCTGCCGGTCCGGAATGCCCGTCTGTGCCGCGAGGAACGCACGCCGATCCCGCGGAAGTGATGCGACCGCCTATCTTAACGTTAACGATTCTATCCGCAGTGCTCCGGCGCGATAATCTTCGGGGTTGGGGCGAAAGCCGGAGCCGGAGCATTGCGGATAGAATGCGTTGAACTGAGCCGCTGCTCTATGGGGATTGA
>CABEAV010000952.1_pt1 | contig 11638 bp, 13 predicted proteins | sample 3422231 | NCBI WGS metagenome assembly CABEAV01 (sample SAMEA5534326, study PRJEB31848) | metagenome | biome: tundra; feature: field; material: soil | place: USA | collected 2013-05 | depth 0.15 m | reverse complement strand
ACGTTCAACGAAAACGTGCGCGTCCAGCAGCAGGCGGTGGCCACCAGCACGAAACTTTATGAAGACAACCAGAAGCAGGTGGAGGTGGGGATGATGGCGCCCATTGAAGTGGTGCGGGCGGAGGCGCAAGTGGCCACCGATCAGCAGAACCTCACGCTGGCGGAAACGCAACTGTTGCAGCAGGAGACCATTCTGAAAAACGCGCTGAGCCGCAACGGCGTGGCCAGCCCGGCGGTGGCTGAAGCGCGGATCGTGCCGACTGATCGCATCCGCGTGCCGGACGTGGAGCCGGTGACGCCGATGCAGGATCTGGTGGCGATGGCGCTATCGGCGCGCCCGGAACTGGCGCAGAATCGCATCCAGGTGACCAATCAGGAGATCACGTTGTACGGCTCGAAGAACGGGCTGCTGCCCACGCTCGATTTGGTGGCCGCCATGACCAACAATGCGCTGGCGGGCCAGGTGAACACGGTGCAGTCGACTTTCCCCTTCAGTTTCGGAACGCCCAGTCCGGCTTTCATCGGGGGGTACGGCACGGTGCTGAAGCAGTTGTTCGCGCGCAACTATCCGAACTACTCGGCGGGATTCAACCTGACGATTCCGCTGCGCAATCGCGCGGCGCAGGCGCAGGCCATCAACGACGAGCTGACGCTGCGGCAGTTGCAGCTCGGCGTGCAAAGACTGGAAAACCAGGTGCGCGTGGACGTGCAGAACGCGCTGATCGGGGTACAAAATGCGCGCGCGCAATATCGGGCGGCCATGAAGGCGCGCATCCTGCAGGAGCGGACACTGGACGCCGAGCAGAAGAAGTATGCGGCCGGGGCTTCGGTGATCTATAACGTGATTCTGACCGAGCGGGACCTGGCGGCCGCGCGGCAGAGCGAACTGGCGGCCCAAGCGGCGTATGCCAAGTCGAAGGTGGAGCTGGAGCGGGTCACGGGGCAAACGCTGAACAACAACGGTGTTTCACTCAGCGAGGCGTTCCAGGGTGTGGTGTCGCGGCCTGCCAGCCCCCTGCCGGCCACGGATCAGCCGGGCGAGTAGGGGGTGACAACTTTTCGTTCCAATACTGTTCCAGAATTGGACAAATCGTGTCGGCGAGTGCCAAATTTTGCACGTGGGGCGCGGGTCGTCTCACTTAATTGATTGAGCATAATAGGGTTATGGTTTGGTGAGGCGATTGCTACATATAAGGGCGTGACACACAAAGAGCAGGCCCAGCGAGAAGCGATTGATTCCCCGTTTGGTTCCCTCCAACCAGTCACCCCACCAATAACCTCTGAATCCCTCTAAATCCTCACAATTGCTCTCGCTGGGCTTGTAAGCACTGACGCCATGGGTGCTACGATGGGCACTATGTCGGAAGGTCTGTTCGAGGTCGAGTGTCCCTGCTGCAACGCGGTTCTGAAAATTGATCCCGAGACGCGGGCCGTGATCGCCCACGCGGTGCCGGAGAAGCCGCCCGCGATCGAAGATCTAGCGGCGGCGGTGGCCAAACTGAAGGGCGAGGCCGGGCGGCGCGACGAGGTTTTCCGCAAGCAGTTCGAAGCGGAGAAATCGCACGGCAAGGTGCTCGAAAAGAAATTCGACGAGTTGCTGAAACAGGCCAAGGAGAATCCGGATCTGACGCCGCCGCGGCGGGACATCGATCTGGATTAAATTAGCCTCCTTAGATGGCGGCGCCCGATTCCGGGAATCGCGCGGCCCATTCTTCGAGCGCAACTTGCGCGCCATTGGCCACGTAGGCGATCAACCGATAGGCGCCGGCGACGATCAGCAACTCAATCAGTTGCGGCACGTCCCAGTGAGCCGATAGGGCGGTCCATAGTTGGTCGGAGACGTGCGCGGTGTGATGCAGCTCATCGGCCAGCCGCACCAGCAGCGCGTCGCGTCCGGTCCAGACGGGGTCGTTGGCGGCGCCGCTGGCGGTGGCGCGCAGCGCTTCCGGCGTGAGTCCCACGGCTTCGCCGTAGGCGGTCGCGTGGACTCCCCACTCGTACTCGCAGCCGCACAGGGCGGCCGTGCGATGGACCAGTATTTCGCGGTCGCGGGGCGCGATCAGGCTGCGCGGGCCGAGGATCCCGGCGCCCAGCGCGCGCAGGCGGGAACTGATCTCCGGACTGCGCACCAGGGTCCGAAACAGTTTCAGCGGCGCGATCTTGGATCCCGGCGGCATCCATTTGGCGAGGGCGGCGGCGATGTCCGGATCGTAAGGCGGGTCCAGGGGAGCGATGCGGGGCGCGTTCATGCGGTATACTGTCTCCTTGCTACGAAATTCGAAGCATTCAGGATAGCGCTTCGAAAATCGAAGCGCGAGTCCGCTTCCTGACGGTCGCGGCTCGGTTATCTATGCAGACACCGTTGCCTGGCGGCAGCGTTCGCGGTTCCCGCACGGGCCGTCCCATTATGGCGCTGCTCGACCTGCTGGGGCGACGCTGGATTCTGCGCATTTTATGGGAGCTGCGCGAGGAGAGTCTGGGTTTTCGCGCTTTGCAGGCGCGCTGCGGGCGGATGTCGCCCAGCGTGCTCAGCCAGCGCTTGCGCGATCTCGGGCGCGCCCGCATCGTCGAGCAGGATGAACGCGCGGACTACCGGCTTACGGCGCCGGGCGCGCGCTTGCTCGCCGCGCTGCTGCCGCTGCATAAATGGGCCGAAGAATGGGCCAAATCGGCCGCTACCGATCTTCCACCCGCAAGTCGTTCGTCACGGAAAAGACGTTCGGCACGCCGTTAGCGCGAAGATTGCACAGATTCTTGTCCATCTCGTTGGCCACCACGCCTTCCAAGGTGACGCGGCCATTATCCACGATGATGTGCATGGAAGGCACCGCGCGGAATCCGTAGCGCGTGGATAGGGCCGGGTCGCCATAGATCGCGCGATATAGCGCGCGGCGGATCTGGTCGTCCATCGGCGAGGGCGGCAGCACCTTGATTTCGTTGACGACCTGGGTGACGCCCTCAATCCGCTTCACGACATTTTCCGCATCCGATTTCAAGACTGGCCGCGTCACCGCGCCCATCAGCGTAATCGTGCCGGCTTCCACCTTAAACGCGAGATCGTCAAAAACGCCATAGTAGGGGAGCATGACAAGCCGATGGCGCACCTCGCGCGCGATACGGTTTTCGTCCGGGGCGCCCGCGGTGAACGCATCGTTGTGATCCTTTTTCGCGGCGAACCCGGCGGAGAGGATCAGGGATCCCGCCAGAACCAACTGACTCAGACGACTCAGCATACTCGCCTCCTTTGACTGAGTGTAGTAAAGGCTCAAGCCGGGCGGCGAGTAATAATATCGCAAATGTGATGTTTCTTACCGAATGGTAGCGAGCCACTGGCGGGCCACCTCGGCGACCGGCCGGTGCTTGCCATCCACTTGGTGATTCAGATCGCGCATCGCGGCGGCGGAGAGCTTGCCGGCGAGCTGGTCCAGCGCCGCGCGCAGGCCTGGATGAGCGGCGAGGCTTTCGGCGCGCACGATCACGGCTGCCTGATAGGGCGGAAAGTAGTGCCGGTCGTCGCGCAGCACCTTCACGTCCAGCACGGATAACATGCCGTCGGTGGCATTGGCGGCGGCCATGTCCACCTGCTTCTGTTCGAGCGCGCTGTAGAGCAGGCCGAGATCCATACTCTTGGGGGCGCCCGCGAGCGGCAGGTGGTAGGTTTGTAGCAATCCGGCCAGCCCGTCGGGACGTTGCAGGAACTCATAACCCACACCCAGGGTCCAGCCCTGTTTGCGGCGGGCGGCATCCGTCAGGGTTTCGATCCCCTGGGCGCGCGCGTCGGGGCCGCGCACCACCATGGCAAACGTGTTGTCGAAACCCAACGGATCGAGCCACTCCAGGCGCCAGCGCTTGCGATATTCGGCGCGCACGCGCTCCAGCACGGCTGCCGGGTCGGACAATGGCGCCAGCTTCAGCACCGCGGTGAGCGCGGTTCCGGTGTATTCGGGATATAAGTCGATTTCGCCGTTGCGCAACGCCTGCTGGGCCAGCAGCGTGCCGCCCAAGTCCAGCTTGCGGTCGACCTTCCCACCCAGGCGGCGCTCCAGTTGCTGCGCGACGATCTCGCCCAGGACGATCTGCTCGGTGAAGTTCTTGGAGCCAACGGTCAGCGGCCGCGCCCGCGAACAACCCAGGCCAGACAGCAGCGCCAGCACGCACGCGAGCTTCTTCATTCAGTAGGCCGCCGTCAATTCCGCGTCGGCCAGCAAGGTAGGCGCCGCGGTGTACGCGCGGGCAACCTGGGGAGTCACTACGTAGCGCATCGCCTCTTCCGCTATTCTACGAGATTTCGCGTCGCCGCTGGCGCGCCAGGCGGCGTTCGCAGCGCGGGCCAGCGCGACGTTTTCATCCCGTTCGGGCTGCGGCCGATAGGCGGCATCGGTGGCGCTGCGGGCAGTGACATATCCGGCGCCGGCGGTATTTCGGAAATTCGCCGCGATGAATTCGAGACTGCGCTCGCGTCCTCGCCGGGAGGCCTCACCGCGGTAGAATTCTTTTAGCGGCGGAGGCGCCGCCCGATGACCAGCAAAGAGCAACTGCACGAACTTGTCGATCGCCTTCCGGAGTCGGAAGTCACGCCGGCGGCACGGTACTTGGAGTTCCTGATCGCACGAAGAACAGCCGGTCGACTCGGAAATGCTGGCACGCATCGACGCGCGCCCACCCATCGCCGGGAATCCCGCATGAGGAGATCCTGCGGGCGTTTGCCCTGGATGAGGGAACGCGGTCTCGGGACAGCTATTGCCGAGCAGGAATTCGATTTTCTCGGCAATGCGCACGGCCCGGACGTCCCCGTCATGGGACCGGCGAAAGCAGCGTTGATTGATCTCGACAGGCGCGTGCAGCGCTTCGTCCCGGACCTCGCCATCGAGGTGGCGTCTGAGAAAAGAGCGCTATTTGAAATCGGGAGTAGCCGAGGTCTGGCTGTTCTCGCTGCGCACCCGGGAAGTCGCTATTTACGGCGGTAATCGCACGTTGATCTTGCGGGGCGCGGATGCGATCACTACGGATTTGATGCCGGGGTTTTCGATCACTGTTGAGGAGTTACTGCAAGGGTTATAAGCTTCTACGCCGGACCGATCCGGTAAGACAAGAAGGCTGCGCCAGCGGCTCTGATTCTAAAAGGCTTATCAAAGCAACCGAACACCATCCACCGGTACGACACATGGAAGCTGAACGCCCTTCGCGCATAGTATCGCATATGGTATCATCCAATTGGGAGGCCACGCCACTTCGCCGCCAAAATGGTACCCTTTCTCGCCGCCACCGACATCTTTTTCCTCCGTTATCATCTGCGCATCCGCCTGTCCAGAAGGTGTTGTTCAGAACGGCCCGGAGCCGTCAAGGGCGCGCCGTTGTTGGGCGCGGCGAAGCGAATCCTTGACGGCGAGGACCGTTCTGAGACGATCGCTGAAGAGGGAAAGGCGGGGCGAAAGATTGGCAAAAAGTGGTCCGCCAAAATGGTACCCTCGCCAACCGCCTCTAACAAAAAGAGGGTGGCCAAAGGCGAGAGTTGGGAACAACGGTTCAAGAACGCAGTTGAGGCCGTATGCCAATGGACGCTTCGATGAGTTCAAGGCTACGCTGGAAGCGCTCGCCTTTGAATTCAAGGAAACCAAAGATCCCACTGGATGTATTTTCACCGTCTGCTTAGGGAGGACCCTTTCTTCAGGTACGAGGAACCTTTATCGCCAGCACGGTTCGCGGCGTAGCTTGGACCGCATTTCGAGGCATGACCAAGGTCAAGCAAAGCAGATGATCGACACCTTGCGAGGTGTCATCGGCTCGTCACAGGACAATGGCGGAGACGATCAATGAATACCAAATCGCTTGAGGATCTCAAAGCACTGGGCTGCCCAGTGAGAATTGAATATGACCGTGAAGACTCCCTCTACATAGCCGACTTCGTAGATCTGCCCGGATGTTCGGCGACTGGCCCGGCAGTGACGGAGGCCTACCGTCGTGCGCAAACGGCTAAGGAGGAGTAGCACGTGCTCTCTCTGCAAGCATCGCGTGCAACGAGGTGGGCAAGCGAAGGAACAAGCGCCCACTGTATTCGTGCGAGTTTGAATCAATACATGGTTCATCTGCTGTCGGCTGGCGCCGTAGGAGACGAACGAATAGAAAGCTTGAAGTCCTCGCTGGCCACATCCAAGGAATCCAATGGCAAATTGCGGCAGAATATCCACAAGGACAGTCTCAGACGCTAGTTGCGCTGCAAGCCGAGCACTCCGAGTTGTTACGAGGACTCCTCACGAACTATTTGAAATCGGGAACGGCCCGAGGTCTGGCTGTTCTCGCTGCGCACACGTGAACTTGTCTCGTCCGGCGCAAGAGTTGACGATGAGCGCAAGAAGCGCGACCAGGGGGTCGCGCGCGGACGGGGGCGTCCGCCCGACTCTGATGCTCAACTTTGGCGCGCTACACCGGGTCGATGCGGTAGACCCACTCCGGTGCCTCGACGCTCGCCGCGTTGGCCCGCTCGATCACGGCATCCACCAGCTTGCGATCGGGGGCCAGCGAGCAGACCGGGTCGGTGGCGCTGGCGTTGCCGGTCAGCAGCAAAGCCTGGCAGCGGCAGCCGCCGAAATCCTCGTGGCGGCGGTCGCAGCTTCGGCACGGTTCGGGCATCCAGTCTTCGCCGCGGAAGCGCCGGAAGGCGGCGGATTCTTCCCAGATCCAGCGCAGCGGGCGCGACTGGACATTCTCGAACGTCAGCTCGGGAATCACACCCGCGGCGTGGCATGGCAGCACGAAGCCGGCCGGGTCCACCACCATCAGCGAGCGTCCCCAGCCGCCCATGCAGGCCTTCGGATAGCGCGCGTAATAATCCGGCGGCACAAAGTCGATGCGCATGCGGCCCTTCAGACGCTGCTGGTGCGCCTGCACGGCAGCCACGCAAGCGTCCAATTGACGGCGGGTGGGCATCAGCTTCTCGCGGTTCTCGATGGCCCAGCCGTAATACTGGACGTTGGCGATTTCCAGCCGATCCACGCCCAGCCGCTCGGCCATCGCGATGATGGCTTCCAGGCTATCGAGGTTCCGCCGGTGAACCACCGCATTGAGGGTGAACCCGATTTGCCGGGCGCGCACGATTTCCGCCAGCGCCAATTTGCGGGCATGCGCCCGCGCGCCCGCGAATTCATTGGCGGGCGCTTCGTCCGCGTCCTGAAAGCTGAGCTGCAGGTGGTCGAGTCCAGCGTCGATCAGGGCGTCCAGTTTCCGCTCGGTGAGACCGATGCCGGAAGTAATCAGATTCACATACAGGTTCGCGGCGCGGCCCGCACGGACCAATTCTTCCAGGTCCGGCCGCAGCACAGGCTCGCCGCCGGTCAGGTGGACGTGCAGCACGCCGAGTTCGGCCGCTTCGCGGAAAACGCGCGTCCAGACATCGGCGGGCATCTCGCCGCCGCGCGGGCGCATGGCCAAAGGATTCGAACAGTACACGCAATGCAGCGGGCAGCGATGCGTAATTTCGGCGATTAAGGCTTGCGGCCGCACACTTACTCCAACCTCACTCCAGCACGACGATGCGCCGCTCGACGAGGCGCTCCAGGAACGCAGATGTTTCGGCTTCCACGCGCGCAGCGTCCGCCTCGGCAAACTCGTCTCCCAGTTCGCGCACGATGTCTGCGAAAGTGCGCGAGCCGTCGCAGCGCTGCAGGATCCGCGGGCCGGGCCCACTCAGGCGCAAGACTCCTTCAGGGATCAGCAGCACCCAGCCTTGAGCGGCGTCTTCGGAGAGCCGGCAACCACGGGCAAGGCGGGGAACGTTGGCAGGGGTCATGGCTGGAAAGCTCCCGGCGGCGGCCAGCCCGGCTGCACATACGCATAATACAGCGCGTCGAGCTGCGCCCAGAGTATGTCGCACTTACTCCGCAGCGCCGCGATGACCAACTCCTGTTGGCCGCGCGTGGAAGCCTGACGGGTGACCCAATCCAGCGTGAAGGCGGCGTCTTCGGGCGCCTGCGTGAGCCGTGCCTGGAAGTACGACAAGCCCGGCTCCAGCCACGCATAGTGTTTGCGCATCGCATCCATGCGCAGGGCGATCAACCGGCCGGAGAACAGCTCCGTCAACGAAGACGCCGCGGCTTCGAGCAAGGTCCCGCGCGATACCAGATTCAGGTATGCATCCACGGCGTACCGCGTGCCCGGCAGGATTTCGCGGCCGGCGATCACGCGCTCGCGGTCGAGCCCGGTCGCCTCGGCCAACTGCAGCCAACGCTCGATGCCGCCTTCTCCAGCGCGGTTGCCGTCGTGATCCACCACGCGCTTGCGCCACGCGCGGCGGAACTCCGGATCGTCGGAGCGGGACAGGATGATGGAATCCTTGATCGGAATGCGGCTTTGGTAGTAGTAGCGGTTCAAGGCCCACGCCTGCAACTGGCCGCGCGTGAGCTCGCCTTCATGCATGCGCAAGTGAAACGGATGGCGATGGTGATAGAACTGGTCGCCCACGGATTGCAGGCGGGCGTGCAGCTCGGCGGCGGTCAAAAGGTCCGCTGCAGCGCTCATAATGTTATTGTCATCCCGTCGCAGGCCACTTCCCAACCGGCCTGCCGCACCGCGCGGTGCGCGTCGCTCTCTTCGTCCAGAATCGGGTTCGTGTTGTTGATGTGGATGAAGACCTTGCGCGGGCGGCGCAGCGCGGCGAGGCGCTCCAGAATGCCACCGGGACCGGAGATCGGCAGGTGCCCCATGGCCCGGGCCGTGCGCGCTTCCGGCCACACGCGGATGAGCTCGTCGTCCGACCAGAAGGTGCCGTCCAGCAAGACCAGGTCGCTCTGTTCCATGCGCTCCAACAGCGCATCGTCGATTGCGGCGACGCCCGGGAGGAAGAGCATGACGCGCTCGCCGCAGCGGACGGACAGCCCCACAACGGCCTCGTTTGGACGGCAGCGGGCTAGCCGATCGGCGCTCACATAGCTCGGATAGCCGCCCCCCATTGGGATGGCTTCCACCTGCATGCCGGCTTCGACTTCGAACGGCGCGCCAGGGGTTACGGCGTGCCACTCGACTTGCCCGGGGATGCGGTGCAGCATGCGGAACATGCTGTTGTCGCCGAGCAGGATGTCGCGCACCGACGCCGTGGCATACACCGCGAATGGTTGCATCTCGCGCAACAGGAGCAGACCCAGCGACTGGTCGACTTCCGCGCAGGTCAGGATAACGGATGCGATCGGGGAATCGCGCAGGCCTTGGCGGGGATGGAGGCAGGGGTTAGATTCGATCTGTTTGCTCAGATCGGGGGAGGCACCCAACAGATGCCACGCGCGGCCATCCGCGCTCACTGCAACTTGGATTTGACTCCTGGCTTTGGCGCGCAAAGTCCTTTGGCGGAGCCGGCGGCAATTATCACAATTGCAATTCCACTGCGGGAATCCGCCGCCGGCCGCTGCGCCGAGTACACTCACCAGCACGCTAGATTTCAGCCGGTGCGTAGGAATTGATTTCGCAACTGACGGAGACTTCTTGAAAATCCGGGGTTGTCCAGTTCACGCTTCCCTCCTATGGGTGCAAGTATACCATGTGTGGTGAAGTGTAGGAAGACCATGCAGTTTGACGCTCTGCGCGCACTGCGCCATCGCGATTTCCGCCTGCTATGGGTGGGCCTGTTCGTCTCGGCGGTGGGCACCTGGATGCAAATCGTGGCGCAAGCGCTGCTGGTTTTGCATCTCACGGGCGGATCGCCGCTGGCGTTGGGGACCGTATCGCTGGCGCAAGCCGCGGCCTTCTTCCTGTTCGCGCCGGTGGGCGGCGCCATCGCCGACCGGTTCGATAAGCGGCGGCTGCTGATCGTCACGCAGAGCTTTCTGCTGCTGCTGGCCGCCGGACTGGGCGCGCTGACGCTCGCGGGACTCGTCCGGCTGTGGATCATCGTCGTAATCGCATTTTGCGGGGGCGCGGCGTTGAGCTTCGATCAGCCGGCGCGCTCGTCGCTGATTCCATCGCTGGTGCCTCCAGGCGACCTGATGAACGCAGTGTCGCTGCAATCCATCATATTCAGCGGCGCTTCCACGTTCGGCCCGGCGCTGGCCGGCGTCATGGTGACCACCATCGGGTACGCGGGCAACTTCTTCCTGAACGCGGCCAGCTACCTGGCGGTGATCGTGGCACTGCTGCGGCTGCGGCCGCTGCAGCATGCCGCCGAGCGGCGGGCGCACGGCGTGCGGGAACCGTTGTGGCGGTCGGTGCGCGCCACGCTGGCCACGGCGGCGCGCGATCGGGCGCTGCCCGGAATCATCGCAGGCTATGGCGCGCTGCTTTTTCTGGGGCCATCGCCGGCGGTGATGCTGCCGATCTTCGCGTTGCGCGTGCTGCACCTTTCGGCCGCACAGATGGGCTTCCTGTTTTCGGCTTTGGGGGTTGGGACCATCCTCGGCGGACTCGCGGTGGCCTCGCTGGGCGATTTCCGGTACAAGGGCCGGCTGTTTCTGGGGGCCGTGCTGATCTGGAGCGTGGCGCTGGGCGCATTTGCGGCGAGCGCAGTTGTGTGGCTATCGGTGGCGGCGCTGCTAGTTCTTGGCGCCGCGCAGAATGCGGCTGGGGCGACCGCGGTCACGTTGATGCAGACGCGCGTGCCACCGCAGATGCGCGGGCGCATCATGAGTCTGAATACGCTGTTGGTGATGGGCGTGAGGCCGCTGGGCGACTTTCCCGCCGGCGCACTGATCGGGGCCATGGGAGGTCCGCTGACCGCCGGGGTGAGCGCCGCGCTTACCGGCGTTTATGGGATCTTTCTGGCGGTGAGGCGGCCGGGGCTGCGGGATGCGTGATTATCTGACGTCGATTACCCTTGTTACGCTGCCGGCGCGAAGCGAAACCCGATGCAGATCAAGCCAGGTCAATCGTGATTGACGGACGCTATCTACGCCGATGTCAGTCAATGGTATCACTTCCAGCAAGCTGCCCGTGGACACCGCTACGAGCGAGCAGTCCCGGTTGGACTCTCTCCCATCGCTACCATACAGCGATGTCGGGTGATTAGGGGTCCAGTCATAAGTGCAGTCAACGAGGGCGATCCGCCCGGAGTCCGGTGACCAGGCAAGCCCGTGCATGAACTCATGAATACCCGAGTAGGTTGACCCGCGGCGATACACGATCTGTGGCGGTTGTTCCAGAGTTTTCTGCTCAACCGGTCCGCTCCCGAACGGCAGCGGATAGACGGTCGTGTGGTCGATTTGCAGGTAATTGCTTTGGGCGTAGGGCGTCGCAAAGTCGACGATCCAGCCGACGTGCGCGACTTTCGTGCCGGAGGGGGAACGCGTGAAATCGTACCCGAGCAAGTCGCATGTCGTGACGCCCGTCGAGACATCCGTCTCGATGTATTCGCTCAAGGACGGGTTGATGTGGCACACCGCCGCGATTGCGTTGTCACCTGCCCATGCAATCGAAAGGATGCTGCCGCATTGTTTCAGTTGAAAAGAGGAGATGCGGAGACGGTGAAGATCCAAGATGACGACAGAAGATCCGCAAGGCTCCGAGCCGGTCCCGTCGCGCATGACCCAGACTTCCGAAGAGAATGTTTACCACGGGCAAGGCACACTTCGGCGTAGGCGCGGGAATCCCGCTGGATTGGTTTTGGAGGGCGCGGATGGTTGCGGCGGTCGAACGGGGCGGGAGTCGAACAGGTGGCAGGT
>CABEAV010000949.1_pt1 | contig 11640 bp, 10 predicted proteins | sample 3422231 | NCBI WGS metagenome assembly CABEAV01 (sample SAMEA5534326, study PRJEB31848) | metagenome | biome: tundra; feature: field; material: soil | place: USA | collected 2013-05 | depth 0.15 m | reverse complement strand
CGCGCCGGGAACCTTCCTGGCGAACTTGTAAGTATTCCTTACAAGTTGAGTCTTCGCTGAGTTCTCCCTCCTGGTAGATTGCTCCGATATGTAAAAGTGATGTTCTGCGGCGTCGTTTCAAAGAGGTCTGCAATGGCAGCCTGGGTCAGCCAGACGGAATCATCCCCCGCACGGCATGAAATCCGGGTCCGCCCGTCTTCGGTACGATAGAGCACCAGTTGCCCGGTTCCCTCCGGCGGCATGGGCGTGGGGGGCTGGTTCTGGTCGCTCACTTCGCGGCCCCTTGGACAAGTTCGTCCAGCAGTCCTTCGGCCTCGTTCCGCACGGCGAGGATGTCCGCGCGGATCTCCTCAAGCGTGCGCAGCGGCTTCGGCTGGTAGAAGTGGCGGGTAAACTGCTCGCTGTCGCGCAGTTCGGAATCCGGCTCGAATTCCAATACGGACCGCTTGCCGCCGGCCATCAGCTCGTAACGCCCGTGGAGCGGGTCGGCATCCACCTTGGCGCCCATCATGCCGGCGCGTTCGTTGGGCGTGACCAGCCAGTCCAGGTTCTCGAAGAGTGTTTTGGGGCCGAAGCGTTTGGCGGCCCCGGTGAGTTGGATCATTTGAGCGTAGGGAGAGTGTAAAGAACAATTGTAGCGGGCCGGGGGCTCCGATGGAGGCGTTGGTGTTATACTGAGCCACAGTCTGGGTCCGTTAACGGCCGGCCGACACAACGGTCAGCGCGCATTCCCGATTCCGGACAAGAGGGGAAATCATGATTCGAAAATTACGTACGTCTTTGCTCACAATCGTCGCGCTAGTGCCGGTCGTGAATGTCGTTTGCCAGGCGCAGTCGCTGCCCCCGGCGACGCGTCATGTGCGTAATGTGGTCCTCAATGGGCAGGCGAAGTCCGTCGGGCGCCTTCCCGCAACGCAGCCTATGCGCCTTGTCCTTGTTTTGCCGCACCGCAACCAGGCAGCGTTAGATAACTTCTTGAAGGAGATCTACGATCCTTCCAGCGCGTCTTACCGCCGATTCCTGACGGTGGAAGAGTTCACCAACATGTTTGGTCCCAGCCAGGAGGATTATGACGCCGTGGTGAGTTTCGCGGGGGCACACGGCCTTACGGTGGTTGGAACGTCCAGCAATCGCATGAACGTGGATGTCACGGGGCCGGTGGCGAACATTGAGGAAGCCTTCCATCTGACCATGGGCGTCTACCAGCACCCCACCGAAAACCGTACCTTCTACGCTCCGGACCGGGAGCCCACGCCGGACCTGGCGGTGGCGCTTTGGCACATCTCGGGCCTGGACAACTATTCGATCCCGCAACCCGCCCTCGTGCGGAGAAATCCGGGCGTGACGCCCGACGCCACTACTGGCTCCTGTCCTTCGAGCTCTTTTTGCGGCAGCGACATGCGGACGGCATACTACGGTGGAACGGCTCTCACCGGCAGCGGCCAGTCGCTCGGGCTGCTGGAGTATTACGGTACCGATTTGGCCGACCTGAAAACATACTTCAAGAACGCGGGCCAAACGAACAATGTCCCTATAACTCTCAAATCCACGGATGGGACCAGCACGAGCTGCCTCGCATCGGCTGGCTGTGACGACACCGAACAGACCATAGACATGACTCAGGCGCTGGGCATGGCTCCGGGCCTGTCCAGCCTGGTGATGTACGTGGGATCTACCGATTCCGCTATTTTTAACGCGATGGCTACGGCCAGTCCGCTTAACGCGCAATTGAGCTCTTCGTGGACGTGGAGCCCGGCGGACCCCAATACAGACAAGCCCTACTTCCAGGAGTTCGCGGCGCAGGGTCAGAATTTGTTTCAAGCGTCCGGTGACAGCGCTGCGTGGAAGTCGTCTTCCAGGATTTACCCGGCGGACGATGTATATCTCACGTCGGTGGGCGGGACGGACTTAGTCACAAGCAGCGCGGGCGGCCCCTGGAGTTCGGAAACCGCCTGGGCCAACGGCGGCGGCGGCATTTCGCCGGATAAATTTGCGATTCCCTCCTGGCAGACTGCGACGGCCAGCGGCTGCTCCAAATGTTCCAAAACCTATCGCAACGCCCCCGACGTTTCGGCAAACGCGAATTATACTTTTTACGTCTGTGCCGACCAAACTACCTGCACTGCCAATGATTATGGCGGAACCAGTTTTGCGGCGCCCATGTGGGCCGGTTACCTGGCTCTCGCCAATCAACAGTCACTCGCCAATGGCGGCACCGCGCTCGGCTTCATCAATCCGACGCTTTATACAATTGGCCTGGGATCGAGCTATACCAGCGATTTCCACGACATCACTGGTGGCAGCAATGGCTACGCGGCGACAACGGGTTACGATTTGGCGACCGGCTGGGGCAGCCCGAACGGGGCCGCCCTGATCAATGCACTTCTCGGAACCCCGGTGACTCCCGGCTTCAGCCTTTCAGCCTCGCCCGCTTCGGTTTCGGTGGCGCAGGGCAGCTCGGGAACGTCCACGATTACCAGTACGGTGACGGGCGGCTTTGATTCGGCCGTTTCCTTGACTGCGACCGGCCAGCCAACGGGCGTGACCGTGGGCTTCAGCCCAACCTCGATTACCGGAGATGGAACTTCGACCCTGACGATGACCGTAGCCTCGTCCACAGTCGCCGGCACGTATAGCATTACGGTGACGGGAACCTCCGGCAGCACCACCGAAACCACCGCGGTCTCGCTGAAAGTAACCGGGCCGAATCCCAACTTCACCATCCGCGCATCGCCCTCATCGATTAGCGTTGCCAGGGGCAGTTCCGGAACCTCCAAGATCACCACAACTATTTCCGGCGGTTTCAACTCGGCGATTAGCTTGTCTACTGGGTTAGTGGGAGGCGGCCTAACCGTGACCTTCGCCCCTAGCTCCATAGGGGCGCCGGGCGCAGGGACGTCGACCGTGACAGTCAAGGTGAGTAGCGTCGCTGCGCTCGGAAACCACACGATCACTGTAACGGGCAAGGGCGGAGGCCTGACGCATACGACTACGGTCACTGTCGACGTTCTGCAGTAGTGACAGTGACGTTCGTGCTGGCTGCCTCGGCAGCCAGCACTAAAAAAGCCGGACCCTTGGCGGTATGGACTTCCCCAAGCGCAAGCTGCCAGCGGCAGGCTGCGTTATCCGGCCTGATCGGAGAGATGCGCGGCGCGCGGAAGGCACCCGCATCTCAGTCGGACGATCGATTCAACACCGCTGACGTGAAGCCGTTTCGTCTGGTGTTCAGCGGCGGCACGGCTTTGAGCCGGGCCCACCGTCTTACCCGGCGCATGTCGGAAGATATCGACTTGAAGATCGTATCGGATGAACGGCGCCTACGCGCGGAGTTTCGTGAATTGCGCGACAACCTCACCAGCGCCCTGTTGCATGCCGGGTTTCGGTTCGATCCGGAGAATGCCGCACACGGCGATTCCGGCAACGCGAGCCGCTATACGATCTATCGCTTGCCTTATACACCGCTGGTGACCGGTGAGGGGGCGTTGCGACCGGAAATTCAAATCGAGACAGCCGTTTGGCCGCTGCGTCTACCACCCGTCGAACAGAGCGTAACTTTTTTTTGGCGGAGACCTTTGAGCAACCGCCAGAAGTGCCATCGATTCCTTGCGTGGCGCTCGTCGAGACGGTCGCGGAGAAGTTTGTAGCGCTGACCAGGCGCGCGGGCGCCGAACTTGCCGACTGTCGAGGCTTACGGTCATCAGTTTCCCGCATAGCGCGAAAATCCGGTTGCTGAAACTTTGCGGCCTGTCGGCGGGCTCGCCACCGATGATCGCTCTGCCAGCTACTATGCAGCGTTTCTGCGGGACATGGTCTACGGCGAAACCCCTGATTTTAAGACGACGCTTGCTACGGTATCGGCTTTGGCCGGTCGGTTCAGAGAGTTAGCGCCAAGGCCATGAACGCGTGCGCGAAAGCCGAATCGGTTCAGGACCGCGATCCAGCCTTCGAGCATCGCCGCCGAGGTGGGCGTGCCGAACGCCGATCCGGTTCCGCAGGCCTGTAAGGACTATCTTGGATTGCTGGCCAAGGACACTAATTTCGGAACCCGCCAGCAGCGCTGGCATCACACCATCAGGAGTATTTTATGAGCTTCTTCAAGTTATCCGGACTTTTGCAGGATTTCTTCGCGCGCCGGCAGGCTTGGCCGGCCTTCTGTTGGCCGCCAGCGGCTTCACGGCGAATGGGCAAACCAGCGCCAGTAACCAGCGGGCTGTCCTCCTCAACGTGGTCGCCGCGGATTCCGCAGGCAACCCTGTTCCGGATTTGAAGACCTCCGAGTTCGCCGTTTTTGACAATGGCTCGCCAGGGCAGATCGCTTCCGTGCGCCTGAATCAAAGCGACAAACCTGGCCCGCTGGTCGTTCTGTTCGACCTGATGAACTCGGGCGAGTCGTCGCGCGGAGTCGTCTGGAACGCCGTAAAGACCTCCTTGGCTCATTTTCCATCCACCGGCCCTCTCTATCTCTACTTGCTGGTCGAGGATGGCAGTCTCTATCCGGTTCACGCTCTACCAGGTGCGCCGGTTGCCCAAGCGGCGGTCGACGCCTCCTGGGTAAAGGATATCGGGCCCTTGATGGATGCCGCTATGCAAAAGGTCAGCCAGGTGAGGCCCGTGGATTTCCGAGCCGTTTCCGGGATCTCTCTCCCAGTCGCGCTTCACCGCCACTTATCGCGCGCTGGACGATATGCGCGCGCTTATGGCAGCGTTGCATGGCCCCAAGGGACTGCTATGGGTCACTTACGGTATTCCAAGCACTATTCACCTTGCGGATCGGACTTGGTTTGACGGAGTCCCGTTCCTGCGGCAGATGGGCGCGCGGTTCGTTCGGTCTGAAACTACTGTCTATACGGCTGACCCAGGCATCAGTCTCCAAGCCGGAATTCTGAATCGGGATTCGCTCGATATTCTGACCGGGGCCACCGGCGGCCGCGTGTTTTCGAGATTGATCTAAACCGTGCGATCGCCCAGATCGAAGCTGACGCGCGCACCAATTACAGCCTTGATTACCAGCCGCCCGCTAAGAATTGGGACGGCAAGTACCACAAGCTGCGCGTCACGGTCGCCCGCAAGGGAGTGCGCCTCCAAACCGAACTCGGTTATTACGCGGTTTCGGGTTCGTAATTTCAGATTCTCTCGCGCCGAGCCCTTGGCTCGGCTGTCGGACCGGGGGGCCGACGCGGGCGAGAGCGCCCGCCCCGCTCTCTACTGGAACCACGAACGTTGCCCGAAAAAAGGCCACGCCGGCGCGGTTGTTATAATTAGGCGTCCCGATGGACGGCCCCACCCTAACTTTGCTCCTGGTGCAGATCGGCCTGATTCTGGCGATACCGTTGTGCATGGCCAAGCTGCTCGAAAGGCTTGCGTTATCGCCGCTGGTGCTGGAACTGTTGTGCGGCGTCATGCTGGGCCCCAGCGTTTTCGGCATGGTCGCCCCGAATCTCTTCGCGCGGGTCTTCCCCGCTCTAGGCCGCGCCACTCAGGCCCGCGAAGCAGTGACCGAATTGGGATTGCTGCTTTTCGTATTCATGGCCGGTCTGGAGCTGCAGCCCAAGCGTCTGCGAACCCTGGGACCACCCATCATCTGGTCCAGTTTCCTGGGCATCCTGGCGCCGCTCGCGCTGGGCGTCGGATCGGTGCTGTTGTGGCCGGAGTTCTGGCGTAACAAGGCGCAGAGCAATGTGCCCCTGCTGGCGCTCTTTGTCGGGACCATTTTGTCCATCTCCGCGCTGCCGGTGATTGCCCGCATCCTGATGGATCTGCATCTGATGAAGACAGAGCTGGGTGCGATTGTGATGTCCGCGGCGATGCTTGACGACCTGGCCGGGTGGGGGCTTTTTGCAGTCATCCTGAGCAACTTCGGAGGCGAAGGGCACTCCGGCCGAAACTGGTGGGCCAGCCTGGTGACGGTCGTGTTGGTTTTTGGATTGATTTTGAATCTTTCCAACAAGAAAATACAGCGCGCCGTGGGCTGGCTGAATCTGCCGAAAGACACGCTGCAACTGAAACTGACGGTCCTGGTGTTGACGACCGCCGCCATCCTTTCAGAGGTCGTAGGCACGCACGCCACGCTGGGCGCGTTTCTGGCCGGCGTGGCATTGGGGCGCATCCCGGATGCGCGCAAGCTGGCGCACGAAAGCTTCTACCGGACCACGGCCGGCATTTTTGCGACATTGTATTTCGTCTCCATCGGGTTGAAGGCCAATTTCGTGGCCAACTTCGATCTGCGGCTCGTCGCCTTCGTTCTGGTGGTCGCCTGCGCCGGCAAGATCGGAGGCGTTTTCCTGGGCGCCAGGCTCGGCGGGAAGAAGCCACAGGAAGCCCTGATGGTGGCCTTGGCGATGAATGCCCGCGGCGCCATGGGAATCGTCCTGACTACTGTCGCCCTGGAATACGGGCTGATCGATCAGCGCATCTTTGTGGCGCTAGTCATCATGGCGCTAGCTACTTCGGTGTTAAGCGCGGTGGGGATCAAGCACTTGCTCGGCCCCGGCGCCGGGCAACCCGAGCCGGAAGAGGAAGAATCGGAATTGCTGCCGTACGCGTAAACTTACGACGTTGGTGGGGCAGGCATGCAGCCCAATGTCACTTAGTTTTTCGATTTTGAGCAAGCTGTGGGCAGGACTCCAGTCCTGCGGCCGACGTCCACGTCGGCCTGCTCGGCTCGGATTCGGCTGATTTCATTGCGCGAAGAGCGGGTGCTGGAGGACCCGCGCAGACCTGGAGGTCTGCCCCACAACTGCTGCAATACATCGCCACGGGAATCCCGCGCGACTCCGTCATCCGCTCAAAGCGCATGCCGAGCTTTCGCATAATGCGGATCGAAGCCGTGTTGGCCGGCTGTGCGATGGCCACGATGCGCTGCAGTCCCGCGCGCTCGAAGCCGTCGCGCAGGGCCGCCCGCGCCGCTTCCGTGGCCAAGCCGCGGCCCCACCAGGCGCGCGCCAGCCACCAGCCGATTTCGATCTCCCCCGATTCCGGCAGGGGCTGCAGCCCGCAGAACCCGATCAAGCCGCCGCCTTCCTTGTGCAGCCGCGGCAACAGCTTCCACAGGCAGAATGCACGCTCGCCAAACAGCGCGATCTGGCGCTCCACGAACTGCCGTGCGCGCTCCTCGGGCCAAGGCGTGCCATCGGCGATGTAGCGCATCACGTCCGGGTCGGCGGCGATGGCGCGGAATTCCAGCCAGTCGTCCGTTTCCCAGTTGCAGAGGATCAGTCTTTCGGTTTCGAGCCGGATACGGCCTCCACCATGGGCAAATATACGCGGAAGACGCTGCCCTTGCCGGGTTCGCTCTCGACCGCGATCTTGCCGCCGTGCTGGTCCACGATCTTGGAACAGATGGCCAACCCCAGACCCACGCCATCGGTCTTGGTCGTGAAGAAGGGATTGAAGATGGTGTCGATGAGTTTGGGGTCGATGCCCTCTCCGCGGTCGATTACCGAAATCTCGGCGTTATCGCCAGCCGGGCGCGTCTTCACGGTCACCGCGCCGCCGGGAGCCGTGGCCTGCGCGGCGTTCGCCAGCAGGTTGTAGAAGACCCGCTCCATTAACTCCGCGTCCAGCGGGAAGGGCGGGATGTCCGGCGAGTAGTTCTTGTAAACGGTCACCTCGCGCGCGGCGGCTTCCCGTTCCACCATGGCGACGGAGCGGTCGAGCACCTGGGCCAGGTCTGCCGGCGCGGGCCGTAATTCGAGCGGACGCACGAAATCCAAAAAGCGCGTTACCAGCGAATTGGTGCGGTCCACTTCCGAGGAGATGAAGCCGGCCATTTCGCGCGCCACTTCGTTTTCCGAAGCGACGCTGTGGTTGAGCATCTCGGCGGAGGCGCGAATGGTTCCCAGCGGATTGCGCAACTCGTGCGCCAGGCCCGCCGCAAGCTGGCCGAGCGCGGCCAGCCGGTCGGACCGCCGCACAGCTTCTTCGGCCTGCTGCAGGTTGCGATTGGCTTCGGCAAGCTGGTCGGCCATGGCTTTGGTCTTCGCGAATTGCTGGCGCAGCGCTTCGGCCAGGGTGTTAGTCAGATTGCCGGCCACCGCCAGAAGGATCACGCGCAGCGCCAGCTCGCGTTTCTCCTGCAGCTCGATGAACCACTTTTCCCAATCGATGAATCCCAGGAAAGAAAGATACGCGCCAGACGACAGCACGATGAAGATCAGCGTGCCTGGCAACCCGAGCGACGTGCCGGCCGAGATCACCGGCAGCAGCAGAAGCCAGTAAAAGCTGCTGCCCAGCGTGCCCGTGAAGCCGATCAATGCATAGCAGAAGAGCAGCTTCAGGACGATCCAAACCACCTTGCCGCGCGTGGTGCCTACGAATTCGAGCTTGGGCTCCAAAATCTGCAAAGCGCACAGCGCCGCGAGCGGACCGATCTCATAGACGTCGCGGTGCGGGCTGAGCACCGCCATGCCCGCGAAAAGCAGGAGCCACACGACATCCTGCAAGTGAATCCATTGGGCGGTGCGCCGCCACCATGCAAGTTGAGCCACGATGCGATCCCAGACCGGATTATGCCACAATAATTACGTAGTCTCATGCCCAACAACACCACGCTGGAACAGGATGAAACCCCAAGCATGTCCGAACGCGGCGAAAACTTTGCGGACATCCTGTCCCAATACGAACAATCCCACACCCATAAACCCGAAGCCGGCGGCCAGGGTCTGACAGGCACGGTGATAGCCGTTTCGCCGGAGCAGGTCTTCATCGATATCGGCCAGAAGATCGAGGGCGTGATGCCCGTGGCCGATTTTAGAGATCCGGACGGCAAGGTGAGCGTGCGGGTGGGCGACCAGTTCCCGGTGTCCATCAAAGGGCGCAACGAAGAAGGCTACATCGAGCTCTCGAAAGTGCGCGTGGAGCGGCCCAAGGACTGGTCGTCGCTGGAAGCCGCATTCAACGAGAAGCGCTCCATCGCGGGCGTGGTTTCGGGCGTAGTGAAGGGCGGCCTGAGCGTGGACGTGGGCGTGCGCGCGTTCATGCCGGCTTCGCGCTCGGGCGCCAAGGACGTGCCCGAAATGGAAAAGCTGGTGGGCCAGGAGATCACCTGCCGCATCATCAAGCTGGACGTGGCCGACGAGGACGTGGTGGTGGACCGGCGCGTGGTGCTGGAAGAGGAAGAAGCGCGCGCCCGCCAGAAGCTGTTCACGGATCTGCAGGAAGGCGCGGTGATGCACGGCACCGTGCGCAGCCTGACCGATTACGGCGCCTTCGTCGATATCGGCGGCGTGGATGGGCTGCTGCACGTGGCCGACATCTCCTGGGGCCACGTCAATAAGCCGGCCGACGTCCTCTCGGTGGGCCAGGAACTGGATGTCAAGATCCTGAAGGTGGACCCGGCCAAGCGGCGCATTGCGCTGGGCCTGAAGCAGCTTCAGCCGCACCCCTGGGAACAGATTGGCGAGAAGTTCAAGACCGGCGACCGGGTGCGCGGCACGGTCACGCGCGTGACGGATTTCGGCGCGTTCGTGGAGCTGGAGCCGGGCGTGGAAGGACTGATCCACCTTTCGGAGATGTCCTGGTCGAAGAAGGCGCGCAAGCCCAGCGATGTGGTGAAGCCGGGCGATTCGGTGGAGGCCGCGGTGCTGCACGTCAACCCCGGCGAGCGGCGCATCTCGCTGGGATTGAAGCAGGCGCTGGGCGATCCTTGGGCCGATGCGCAGCAGAAGTATCCGGTGGGCGGTGCGATCGAAGGACCGGTCGTCAGTCTCACGAAATTCGGCGCTTTCGTCGAGATTGCCGAGGGCGTGGAAGGCATGATCCACGTGGGCGACATCACCGCGGAGAAACGCATCAACCATCCGCAGGATGTGCTCAGAGCGGGGCAGACGGTGCGCGCGCAGATTCTGGAAGTGGATACCGAGCGCCGCCGCATCAGGCTGGGCATGAAGCAGCTTCAGCCCACCAGCATCGACGAATACATCGCCGAGCACAAGGAAGGCGACGTGGTGACGGGCCGCATCGCGGACGTTTCGGGCGGGCGTGCCAAGGTGGAACTGGGGGAAGGCATCCAGGTGCCCTGCAAAGTCGCCGGCGCGGAGGCGGGCCCAGCGGAGGAGCAGGCGGCCCAATCGCAGGCCGACGTCACTTCACTGTCTTCGATGTTGTCCGCGAAATGGAAAGGCGGCACGGGGTCCGGCCCGCGCGCCGGCAAACGCGAGCCGGCGCGGGCGGGGCAGATCCGCAGCTTCCGCATCGTCAAGCTGGACCCCGGCGCCAAGAAGATCGAAATCGAGATCGCCGGGTAGCAAACGCTGTAAGAGGATTTGCCATGACGTTTCAAATAAAAGACGTTGACTTGGTCGCGTATGATCACCGTGGCCAGCCGCTGCTGTTGGCCATAGTGAAGGGGGGCAGCCAGGAGACGTCGGGGCTTTGGGCGGCTCAGTACCGTAGGAACATATTGGAGCACGATACGCTCCCGGCGGCTCCCTTTTTTCTGATTGCGACGCCCGAACGGATGTATTTCTGGCGCCAGCGGGATTCTGGCCCAGAGGAAGAGCTACCGCAGTTCACATTGGACGCGACGAATGAATTGGGGCCGTACTTCCAAAGGGTCGGGCTTACGCCGAAGGAAGCGAGGGGTGAGACCTTGGAGTGGATTGTCTACTTTTGGCTGAACGACGTAGCCGAAAAGGGGCAACTGAGGGCCAAGGAAGATCCCTCGCTCGGATGGCTATCCGAGTCTGGCCTGCTCGAAGCGCTGGGAAAGGCTCACATCGAATTGAGCGCGGTGCAATGAATGTCTACGTTGAATCCAACTTCGTATTGGAGCAGGCGCTGGAACAGGAGCAGTGCGAAAGTTGTGAGCAACTCATCGGGTTGGCTTCGGCCGGTTCCGTTCAGTTGGTAATCCCCGCATTTTCGCTCGCCGAGCCGCACGGCGCACTCCTGCGCACGAAGAACGCGCGATCCAGATTGAGAAGCGAGTTGCTCCCGCACCTTCGCGAGTTGGCGAGATCCAGGGCCTACCGTGAGGTGTCTGCCAATTTCGATGAACTCGCCGATCTTCTGCTGAGGAGCACGGAACGCGAGCGCGCAGGCTTGCAGCGCACGATTGAGCGGATGATCAAAGCCGCGCAGGTAATCCCTCTCGACTCCCGCGTGTTGGACATGGCCGGCAGTATAGAATCCGGTTTTGGCTTGTCGGCGCAGGATTCGATCGTGCTCGCCTCGATTGTGTCTCATCTCGCGGAGACAAAGCCGGCGGAGAGCTGCTTCCTGAACCGGAACACGAAGGACTTCGACGGTCCCGATGTTCGGGAAACGCTGGATCAATACGGCTGCAGGTTCTTTGGCCGCTTCGACGAGGGCCTCCACGACATTGAGGCGCGCCTCGCAAAGAGCGGGAGCGACTGAAGGTTCACACAATCATCCCTGCCGACTCCTTTGTGCCATGTACGCCGAAGTCCCGTGTACCGAACACATCGAGTTGGGGTAAACTGGCAGTATGCGATTTCGGCGCTCACTCATGGTTTCCGTTCTGCTTCTGACCGGTCTGGCGGCATACGCTCAACAGGTACCGCGTCCGGCGGGCGAGTTTGCTATCAAGATGCCTAACGGCCAAATCACTCTGTTGAGCCAGTATGCGGGCAAAGTCGTGGTGCTAGCCTTTATCTCCACCACCTGTTCGCACTGCCAGCA
>CABEAV010000945.1_pt1 | contig 11700 bp, 8 predicted proteins | sample 3422231 | NCBI WGS metagenome assembly CABEAV01 (sample SAMEA5534326, study PRJEB31848) | metagenome | biome: tundra; feature: field; material: soil | place: USA | collected 2013-05 | depth 0.15 m | reverse complement strand
GACTGTTTTGGGGGATTTCTGAGGGAATCCGCTCGCTCGCGCCTGTACTGGAAGCAGGAATAGTACTAGACTCTACTGGCGTTTATACCCCCATTTGCGCAAGGCCAATACCACCATTTGTTTGGGTTTGATCGGTAATCTTCATGGGTTGTTGATGCGAACTTGTGCTTTTTTGTGCTTTTAACTTAGTCAAGCGCAGCGCGCAGTGTTTTTTGGGCGGGCGCGGCCAATCCCGCGCTGGTGGGCCCCATCACTCTCTTACGGTTGTAGCTCGACCGCGGCGTATAATAGAGAATTCAGGAGGTGATTATACGCCAATGCGGCAGCTCAGTCGCAGAGAGTTCCTCCTCACCAGCACCGCTCTTGCATCCGCTCTCGACGCCGGCGCCAAATCCGGGCCGAAACCAGTCGTCAGCATCGTCAGCATACACAACGACCAAATCGCCAAGGCTGTCGACAAAGCGATCGACCTCCTGGGCGGTATCCAGCACGTAACGAAGGGCGTCAACACCGTGATGCTGAAGCCCAATCTCGTTTCCACGCAGGCGGAGGCGACCACCAAGCTCGCCGTGGTGCGCGCGCTCGCGGAAAGTATGCAGCGCGCCGGCAAGGAAGTTTCGATCGGCGAAGGATCGGCGGCCGCGCCGAACTTCAACGTGCGGGGAACGGCCATTTTCCGGACCCGCAAGCGCGAGATCCTGGACCCCATGCAACAGTACGTTTTCGAGCAACTGGGCTATGCCGATCTTGCCAAGACATTGCGCGTGCCGCTGGTGAACCTGCACTCCGGCGAATTGGTGGACGTGGCCGTCCCCGGCGGCTTCGTATTCGATAAAATCGCGCTGCACAAGAGTCTGACCGAGGTCGATCTGCTGTGCTCCGTGCCGATGATGAAGACGCATCAGCTTGCTACCGTGACCCTGGGGATGAAGAACCTGATCGGCGCATTTCCGGGGACAGTCTATCAGTCCGTGCGCGGCCACATGCACGATTTGGCCTCGAAAGTGGAACCCACCGCCGCGTCAGCCGTGGTGGTGGACATGGTGCGTGCCAACAAGCTCGGCTTGGTGGTGATCGACGGCTCCATGGCCATGGAGGGCAACGGGCCTTCGATGGGCAAGACGTTCAAGATGGACGTGATCGTGGCCGGCACGAATCCCGTGGCCACGGACATGGTGGCGGCCAGCCTCATGGGATTCGCGCCGGCGGAGATCCCCACGTTTCTGTGGGCGAACAAGGCGGGGCTCCGCCCTGGCGCGCTCGACGAAATTGAGATTCGTGGCGAGCCGCTCGATCGCGTGCGGCGTTCTTTCGTGAAGCCGCAGCTTGTTGCCTGGAACGCCATCCGTCCCTACTGGGGCAACCAGGAGATTACGCGCAACGCGTATGGCGGCGCAACGGAAACACTCGTCGCGGCTCTCGGTGCAACGGGCGCGAGAGGCCACGAAATCGGCCTCTTGTGATGGCGTCTGTCACGGATGCGTGAACTCGCGGGCGTGGGGGATCAGATCGAAGTACAACTGTTCGGGCAGATCCGTGTGCCAGTAGCCGGCCCAGCGGGCGTAGCCGCAGATACCGAGAAAGAGCGCGGCGGTGGCCGAGGCGATCATCCAGGCGGGCACGGGCCGCTGGCGCGGAGCCGACATCCACAGCGCGCCTTCGGCCGGGCAAACTGCCACGCATTCCAGACACCCGGTGCATTCGGCCGAGCGGATGCTGACCAATTTGTCCACCGGTAGCAGGGCGGGGCAGGCCTTCGCGCACTTGGCGCAATCGATGCATAACGACGCTTCACGCCGGATGCGCAAGGGGCTGGCTAGCGCGGCCAGGCCCATCAGCGCGCCGTAAGGGCAAAGATAGCGGCACCAGAAGTTCTGCACAAAGACGGAAAGCGCCACCAACAGGGCCAGCACGATGGCTCCCGCAACGCCCAGGAAACGGAAGAAGTCTAGCATCTTCACGTCGGAAACCAAGCCGTAAGGCCCTCCGAGGAAAGCCTGAATGGCGGGCACGGACATGCTGCACACTGCATAGAGGAACAGTCCCAGCAGGATATACTTCAGGCTGCGGAGCGGGATATCCAGCCAGCGTGGCAGGCGCCAGTTGCGGCGAAAGGTCTGCCTGCCGAGTTGCCACAACCATTCTGAAACCGTGCCCACCGGGCAAAGCCACGCGCAGAAGCTTTTGCGCAGCAGCCAGGAGATCGCCAGAAAGGCGATGAGCAGGAACATTCCGGCGGGATGCACGCGGGGGACGTGGCCCGTGGCCAGCAGGACCTTCAGGTTCATCAGCGAGGCGATGGGCAGCCAGCCTTCGACTCCGGCCGGTCGCGCGACCCGCATCCCGTGCCCGCCCGATTCGTAATGGTGGACGAAGAGCACGAATTGCGTGCCGATCCACAGATTCAGCGTCAGGAACGCCAGTTGAAATGCGCGCCGCAGCCGCTGCGAACGGTCGGGAGTTCGCCGCTTCCGCAGCTTCTTCCTGGTTTTCGGAGGGGATGCCACCAGCGCCGCAGCCATGTTTCCAATTCCAATGCTAGGTAGTCGCCAAGTCTGGCGCAGTGACTCCAGTCACCGACCGGGTTGGGTCTTGTGGGGCAGCCAATCTTGGCTGCAGCCGGCTTTCAGCCGGCTCGGACGCGGAGGAAGGCGGGTATCACGCGCGCCCCTGATGGGGGCTGTCTTTACAAGCGTTAACCGAGGATCGGTCACGCGTCGGCATCGAACTGCTTGGCGACGTTCATTCCGGCAAGCACGATATCAGCCCACGGCGGAAATGGGCCCCAAGTACTCCTCAGCGCACGCATCGCCGCATCGAATTCAGGAAGCACGGAAATGACCTGCCGCGGAGTTGGTGTCATGATAGTATCCGGCCGCGTCGCCAGCCAGGCCATGACGGTGGTCACGATTCCCGGCACGGATCCATCGTGCATCCGCGGGTCGAAACCCGCGATGTCCGAAATGAAGGCCTGATATTGATGGCCAAGCGGTACCAGTACAAGCCAGTCGTGTCTGCCCTCCGCACGGCGCGAGAGATGCCGATGGGCCATGGCGATACCAAGTTCCAAAGGCATATTGAATCGAGCCAGGTTCGCATCGCCCTCCCCTCTGCAACGTGAAAGATCGTGAATCGAGTACTTGGACTACTTGGACTCGACGATGGCTCGCAGAATCCGTGCCATGCGCGGCTCCGCCACGGTCCCGGTTTCCAAGGCGCTGCACGGCATGAATCCACAGCAGACAGCGGCAAACACGACCGCATCGAAGAGGGCGCGGAAATCCTCGCCATATGGACAATTGATGAAAACGGAGGTTGACCGACCGAATGCGAGCGGACCCTGGCCGAAGTGTTGGCGAGTCTGCCGTGAGAGTGCCAATTGCCTTACTGTGCCTTAACGGGCGACGCGTCCTGGTGGGATTTCAATCGCTTTGCCGCGCTCTCTCTGATTGGCGGCGGACTCTTGTTCGGATTACCGTTAACTCTGGCGGCGGGACGCTTTCTGGGCAGCCAGCTTTACGGAATGAATCCGTACGATCCCATGGTGACTTTGGCGGCCGTGTTGGCGCTCGGGGTTTCTGCGTTAGTGGCGTCGTTGATTCCGGCGTTGCGGGCGAGCTTTGTTTCACCGTTCGAGGCGCTGCGAGCCGAATGATTCGTGGGGCAGGCAATCTTGCCTGCGCGGGCTCTCTAACCGCCACGAGCCGGCTGGAAGCCGGCTGCGGGCAGGATTGCCCGCACCACAATCAATGATGCTAATGAGCGTGCGCCACGCTGCGTTCCTGTTGCGCGGCCGCCAGCGCCGGCGCCACCTCCGCGAACACCTGCAGGTGATAATCGATATCCGCCACGGTGTGCTGCACCGAGATGGTCCACTGCTCGTCCCACCAGTAGGGCTGCGCCAGCACGCCGCGATTCACCATGGCGAACCAGTAGTGCGTCCACAGGTCCTCGTCCACGTGATACCAGTCGCGATAGTTGCGGATGCGCTGCGGGTAGAACAGCAGCGCACCGTTGGCGCCCGCGCCGTCGGCGTAGGCCACCAGGCCCGTCTTTTCGATGACGGCCTGGTATCCGTCCACCAGCTTGCGGTTCAGGCCGTCGATGTGGGTGTAGGCGTCGCGGGTCAGCACGTGGCGGAAGGTGGCGATGCCGGCGGCCATCACCACCGGGTTGGTGTTGTAGGTGCCGGCGTGGAACATCTTCTGGGTGGCGATCACGTCCATGATCTCGCGGCTGGCGGCGAACGCGGCCAATGAAAAACCGCCGCCGATGGATTTGCCCAGGCAGACGATGTCGGGCTTGACGTCGAAATACTCGCAGGCGCCGCCCCAGGCCAGCTTGGCGCCGGTCTTCACTTCGTCCATGATCAGCAGCGCGCCATGCTTGTGGGCGATCTCCAGCAGGCCGTGGATGTAACCTTCATCCGGCATGCAGAAAGCGATGTTCATCATGATGGGTTCGATGATGATGGCCGCGATCTCGCCGGGGTGCGCGGCAAACAGCCGCTCGATGGCAGGCAGATTGTTGAACGGCGCGACCAGCGTGGCGTCGGTGGTGCCTTTGAGCACGCCCGCGCTGGACACTACGGGCGTGGGGTTTTCCGGATCGCCGAACTCATTGCCCTTGGGCTTCACGCTGACGGAGATGGCATCGTGGCCGCCGTGATAGCCGCCCTCCATCTTGATGATCTTGCTGCGGCCGGTGGCGGCGCGGGCCAGCCGCAGGGAATGCATGGTGACTTCCGACCCGCTGTTGCCGAAGCGCACCATGTCCACCGGGTAGCGCGCGCAGATCTCGTCGGCGAGTTCCAGTTCCATGCCGTGCGGCATGCCGAAAAGGGTGCCAACGTGGAGCCGCTCCTCGACCGCTTTCATCACGGCCGGATGGCAATGGCCGGCCATCAGCGCGCCGTAGCAGAGGTTGTGGTCGATGTATTCGTTACCGTCCAGATCGTGTATGCGGGAGCCGTGGCCGTCGCGCACGAACAGCGGATAAGGCGGATAGTAACGATAGTTGCTGGCTACTCCGAGCGGGACGCGGTAAACGGCCCGCCGATGCGCTTCGCGGGACTTGGGCGTGCGCTTTTCGTAGGTCTCGATCTCCTGTTGTAAAGCTGGGTACATCTTCGGTAGAGTTCCTTTGGAATCGTCAAGTGTCGACTGCAAAATACTCGCTTTAGTATGGCATACAGCCACGTTTGTTAGAATACGGCGGTGCTCAAGATTGCTCTTGCGGGCGGGGCGCTGGTGGCCCTGCTGGCGGCGCAGAACTTCGTCGACATGCGGCCCAGCCCGCAGCAGGTTGCCTGGCAGGATCTCGAAATCGGTGTCCTCATCCACTTCGGCCCGAACAGTTTCATGGACCGGGAGTGGGGCGATGGCACGGCCGATCCTCAAGTCTTCAACCCCACTCAACTGGATGCCGGTCAATGGGTGGCGGCGGCCAAGTCGGCGGGCGCGCGTTATGTGGTGTTGGTGGCCAAGCATCACGACGGCTTCTGCCTGTGGCCCACCGCGCAGACCGCCTATAGCGTGAAAGCCAGCCCCTGGCGTAACGGTCACGGCGACATGGTGCGGGAAGTGGCGGATGCCGCCCGCCGGCAGGGACTGCGGTTCGGCATCTACCTTTCGCCGTGGGACAGGCATGAACCGCGCTACGCGAACAACGCCAACTACGACGACTACTACCGTAAGGAATTGACCGAACTCGTCACCCGCTACGGCGAAATCGCCGAGTTCTGGCTGGATGGCGCAGGCAGCGAAGGACACGTCTACGATTTCGATAGCTACGTGAAGACGCTGCGCACCTACCAGCCGAACGCGCTGATCTTTGCCGACGTGGGTTTCCTGCAATACGGCGATATCCGCTGGGTGGGCAACGAAAGCGGTTTCGCTCCCGAAGAAAACTGGAATGTGGTGGACCGCTTGGGTTACTTGCGATGGCGGCCGGCTGAAGCCGACACTCCGCTGCGCGCCGACCATTGGTTCTGGCATCCGAACGACGAGAAAAGCTTGAAGCCGCTGGCGGACCTTCTGGAGACGTACCACAAGACCGTGGGGCGGGGCGCGCAGCTCATGCTCGGCCTGGCGCCGGACAAACGAGGCCTGCTGCCGGAATCCGACGTGGCGCGCCTGAAGGAGTTCGGCGCGGAGATCCGGCGCATCTATGCTGCAGATGGCGGGGAGGATGGCGACGGGCCGGAGGAGTCCTGGACGTCCACGGCGCCGCTCGAAATCGCGGCTACGGAACCGATGACCTTCGACCGCGCTGTGGTTATGGAACGGCTCAGCGGCGGCCAGCGCGTCGAGCGCTACGCGATCGAAGCCTGGGATGGGGGGCGGTGGCGGCCGCTGGCGACGGGCGCCACGATCGGCCATAAGAAAATCGATATCTTCCCGCGCACGACGGCCCGCCGCGTTCGGCTGCGGATCATCGAAGCTTCCGGCGCGCCGCAAATCCGGAGGTTCCGGGTGTTCGATGGGGGGCGTTGAAACCGCTCCCTTAGAAAATCAGCCGCAGATGCACGCAGATCCACGCAGATGGGAAGCCCGTCGAATGGCAAAGGTTGTTTCATGACGCGCTTTTATCCGCGTGAATCTGCGGGCATCTGCGGCTCAAATCAAAATTCAACGCCCAATTCCGCCTTCAGCTTCGACACGTCGTACCATGCGAGCCCGTCGCGGCGCTTGTGTTCTTCGCCGTTCTCCAGCAGCTTCAGCAGGTCCACCACCTGAGCGCGGCCTTTGGAGGTGGCTACCGCCTCTCGCGGAGTCTTGCCATCCAACGCGGGAAGCGGCATGTCGAGCCACTTGCGGTAATGCTCGGTGAGCCACTTCTGCACCACCTCCCGTTCCACTTCAGGCGGCACGCGGGAACCCTCCGGGGGGCCTGGCGAAGGCTTCCGGTCGCGCATGGCGGATTGCCAACCGGTGAAGTCGTCGCCCAGGTGGCGCAGATGCTTGCCGCCGAGTTTCCGCAGCAACACCTTGCCGCGCTCCAGCCGTTGACGCGTGGAGCATTCCAGCGTCAGCTCGCCGCCGGCAATGCGGAGGTGTCCGAATACGCGCCGCCCTCCGGTGGCGTCTTCGGCTTCATCCAGCCAGGCATACTCGGCGGGGTCCTCCTGGCGATCGAGCGCCTTGGATTGGTCGAGCGCGCGGCGGAGCGCTGCTTCGTCCAGGACCGTATACCGCGCACGGCTGAAGACCAGTTCGTCGCCTTCGAAGCTGACGAGTTGCATGGAATCGGCGCCGCGGTTGATGAGCCGCGAAGCTTCCTGCCGCAGCTTGTGGCTGTTGGCCCGCAGAAAGGAATCCCAGCTCAGGCCGCTGCGCTGCCGCTCGCCGATGGCCCACTCCTTGAGTGGCGCAACCTCAGGCTGGGGAATGATCAGCACCGTGGCGGTGAATTCGTGGCGGCCCTCTAACTCCTCTATCCGCGCGAGGTAGCAATCCCACAGCGCCGCCCGCTTTGAGGTGTTCACGTCGTACACGAAGAATTCGCCGCCCACCAGCAGATCCTTCAACCGGACGCCCGACCCCTGACGCACCTCCTGCACTTCGAAAAGGCTAAAATGGGCGCGGCTCCAAGCCTCCAATATCTCCCGCTGGCGCGTGGTGAGGCCGCCCGGACTCCGCTTCAGAAACTCTTGAATGATCGGATGCCCCAGCCGTGGCGGAACGTAGTCGTGCACCAGCCAGTCGACGGTCTCCATCGAAAGCGTCTCGTCGTCTACGCCCGCGGGAGGATCCGAACCGACGAACGCGAGGAGCGATTCCTCCAACTCGCGCTTGCGCAAGGTGCCGGTGGCGAACTCGATCAAGCGCTTGCGCAGTGCGGCTTCCGCGGCGTTGTTTCTGAGAGACGGCGCTGCTTCCGGGGCTTCCTCCGGAGATGGCGGCGCCAGCCGCGATTTCTCGTCGGACTCCAAATGGCACTTCTTGTATTTCTTGCCGCTGCCGCACCAGCAAGGATCGTTGCGGCCCAGGATCACGCTGCGGCGCACCGGCTCCGGAACGAGATCGTCTTCGTCGTCGAACGGACCATCCTCCTCCTCCTCCTCCTCTTCCTCGTCGTCGTCTTCGTCACACGCCGGGCCACAGAGATCGTAAACTGTCGGTTCGGGACCCTCGCCGGGGACGGGCGCGGATTGATCCATCGCGTCGTAGACCTTGAAGGCTTCCCGCAACTCGGCGCGCGTCCGCTTGGGCAACACCGCGGCGTGACGGCTGAGAAGCGACCATGCGAGTTCCCGGCCTTTGGCTCCTTCGGAAAACCGCAGCGCCAACGCAACGGCCAGGAACAGTTCGTAGCGCTCGGACTTTGCAAAAGCGGTGAGGCCGTCCAGCAGGCCCAGCAGACAATCCCGTTTTCCTGGCTGTTCGGGAAAATGGCTTAGGGCCAGGGCTATGGCGCGTCGTTGATCAACATCGGCGGTGGGCACCAGCTTCCGGATGGCATCGAGCGACGCCTCGGGCCGCCGCGACGCGATGCGCTTCGCCGCCCAATGACTTGCCCCTTTGATGTCTACATCGTTTACCGTGCAGCATTCGATCAGTTCCGGCAATACGGCAGGGTCGCCTATCTCGCCGAGCAGCGCGAGGCTGGATACGATGGGCGAAGGATCGCCTTTGGGCAGGGATCCGGTGGCCATGGCCCGCAGCACGCCGATCAGCAGAGGAACCGAGCGGGCGCCGTCTTCCAGGATTTCGTCCACCAGATCTCTGTGCAACCCGTCCTCGGCCATCTCCAACAGATCGTCCACGAGCCGATAGGGCCGCAGCCGCTGGCTGACCTCTTCCGGCTCATCCCGGCGTTTCTCAAAGAGAGCTTTGGCCATGATCTCGAGAGCTTCCTCACCGTCGGGGAAATCCGCGGCGACCGGCTTGTTCTTGAAGGCCTTTTCGAACTGCTCGACACCCTCCGGATCGCGCAGCGCCTTGAGGGCGCCCAGTTCCAGGAGCCCGTCGCGGAAGGCCTGGCTTTCGCCGGGAAGACAGGCGCACAGCTTGAACCAAGGCTCGAAACGGCACGGATTGGCGCTGCCGGCGCGCCAGCAATACTCCGCGGCGCCCGCCAAGTCGCCCGCCTCGTAGCGTTCTTCGCCGACGGCGGCCAGCGCCACGGCGTCGAACGGATCGAGTTCCAGCGCCTGTCGAAAGGCCTGCTCGCGCGTGAGCGTTCCGGCCTCCATCTGTGCGAACAGCGCTCGCCGGGCTTTGATGATCGAGTCGGGTGTGAAGAGCATGGGACGAATAGTCTCCATTTTAATGCCATTGCGTTCGGCGAACGGTTGCAGTATGCTTCTATCGGAGTTCCAGATCCGGAACTTGGAGGTAACAGCGATGTCGCCCTTGAGTCTGATTCCGGTATTCTTCGCGATCGCCCTGGTGGCGCCGGCCGTCTGGGCGTTGGGGAAGGTTTACCGGCGCTCCCACGGCGCACGGGAGATCACGTGCCCGGAAGCCAACCATTTCGCAACTATTGAACTGGACGCGCGCCACGCGGTGGCCATGCACGCCCTTGGGGAGACGGACCGGCGGGTGAAATCCTGCTCGCTCTGGCCGGAGCGGCAAGGGTGCCGGCAGGCCTGTGTGAAGTAGCAATCCGCCGTGCACCTCATGTGGCGCGCGGCGCCAAAGTGCGTCCCCACGCGACCTCAGCGCGAATCCAGGTTCGCGATTTGACTGTAAACGGGCTTTAGCGCCGGATAGATCGCCCGATACACGCGGTGCGCCTTCCCATAAAACGCGGCTTCCGCCGGGCGCGGCGCGATCGAATCCACTTCGCGGATAGTGGCGCGGCAGACTTCTGGAACCGATGCGTACTCGCCGGTGCCGGCCAGTGCCAGCAATGCCGCGCCGTAAGCCGAGCCTTCCTGCGTTTCGAGCGTCACCACCTTCTTATTGAAGATATCCGCCAGCAACTGGCGCCAGAAGGGACTGCGGGCGCCGCCCCCGGAAGCGCGCACCGACGCGACCGCCACGCCGAGTTCTTCGATGATATCGAGGCAATCGCGCTGGCTGTAGGAGACGCCTTCGATGACGGCGCGGATCAGGTCGGCGCGCTGGTGCCTGGCGGTGAGGCCGATCCATCCGCCGCGCGCGGTGGCGTCCAAATGTGGGGTGCGCTCGCCCATTAAATAAGGCAGCCAGAAGAGGCCTTGCGCGCCCGCCGGAGCAGCGGCGGCTTCGGCGGTCAGCGCATCGTATTCGGCGCCGGGCGCCAATTGATTGCGGAACCATTGCAGGCTCAGCCCTGCGCCTTGCGTCACCCCCATCACGTGCCACTTGTCGCGTACGGCATGGCAGAAGGTGTGGACGCGTCCGGCCGGATCGTAGGCCACCTTCTCCATGTGGGCGAAGACCACGCCGGACGTGCCCAGCGTGCACGAGACGATGCCGGCTTCGACGATGCCATTGCCGACCGCGCTGGAGGCCTGGTCGCCGCCGCCACCCACTACGGGCGTGCCCTCGGCGAGCCCGGTGGCCTCCGCCGCGGCGCGCGTTACGCGGCCGGTGACGTCGCTCGATTCGTGGCAGGTGGGCAGAATGGCGCGGTCCAGGCCCAAGCGGTCCATCATGTCGAACGACCAGCGCCGCGCCACCACGTCGAACAGCGACGTGCCGGAAGCGTCCGAGACTTCGCTGGCGTACTCGCCGGTGAGTTGGAAGCGCAGGTAGTCTTTGGGCAGCAGCAGGTGGCGGACGCGTTCGAATGCGCGCGGCTCGTTATCGCGCACCCATAGCAGTTTGGGCAGCGTGAAGCCCGTCAGCACGGGATTGGCGGTGTATTTCAGGACATTGTCGCGGCCCACGGTTTCGTTGATGGCGTCCACTTGCGGCTGGCTGCGTTGATCGCACCAGATGAGCGCGGGCCGGATCACCGCGCTGGCTTGATCGAGAATCACCAGGCCGTGCATCTGGCCGGAAAGACCGATGCCCCGCACCTGGGCTCCGGAGACGCCGGCTTCGGCCAGCGCGCCGCGAATGGCCACGCGGGCGGCGTCCCACCAATTCTCGGGACGCTGCTCGGCCCACAGCGGGCGCTCCATCCGGATATCTTCGTGCGCCGCCGTGCAACCCGCGGCGACGCGGCCTTGCGCGTCTACCACCAGCGCACGCGTGCCGCCCGTGCCTACATCGATTCCCATCCACATAATCAGCTATCAGCTTTCAGCCATCAGCTTTCAGCTTAACCTCGACCCACGGCAGGCAGGCTGCGCCGAACAAACCGGCTTCATTGCCCAGGGTAGCTTTCTCGATGCGCGTCGCCGTCGTGCGGAACGTGAACGAGCGCCGCCGCACCTCCTCCAACATGGGCGGCGCAAACAGATCCCAGGCCGCCAGCACGCCGCCGCTGAGCAAATACAGCGGAAAGTTGAAAGCATTCACCAGGGTGGCGAGCGCCACGCCCAACGCCTGCCCCATGACAATGAAGATCCGGCTGGCCTTCTCATTGCCGCTCATGGCCAGGTCGTATACTTCGCGGGCGCTGAGGCCCTCGCCCAGGCGCAACATACTCGCCATGGCGGCGATGGCCGTGGCGGAGGCGTGTTTCTCCAGGCAGCCTTGATTGCCGCACCCGCACGGATTCCCGTCGGGAACCACCGTGATGTGGCCCAATTCGCCCGCCATGCCCAGATAGCCTTGCAGCACTCTGCCGCCGGAAATGATGCCGCCGCCGACGCCGGTGCCG
>CABEAV010000940.1_pt1 | contig 11718 bp, 10 predicted proteins | sample 3422231 | NCBI WGS metagenome assembly CABEAV01 (sample SAMEA5534326, study PRJEB31848) | metagenome | biome: tundra; feature: field; material: soil | place: USA | collected 2013-05 | depth 0.15 m | reverse complement strand
TAACGTTAACGATTCTATCCGCAGTGCTCCGGCGCGATAATCTTCGGGGTTGGGGCGAAAGCCGGAGCCGGAGCATTGCGGATAGAATGCGTTGAACTGAGCCGCTGCTCTATGGGGATTGAATGGCGTTCTGGTTTCGGTGGCTGGGTGGAAGACATCGATTCGAAGGCCAGGGATGCCGGACAGGCCGCGAATTGTCCTCCCGTGCGACTGGTGATTCGGGTTTGGTGGAATCTGGGGTGATGCTTTCGGCTCGGAGAAGCGCCTGTGGGCGCAGATCTGCACATGCCTCGACGAAGGCCGTTTGGGGAGAATAGGCTTCGGGCGACTGAGACCTCATGACGAATCCTGCGGCGGTATCAGTGCAGCCAGGGGCGCCGGTTGGACGATCATGATGGGAATCATGTGACCGATCTGGCAGACCGGGCATCGCTTGCGTCCCTTTTCCGCGGTCGCTCCATCCTGGCCGATAACAGCGGTATCCTTCGCCACTTTTGGGCTGGCAGGCGGGGCGGCGAGCAGCGCGCGGCACAGCGCCAGTTTCTTCCGGCGCGCTCGATTGGCCAGAAAACCAAACTGCCGGATGCGCACGAAACCGGCCGGCACAATGTGGAGAAGAAAACGCCGGATGAACTCGACCGCATCCAGCGTCATCATTCTGGTCTGGTTGCCTCCGGCATAGTCTTTCCACTCAAAAGTCACCCGCCCGTCTTCCATCGACAACAGCCGTCGATTGGCGATGGCAACCCGATGCGTGTAGCGCGCCAGATACTTCAGAACTTGCTCGGGGCCGCCGCATGGCGGCTTCGCATAAACAACCCACTCGATCCGTCCCGCTTCGCGGCACAGGGCCTCGAATGCTCCCGGCTTGGCCAAACCGGCCATCTCTCCGTGGCAGCGCAGCTTGCCTTCCCGAAACGCCTTTCTGAGATAGATCAGAAACTTGCTTCGGAACAGCCGGCTCAACACGCGGACAGGAAGAAAGAACGATTTCCGGCAACCGACCCAACTGGCGCCGTCCGGTGAGATACCGCCGCCCGGTATGACGCAGTGGAGATGTGGATGGAGATGAAGGTTTTGTCCCCAGGTGTGCAGCACAGCCAAAAAGCCGATCGAGGCGCCCAGATGTTTGGGATCCGCGGCAATCGTGAGCAGCGTTTCCGATGCCGCGCGAAATAGAATGCGATAAATCTGGCGCGCATTCTGGAGTGCCAGGCCACCGATGTTTTGAGGCACCGTAAATACAACGTGGAAATACGGGACCGGCAACAACTCGGCCTCCCTTTCGGCCAGCCATTTGGCGCGCGCCATGGCCTGGCATTTTGGACAATGCCTGTTGCGGCAAGAATTGTACGAGATGGCGCGGTGCCCGCACTCGTCGCACTCGTCCACATGGCCGCCGAGGGCGGCCGTGCGGCAGTCGCGAATAGCCTCGAAGGCTTTTCTTCGATGAGGACCGAGTACATGTCCCCATTTCGCGAAGAAATCGCTTTCGTAGGTGCGGAACACATCGGCCACTTCGAGCCGATGCTCGGTCATCGTTCCGGTGGAATGCTGCCCGCGGCCCGGACCAGATCGAGCGCGCCCAGCATTTCGAGCGGACTTCTGGTGGAACGCACGGTGGCGTCGGCGACGTGAAGGTAGCGGGCCGTGGTTTTCAGGTTGGCGTGACCCAGCAGGGCTTGAATGACAACGAGGTTGGTCCCGTCGTCCAGCAGATGCGTGGCAAAGGCGTGGCGTAGCGAATGCGGATGCACTGGTTTGGCAATACGGGCCAGCCGCGCCGCCTTCCTGCATATTTCAAAAACGGTTTCACGCGCGAGGGGGCGTCCCGTCTTTTCACCTGGGAAGAGCCACCCTGCAGGCCGCTTCCAGCGCCAGTAAGCGACCAGTACTTCGCGTAGTGGGTCGGAGAGCATGACCTGGCGGTCCTTGTGTCCCTTGCCCCCGCGAACCCAGATGACCTTGCGGTCGCGATCAAGGTCGCAGACCTTCAGGTTGGTCGCTTCCGACACCCGGAGTCCCGCTCCGTACCGGGTCGCCAGAATCGCCCGATGGCCGAGGTTCTTCGGCGCTTCGAGCAAAGCTTTGACCTCTTCCTTGCTCAGGATGACGGGGAGCTTCTTCTCGTATCTGGGCAACGGAATCCGTTCGATCTCGATTTTGCGGTTCAGGGTGTTGCGGTAGAAAAAGCGGAGACCGCATACGGATTGAATGTACGAAGAGATCTTGACTTTCTTTTCGTTCAGCAGGAACAACTGCCACGAGCGGATCTCTTCGGGGCCCAGATATTCGGGCGACTTGTTAAAGTGTTTGGCGAACTCGGCGACCGAGCGGACGTAGCATTCCACGGTCGACGCAGAGTAGTTGCGGATCTGGAGGTCTTCCAGCATCCGCTGTCGTAATGGGGTCATGACGAAAACTCCTTTCACCCTTAACCTCATCACCAAAAGCGGTCCGATGGAAGGGGGACCAAGAACGACAACGCCATAGGCGCCAGGCCACGACGTGGAGCCTCGGATTAAACTTCGATCGACACAACTGCCGCGAAGCGGCTTAGTTCAACGTCCTTTATGTTTCATGTCGTGCTGCCTGGTGCTGCGAAACCGACGCGAAAGCCTATTTTAACGCCTATGTACCTGAATCAATGGGATACCCACTTCGCTGAATTACTTCGCGCCGGTAAGATGGAACACGCTTCCGCAGCCCTGGCCGTACTGGCAGCCAAGCGCGCCACCCGCAGCCGTCGTGCCATAGAAGCTGCCGTCCGGAGCGCGCACCAGTCCGGTGGGCCCATCGCCTCCGAAGCTCGCGGTCAGCGAGTAGAAGAACGCATACAAGGTGCGCAGTTCGCCAGTTAGAGTCAGCTCAAAGATATTCCCGCCCCCGAACACACCGCCGCCGGCAGTGCCGAAGAGCCGGCCGCTTCCGGCAACCAGGTTCGCCGGGCCGCTTCCCGAGGTGGAGCCCGAAAAACTGTATAGCGTGGTCAGGGCGCCGCCCGGAGTCAATTGAAAGACGGTACCGCCACTCGCACTGCCGCCGGCGGAGGTTGCGCCGTAGAGGTTGCCATCCGCCATGAGGATCAGGCTCGAAGGTGTGCCGCCATCGGCTTGCCCGGTGAAATTGTACAGAGTAGTCAGACTTCCGCTCCCGTTGAATGTAAAGACCGTACCCTTTCCGCCCGACCCGCCGGATGCCGTAATGCCGTAGAAACTAGTGTTCTTTGCCGGCACCAATATGGAAGGAGCCGAACCATCCGTGCCGCTAAACGAGTATAAAGTCTGCAGACCGGCGCTGGAGAAACGGTAGATTGTGCCGTGGCCGTTGGCGCCGGCAGCCGAGGTGGTTCCATAAAGGGCGCCGTCGGATCCCTCCACTAGACCGGCCGTGGGATAGAAGCCGTCAGCGTAGGACTTGAACTCGTAGAGTTGGGTGTATGTTCCGCTCGGAGTGAACTGGAAAATCGTACCGCAGCCGGAGGCGCCCTCAGGGTCCGGATTGCACTTTGTGAACCCCAGGAGGTATCCACCCTGCTGGCTGGTGCCGTAAATATTGCCATTGCTAGCCTGAAGCAGCCGGTTCGGGTAGTACAGAGAAGTGGCCAAGGTCGTGAGCGCTCCTGCGGGGGTGATTCGAAAGGCGGTCGAGTTGGGGATGCTCCAGTCGGTAGTGCCGTAGAAATTGCCGTCCGCGCCCAGGATGAGGCTGTTCGGATTCACGCCGTCCGGGCAATAAGGGAACGGGGCGCTGGGGCAGAAGCCATAGACCGTGGTGAGCGGGGGGCCGATTTCGAATGGCGGGATGCTGAGAGCGCTCCCATTCGGCGTTGTCACGGTTATCGGATACGTGCTGGCTCCCGATGGCACCTGGGCATTGATCTGAGCATCCGAGACCACTGTAAAGGCGGCGGATGCATTGCCGAACTGGACGCTCGTGGCGCCGGTAAAGTTGGCGCCCGTGAGTGTCACCTGTGCGCCGGCTGGCGAACTATTCGGCGCGAAGCTGGCGATGGTGGGCGACTGCGGACCGAGCTTCTGCAACTCGAAGACGGTGCCGCAATTGACGCACGGGCCCGCCGGCAAACCGCCGCTGGCAGTCGTGCCATAAAGGTTGCCGTTGCTACCGAGCAGGACGCTGGTCGGGGTGGCGCCTTCGTAACTTCCGGTAAGGTTGTATAAGAAGCTGAAACCGCTCGAAACGGAAACCTCAAAGACGGTCCCGAGGAAGTCGGTCCCGCCGCTTGCGGAGGTGCCATAGACATTCCCGTCCAGGCCGGTCCGCATGGTGTAGGGAGGGTCGCCATCGGTGTAGTCGAACTGATGGGCGAGGGTGATGTGGCCTTGTGAGTCGACGTGCAGGATACGCCCGGACCCATACGGGTCCGAATCCACCGTGAAGTAAAAAGTGCCGTCACCGGCCAGCGCAAGGTTGTGGAGGCTGTTGCCCGTCTCATAGCTATAGATCGGAATAAGCACCGTTTCGGATCCGGAAGGCGTGAGCTGAAACAAAGTGCCCCCGCTGACCCTGCCGCCGCCTAGGGTCAGGCCAAAAAAGTCTCCATTGGGAGCCTGTATCAGGCTGGTCGGCGCGCTTCCATCGGCGCAGTTAGGCTGCGAGCAGAATGCGTACAAAGTAGAGAAGGCTCCGCCCGGAGTCAACTTGAAGACGGTGCCGGGTCCGGTCTCCCCGCCGGTGATTCCATACAAGGTGCCATCGTGGCCTTGCAGAAGATTGGCGGGATATTGGCCGTCGGGCCCCGAGAAGGCATACAGCGTCGAGAAGTGGCCTGGTGCGTCGATGTGGAAGACCGTGCCGCAACCCGAGGGGCAGGCAGTGTTGCCGCCCTGTTGTGTGGTCCCGTATAGCGTGCGGTCCCTGGCTTGGATCAGGCTATTGGGAGATGCCCCATCGGCGCCGGTGAACTGATGCAGCGTTATGAGCTGCCCGTCCGTTTTCAGATGGAAGACGGTCCCGTAGCCGGCGCCGCCCAGCGCGGCAGCGCCGAAAAAGGAGCCATCGGAGGTCTGTACTAGGGCGACGGGGTCCTGGCCTTCTTTTCCCGCAAAGCTATGCAGCGTGATAACTGAATAGCTCTGGGCGAGTGCCAGATTCCAGCTCGCGAGGACCAGCGATGCAACGGGTGTGATTCGCATATTCGGGAGCATTATGGTTTACCCCTGGCATGATTCAACGTTTCCATCTCATCCAGAATCGTCCGCACGACCACATCGTCCCCCACCGCCGAGTTGATCATCAGATGATACAAGTGCCGGCTGGGCCAGTCCTTTCCGAAGTACTTCTTCACGAACGTGGCGCGTTCCTGATCGATCGCCCCCACCAGATCGACAGCTTCCGCTTCGGTTTTGCCAAGTTCGCGCACGCGCCGGATCTTCTCTTCGACAGGCGCATACACGAACACGTGAAAGGCGTCCGGGCGGTCGCGCAGCACGTACGGCGCGCCTCGGCCCACAATCACGCAATTGCCCGCGGCCGCCGCGCCTTCGATCACGCGCTGCATGAAGACCACCATGCTGTCCGCGTCCAGATGTTCCAGGCCGCTCACCGGCAGGCTCCTTTCGTAGCTGCCGCGCATGAACACCTTCATGAGCCGGTAGAATAGCGGATCGACCCGCTCCTCCAGGCGCGCCACCGAACCTTGATCGCAGCGCGCGATGCGCGCAATCTCGGCGGTCAGCGCCGTGTCCCACAGCTTCCAGTTCAGGCGCTCCGCCAGCTTCTGCGCGATGGCCGAGCCTCCCGCGCCGTACTCCCGCTCCATGGTAATGATGCGGATCATGTGCGCTCAAGCCCGCTGCGCGGCGAACCGGGCCTGCCCATACTCGCCCAACTTCACGACGCCTTCGATGCGGCCGCCCGTCACGTCGCCCGAGAATTCGTAATGCAGCGTCGTGCCTTCAATACGTTGCGCGCTGCGGAACGTGACGCGGCGCCCTTCCACCGCGCCCGTCAATTTTCCCGACAAGACATCGCCGCGATCGACGCCGCTGATCTGGCCTTCGTGCTGCTCGATGGTGAAGTGGTGCCGCGACGATCCCGAAACGAAGGTCAGGTCCGCGACCCACTCCCCGGTGACGTCCACGCTGGCCGCCTCCGGCTCCGGAACCGTGATGTGCGGCGGATTCGCCAGCAGCTTGCGAATGGCCGCCGCCGCGATCTTGTCGTCCCCCGGCATCATCATGTAGGGCATGATCGTGAGGGAACTCGGCCGGTTATCGCGGCGCGTGCCGCTCGACTCGTTCACCGCGATGCGCGGCTGCCCATGCCACAAAATATCTTCCACCTCCGTGCCGGTGATGCCGATCCGCGCCGCATCCCAATGGAGCCGCAAGCGCGGCGCATGGTTCGATAGATCTTCGGGCTGCAGAATCTCGCTGGTCACTCCGGCCACTTGGGTGGCCTGCTCCGCGATGTAGTCCAGCCACGCTTGCCACTGCTTCCACTCCGCGTCATGGTCGCGCTTCACCCACATCTCGACCGCCGCCAGCATCCCCATGATCTCTTCCTTGCCGACCTTCAGCGAGCGGCCGAAAGTGTGGTGCGGCGCGCTGTTGATCCACGCCGCGCGCACCAGGTCCTTCTGCCCCAACAGCAGCCCGGCCGCCTGCGGACCGCGCAGGCACTTGCCGCCGCTGTAGGCCACCATGTTCGCGCCATGAGCCAGGTGAATGTTGGGGATCGTCAGCGTCTCGGCGGCCGCATCCACGATCACCGGGACGCCCTTCGGCCGCGCCATCGCGCAGGCATTCTCGATCGACAACTCGCCTTTCTCCGCGGCCGGGCAGGAGAGAATCATCACCATGGCCGTCTGCGGCGACAGGGCCGCTTCGAACTGCGCGGCGGTTTCCACCTCCACCATCTTCACGCCCAGCATGCGCACGGCGTGGTCGTATTCGTTGCGCGAATAGCGCGGAACCACCACTTCATTCTTCAGCCCGGTCAGATTGGGCACCCGCTGCATCTTTTCCGGATCTCCGCCGGAGATGCAGGCGGAAGTGGCGTGCGTCAATGCCGCGGCGCATCCCGCCGTGACAATCCCCCATTCGGCCTTGGTCAGTTCCGCCAGACGCTGCCCCACTGCCTCCATCAGCTCGTCCATGTGGACGTAAGCGTGCGAAGCCTGTTCCATGGCGCGCTTTACCTCGGGCAGGGTCTGAGATCCCGTGATGATGGTATACGTGCCCCGGCAGTTCACAATCGGCGTAACGCCGATCGACTGGTACAAATTGGCGCCCAATTCCAGCGCGGGCGCGGGCGCTGCCAAAGCGGGTTCCGGAATGGATGCGGACACCCCCGCGGCAGCCAGGACTGCGCCCGACCGGAACAACCCGCGGCGGCTCATTTTCTTCGATGGCATGGAAGCCCCTCCACTTACGTGATGCTAAACGGTCGAGGGGCGGAAAGCAAGGCGTCAGGTCAGCCCATGAAGGCGACGAAGGCCATCACGTCGCCGCGGCAGGCGCGGCGGGGGCGCGTTCAGTGGTAATCTAGGATCCTCTTTCTAGGTCTGATAGCGTCCTTTATCATATGGTCCGAAGAAAAGCGAAGAGAGGTCTTGGGGGGAGTCCCGGCCCAGTGCATTACCCTCCACGGCGGCTTCGCTTTGGTAGACGCCAACATACTTTATCGTCTAGTAAAAGAGCAGGTTCGGACACACGGCTGGAGGCCCGAAGAGACGCAAGACTGTCATCCCGCAGGCGCCGCCCGCGATTGCCGAACCCGATTCAATTCGCCAGCTCTCGATATTTCAGAGGGCCTGAAGTGCGTGCTTTGAGCGAGATCCAGAAGACTCATAGGTATCTAATACGTGACGCGGCCAACGAGGCTGTAAAGCGGATAGGAAAGGACGCCGAAATCGAAGATTCGCCGCGGTTGGACCACGATACACAAGATGTGTCGGGGACCCGTGAAATCGCGGGCACAATCTACAGAAGATCCAGGACAGCGGCATCTTCCTTGCGGATCTCAAACGTTTGTAGGGTCGACTGACCTCCTTTGAAAATCACAGGAAGTTGCTGCCAAATCCGAACGTCACGCTGGAGCTGGGATATGCGGCTCGTAGCGTCGGTTGGGAGCGCATCGTTTGTGTTATGAACACAGCCTTTGGTCCTGCTGCGGAACTGATTTTCGATCTTCGGCATCGTCGGTGGCCGATCTGCTACAAGCTGGAAGGCGAGGACGGCGAAGTTATCCGGAATATCAGGAAACTCTTGGGAGAACAGATTGAGATCGCTCTCCGCTCGGCGATGGGTAGCGAGCATCAGGCAGTTGAGGATGCGTCCAGGAGGCTGAGCACGGAGACGATCATGTTCATGGGATGGTACGCCCATCATGACGTGTTTTTACGTGTTTTGGAATGATCAGGAGGGCTTGACTATCTTGCAATCGGCCGCCCTATGTTTCATCGACCACGCCGTGGATCGTCTCTTGGATCTGAAGCTGATCGATTGCTTCTTCGACCCTAATCTGAAGAGGTTTGTACCATTGGGCATATATTGGCAAGCTCGTGCTGAAGAAGCTGGACATCAAGCCTCGATCGCACCCGGACGCCACCAAAGCGGTGAGCGATGATCCACTCAGGGAAGCAGAATCTCCGCCGGTGCCCGTGAGCGCTGGGCAGAGCGAGAGTCCTCGGCCGCAGCCGCCAGCGCCAGCTAAGCGATGCCTCCGGAAGATGCAGCTCCGGGACCGCCTTCTCTGTGCCTTCTTTCCTGGCGAATTCCCCGATCACTACTAATCTTTCTCGGGACAGGCGACAGGACTACTGGTATTCCGTAGTATCATGAAAATTGAGATTTGAATGGCACGACGCCAAAGCCGAGGCCAACTTGCAAGCTCACGGCGTGAGTTTCGATTTGGCAAAGACGGTTTTCAACGACCCATTTGCTATCGAGCGCCTTGATGATCGTGAAGACTATGGCGAGGAGCGTTTTGTTCTCATCGGCATGGCTGAAGGTCACGTTGTGCTGTATGTAGCCTACACCGAACGCGAGGAGCGCATTCGCATTATTTCCGCCCGGGGAGCAACGCAACATGAGCAAGACGACTATTTCCGGCAAAACGCCTAATCCACCCAAACCGATGACCGTCGAGGCAATTGAGCGGGCCGCGCGCGCGGATCGCGACGCACAGCCGCTCACCGAAACCGACCTCAAGCGGATGAAGCGAACACCACAGGCGAAAATCATCCGCCGGGCCTTGGAACTGACGCAAGAGGAATTTGCCACACGCTATCACATTCCCCTTGGTACGCTACGGGACTGGGAACAGGGCCGCGCGGAACCGGATCAGCCCACGCGGGCGTATTTAACTCTCATCGCCCGCGATCCCGACCATGTGAACCGGACATTGAATCCAAGACCAAACTGAGACACGACCGCCGTGTTGCGCATTGGGTCGGACGGCCGGGATCGCTTACGCGGTTCGATCAATTCGACCGGAGGGTCGAACTAAAGCCTCATCCGCATTGGGCGGGTGGTCTGCGCCGATCAAGCCGCACCCTGCGCTGATTGCGACCTCTGTGACATGCTACAGTAGTTTTCGACTGCGTGCGCAGTTTTGCCGCTCTTATCGACTAGATCAAAGGGTTTTCGACGCATGAGACTTGCACCGGCTCCCGTCGCCGTCTTCCAGGAGAAGACCGTCCCAGACGCCGCCAGACTCGCTGACACGCAGATCGATGAGGCCAGGCTGGCAGATCTCTGCCGATATCAGGTCCGGGAACTTTCGTTTTTTGGATCAGCCGCTCGGGGCGAGATGCGTCCGGACAGCGACATCGATTTGCTTGTCGAGTTCCTGCCGGATGCTGAGATCGATCTGGTGGATTATGCCGGACTGATGTTGGATCTGTCGCGTCTCCTGGAGCGGAGAGTGGATCTGGTCTCGAAGAACGGGCTGAAACCGCTGATTCGGGCTTCCATTCTCCAAGAGGCGCGGCTTTTGTATGCGGCATGAGAGCTTGTATCTCAACGATGTTGTCGAGGCTGCGGACCACATCGCTGAGTTGATCGCAGGCGCCGATTTGGAGGCGTTTCAGAAATCGGAGATGCGGCGCAGCGCCGTAGTTCAGAAACTCGCCATTATCGGCGAGGCGGCTGCGCGAGTCTCCGAGGAACTGAGGACCCGCCACCCCCAGGTACCTTGGCCACAGATCATAGCCTTCCGTAACATTCTCGTCCACGCGTACTTCGGGATAGACTGGGACGTAGCGTGGCGGGCGGCCCTCGCAGCAGAATCCGCTGGCGCAGAGGATGAGGGTGGCCGGTTATGAAAAGCAGGCCTCGCACCAAGGCAGACCCGATCGAGCGGCAAATCGAGCTGGCGCTCCGCCCTGGAGGATTCATCTCCGACCGCGCGTGCTTCTCGTTTGTCGGTGGACTTGACGAGGTCGTCGCCAGCATCCGGAATGTCATCAAAACGGAACCGGCGCGTGGCGTCGCACTCTGCGAGACCTTCCTGGCCGGCTGCCATGGAAAAGCCGATGAACTCGACGACTCGAGCGGCAGCTTCGGACAGTTTGCCCAGGATCTCATCTGCCTCTGGATCAAAGCCTGTCAGGCCTCGGACGCCGATGCGGATCGGACGGCTTCCAGGCTGCTCGCGTGGATGGACGACGATCCCTACGCGTTCTGCTACGAAATCGAGAAGGACGCCGCAGCGGCGTTCGACAAGGCCGGATTGGCCGCCTTCGAGAAGCAGATTCGAGCGCGCTTTGAGGCCGCCTCGGCAGAGCAATCCGGTTACCCTTACAGGCACTGGAGCCAGGTTCTGCGCGCGATCTATCACGCACAACGAAACGTCGCGGCCTACGTCGCGCTCGCCGAGCAGACCGGGCTTACGCCGCCGGACTGCGTCGGGCTGGCCAGGCTGCTCGTTGCCCGCAAGCCGCATGAGGCGCTGGCCTGGGTGGAGCGCGGGCGCGCCCTTGACCGGAAAGGCCAATTCCGGTCCACGGCGGCTTACGAACTCGACCAGATCCACCGCAAATTGCTGACCAAGCTCGGGCGGCAGGAGGAAGCGCACGAAGCCGCCTGGGCCGACTTTCGGAAGGATCCCTCGAAGTACAGCTACGACGATCTCATGAAATTGGCTCCCAAGGCCGCACACCCGGAATGGCACGAAAAGGCGATGGATGCCGCGAAGGGCGCCGACCTGCATTTTTTGCTTGATTTATTCGTCCACACCAAAGAGATAGAACGTCTTGCGGGACTGGTGCGCGGCGCTACCGACGGCGCTCTGGAGGAGGTGAGCCACTACGCCACCGAGGACGCGGCGAAGAGGCTGCAGAAAACGCATGCGGGCCTTGCCGCCCGGCTCTGGCGCGCTCAAGGAATGCGCATCGTCGATGCCAAGAAAAGTAAGTACTACGACGCCGCGCTTTCCAATTTCGAGCACGCCAGAGACTGCTTCAAACGGGCAGGTCTCGCCGCCGATTGGGAGGAAACCGTGCGCCGGGTGCGCGCCTCCCATTACGGCAAGACCGGCTTCATGGAAGGTTTTGAGGCTCTCGCGAAGGGCGTGAAAGACGGCGATCCACCTTCCTTTCCAGAACGCGCCAAGGCACGCCGGGGCCAACGGTACGGGGTAGACAATTCATGAGAAAGGCTGACCAGTCCCGCAGGGCGCCCCGCGTGGATGCGGCGTCTCTGGAGGAAATCATCGATGAGTTCACGGTCGAAGCCCACGACGATGACGAAC
>CABEAV010000912.1_pt1 | contig 12056 bp, 14 predicted proteins | sample 3422231 | NCBI WGS metagenome assembly CABEAV01 (sample SAMEA5534326, study PRJEB31848) | metagenome | biome: tundra; feature: field; material: soil | place: USA | collected 2013-05 | depth 0.15 m | reverse complement strand
CGGTCAGGCGCGACTGGGAGTTCGCCAAATCCTGGCTAATGCGGGAACTGAGCCGATAACGGCTACAGCACCTGCGCCGGGTGGTAAGCCTTGAGCAGTTGCACCATCAGGCGGTCGGAATACTTCCGTTCGAGGCTGACAAGCGCGCCCTGGTATGAGACGCCTTCACCGGTCGGATCGTCGGCATCTGGAAGATATCGCCCGACGCAACTGCGCCAGGGGCGTGCAGGCACATGGCTGCGTAGTCGCCATATCGGAAACTGGCCTGTTTGCGGCCGATCCTCGGAAACGGCGATGAAGTCACCCTTCGTGACCGCCTTTCATACCTTCCCAGCCATCGGCCCGGCAGTTGCCCCGCGAGACGCCATTCACGTTACATCTACGTTACATCTCCGGGATCCATGCACAATTCCGCACAAGGATGCATACCAACCCATGAAAAATACCATTCGAAGCCAAAAAGTGGGGGTATTGGTCCAGCGCAACTCAGCCCCTCAGCGCTCCACCGCACCCGCGTGCTAAAATCGGACTGATCCCGCAAATGACCGAAATCCTTCCGTCAATTCTGGCCGCGGATTTCGCCCGCTTGGGAGAGCAGATCGCCCAGGTCGAGCGGGGCGGCGCCACCATGCTGCATCTGGACGTCATGGACGGCCACTTTGTGCCGAACCTGACGATCGGGCCGCCGGTGGTCGCTTCCATTCGCAAAGTCACGCGCCTCACGCTGGACGTTCACCTGATGATCGCCGATCCGGACAAGTACGCGCCCATGTTCATCGACGCGGGCGCCGATCAGGTGAGCGTGCATCAGGAAGCCTGCAAACATCTGGACGGCACGTTGCGCGAGATCCAGCGGGCGGGCGCGCGCGCCGGCGTCGTCATCAATCCGGCGACTCCGGTCTCCACCCTCGACGAAGTGCTGGGGCTGGCGGATTACGTGCTCGTAATGAGCGTCAATCCGGGGTTCGGCGGACAGCGGTTTATCCCGTATGCGCTCGATAAGGTCCGGCGGCTGGACGCCATCCGGCGCGAACGCCGGCTGGCATTCCCCATCGAAATCGATGGCGGCGTCACCAAGGAAAATATCGGCGATGTGGTGCGGGCGGGCTGTGACTGGATCGTCACAGGGTCTTCGGTATTTCACACCCCGGACCCGGCCGCCGCGGTGGCCGAGCTGCGCCAGGCGGCCATCGAGGCGCATGCCGTGCGTTGTTGAGCATCCCCCAGGCTGGCGATGCAATTGCTATCCTAGACTAAAGCGGAAAAATAAGATCGGCACGAGCACAATGATGTATCCACGTATTTTTCATCACCTGATTGCGGTAGCCGCGCTGGCGGGCCTCCTGAGTTCCTGCGGTCTGCGCCGCCACAAATACGCAGACCCCATCACCAAGAACACCGAACAGCCCGATAAGGTGCTCTTCGACCGGGCCATCAACGATATCGAGCACAGCCGCTATGAGATCGCGCGGCTGACCCTGCAGACGCTCATCAACACCTACGACAGCAGCGAGTTCCTGGCCAAGGCCAAGCTGGCCATCGCCGACAGTTGGTTCCGCGAAGGCGGCGCGCATGGCCTGGCGCAGGCCGAAGCCGAATACAAGGATTTCGAGTTGTTCTATCCCAACATGGAGGAAGCCGCCGAGGCCCAGGAACGGGTTTGCGATATCCATTACAAACAGATGGACAAGGCGGATCGCGACCCCCTGCACGCCGTCCGTGCCGAGGAAGAGTGCCGCCAGTTGCTGCTGCAGTATCCCAATAGCAAGTTCGCGCCCGAGACCCAGCAGAAGCTGCGCAATGCGCAGGAAGTTCTGGCGGCCCACGAGTACGCCGCCGCTGTCTTCTACCACCACAAGGGCGCCATGCCGGCCGCGGCCAATCGCTTGACCAGCATGGTGGACCAATATCCTCTGTTCAGCATGGCCGACGAAGCGCTGTGGATGCTCGGCGATTCCTACGACCGGATGGGCGACCGGTTCGAAGACAAGTCCGCGGCCGCCTACACGCGCATCGTGAAGGATTATCCGTTGAGCCCGCACGCCCAGGCGGCCAAGCAGAAACTGGAGGCCATGAAACGTCCCGTGCCGGAGGCCGATCCGGTGGCCTATGCCCGCATGAAGTACGAGCGGGAAAACCGGACCTCCCCGAGTAAAATCAACCGCTTGATCGACGGGTTCAAGAGGAACCCGGATACCAGTTTGGCGGCCAAGGGCGGAACCCCGTCCATGACCATTCTGCGCCCGGGGATTCCGGTTAGCGTGCCGCTAAGCGCCGGCGCCGCAGCTCCGGGCGCGGCCGGGGCGGGCAGCACCGGATCGGATGTCACGATTGGCCTCACCAACGATACGAAAGAACTCGATACCCGGCCCGATGCGCGGGCGAACCCGCCTGGCGCGGCTGCGGCGTCCCCGGCCGCACCGGCTGCGGATCTGACCGCCAAACCGGCCGATGCAGCGGCGGCAACTCCCCAGCAGCCTTTCGCCACCAACCATCCATTGAGCGAAGCGGATAAGAAGAGGGCCATGAAGATGGCGCAGGACAAGGCCAAGAGAGACAAGAAATCCCAGGCCAAGGCGGTCAAGGCGGCCAAGAGTGCGCCGGATCAGCCCGCATCTCAGACGACGCCCCTGACGCCAACCCCTCAGCCGGCTCAGGCGCAGACACCGCCCCAGGACTAATGTCGCGCATTCTGCTCGCCGACGATAGCCCCCACGCACAGCGCATGGGCGAACAGATTCTTAGCGAGGAGGGCTTTGAGGTAGTCACGGTCAGCGATGGCGATTCCGCGCTCTTGCGCCTGGAGGACGTAGATCCCGACTTGGTGTTGGCCGGCGTCGGGATGGCGCACCGTACCGGCTATGAAATCTGCCAGTACGTGAAGCTCAGCCCGCGTCACAAGCATGTCCGGGTGATCCTGGCCACCGGCGTAAAGGACCAGCTCGATGAAGCCGAAGCGCGCCGTGTGCAGGCCGACGGCATCGTGCAAAAGCCGTTCCAGGCGTCCGTGCTGCTGGGAGTGGTGAAGCCACTGATCGAGATGGCCGTGAAGGAACGCGGATCCGACCCGTCCCCCGCCGCGGGGGTGCCCTCTGGGCCCGGCAAGCGGCCCGCCCCGAAGGCGCCGCCCCAGGGGCCGACGGTGGCGCTGATCGATCCGGAGCGCGTGCAAGCGGCCGTAACGGTGGCTCTGGACGCTTCCATGTCTGGTATCATTGACGAGATCACCGAGAAGGTGCTGATCGCGCTCAGTGCCCGATAGACTCTATGCCCGATAACAGTTTCGACGTAGTCTCCAAGATCGAGCTGCCGGAGGTCGGCAATGCCATCCAGCAGGCCATGAAGGAGATTCAGCAGCGTTACGATCTGAAGGATTCCAAGTCCTCGATCGAGCTGAACGAGAAGGACCACAAGATCCTCCTGGCCAGCGCGGATGAGTACAAGCTGAAAGCCGTGATCGAGGTGCTGGAAGGCAAGCTGGTGAAGCGCAAGGTGCCGCTGAAGGGGCTGACCTACGGGACGCTCATTCCGTCGGCCGGCTCCTCGGTGAAGCAGGAGATCTCGCTGCAACAGGGCATTCCCATCGAGAAGGCGCGCGAGATCGTGCGCAAGATCAAGGACAGCAAACTGAAGGTGCAGGCCGCCATCCAGGGCGACTTGGTGCGCGTCAGCAGTCGCGACCGCGACACATTGCAGAGCGTCATCAAGCTGCTGCGCGACGCCGATTTCGGCATCGACGTGCAGTTCACCAATTACCGGACCATTTGACGTCTTGACAGCAATCAGTCAATATGTCAAAATAAAGCTGTGACCGGGACAAAGACCGCCAAAACTGAAGAATCGAAGACGTTGACCCTTCGGCTGGGCCAGAATTTCCATCGCCGGCTGAAGGCCAAACTGTTGGCCGACGGCACGAATTTCCAGGTCAAGGTCCAAGCCATGCTTCAGGACTACGTCGATGGCCCCGCTGAGGAGCGGGAAGAGACTGCGCGCCAGATCGCCATCGCCCGCGAAGCCATGCGCCGCTATGCTCCCGCCATGCGCGAGTTGGCTCGTTGACCGAGCCGGTCTGGGTGGACCCGGCAGCCGTCACACGCTTTCACGGCGATAGCCTGATCGAATTCGGAGGCTCACCTGGAATCCGCGACCCAGGCGCCATCGAGTCGGCGCTGGCCAGACCTCGAAACCTATTTGCCTACGGGGAACCGGATCTGTGCGATCTGGCGGCCGCATACACCGCCGGGCTGTGCCAGAACCATTGCCAGAGCGATGGATTCGTGGATGGCAACAAGCGCACTGCTTTCCTAACCGGATTCGTTTTCCTATACGAGAACGGCTACACCATCCTGGCCGAGCAGGCTGAAGTGATCGCCGCCATGCTGTCGCTCGCCGACCACACGCTCGATGAAACCGGTTACGCCGCGTGGTTGCGGGAGCACACCGCTCTTAACCAGCCATGAACCCCATGCCGCGGCGCATCGAAACCCATCTGCTGGATGGCCCGGCGGGCAAACTCGAAGCCTTGCTCGAAGCACCGGAGGACACGACCCCGCGCGCCGCGGCGCTGGTCTGCCATCCCCATCCGTTGTTTGGCGGCACTATGCACAACAAGGTGGTCCACCGGGTGGCGCGGGCGCTGCGCAGTTCCGGTTACGTGGTGCTGCGCTTCAATTTCCGCGGCGTGGGGAAAAGCGAGGGCTGCCACGACTTGGGCGTGGGCGAAATCGAGGATGCGCGCGCGGCGCTCCGCTGGCTGCGTCACCGCTATCCGGACCTGCCGTACACCCTGGCGGGGTTTTCGTTCGGCTCCCGGGTGGTCCTGAGCTTGGGATGCGCCTTGCCGGACGCTGAACGCCTGATCGCGCTGGGCTTCCCCGCCAAACGCGATCCGGTGGGCGTGCTGGAGCACTGCACCGCGCCCAAGGTCTTCATCCAGAGCACGCACGATGAGTACGGTCCACCGCCGGAGATGGAAGCCTTGTATGCCCAAGTGGCCGATCCCAAGCGGCTGATTTGGGTGGAGGCGCAGGATCACTTCTTTGCGGGAGGCTTGGACGAGTTGGAGAGGCAGGTTACTGCGTTGGAGTGAGGCTACTGCGGCGGTAGCACCTAGAAAGGTGCTATTTATAAAAGGAGTTCGCCATGCTTGATATCACCAAGGACATTCAATCGCTCACGACGTTTCGCCGCCGATCGGGGGATTTTATGAAGCACCTCAAGAAGAGCAAGCGGCCAGTGGTGCTCACTGTGAAGGGCAAGGCCGAAGCCATCGTCCAGGATGCCGGAGCGTATCAACGACTGCTCGATATCGCAGCCCGCGCCGACACTCACGAAGGCATCCGCCAGGGCGTGGAGCAGTCCAAGCAAGGACAAGGCCGCGACGCCGAGGAGTTCTTCGCAGCATTCGAAGCCGCGCATGGCATATCGAATTAAGATCATGCCCCCGCACAGCGGGATCTTTCCGGCCTCTATGACTGGATTGATGCAAGTTCTTCGGATGCGGCTCTTACCTGATATCGCGGCCTCAGGGACGCCATTCGCACCCTGCGAAGCGGCCCCAACCGCTGCCCGGTGACGCCAGAAGACCGTGACCTCAGACACCTGCTCTTTGGCAACAAGCCGCACGTGTACCGCGTAATCTACCGCGTCATGGAGAAGCAGAAGCAGGTCGACGTGCTCCACATCCGCCACGGTGCCCGGCAAGAATTCAAGACCGATGAACTGACATGACCATGGAACTGAGCGGAGTGCTAGTCTAGGGTGAAGTTATGTCTTTCCAGCCGGATTGGTGCTTCGAAAGCCTGACTGAGGCGTTCAATTATATTCTTGGTCAATATTCGCTCCAACCGAATGCACACGTTTGGGCCCGATCGACGTCAGGCCTGGTATACCCACGCGAACTGCCGAGCTACTTGTTCCGCGGCGAGTGCGGTGTCTTTCCAACGACCACAGACGGCGGGAGGCGGTTGCAAGCGGAGGTACTGGCTGGCGAGTGTCGACTGTCCAACACGGACGTGGTGCAGCTTGGAAAGCTCGTTTTCAATCTGGTGGAACTGCTCTGCAAGGAACCCTACAGCCTCGATCGGATGGGCGCCATGGGACTTTTGCAGCACTATCGTCTGCCGACACGTATGGTTGACTTCACGGCGAATCTTAATTACGCATTCGCGTTCGCCGTAACTGGAACCTCTTCGAGAGGGCGAGTCGCCGTGATGCCGCGTGCGCCCCAGAGCCTTCGAATTGTTGACCTGATGGCCCATCCTTGGGCCGAACGCGCACAACGCCAAGGCGCATATGCCGCTGTGATCACCGACGAACTGGCCGACCTGAAATCGGAGATCGCACGGTCGCGCGCCAATATCAAATGGTATGAGTTTCCCATTGTTCCTTCCGACCGCGACCACTTCAAGGAAATGTATCAGGAACTGCTAAGAGAGTCGGACGACGCTAGCGCTGGTTTCCTCCGATTCCACATTACCGAGTACGTCGAGGCTTTTGGAAAGCTTTCGCCAATACTGACGGAGTGGTTGCTTGAACACATTCCCATTGCCCCCTACTGCTATCTCGTCGAGGCCTACGAAGGGAAGGAAGTCGTTGTGTTCCATCACGGCTCCGATGCCCTGCCAGCGTTTAACAAGGACGCAGAGGCTGAGCACACGCGGCGGTATTGGTCATCCGCTTACGTTGACCAAAGTTTCGAACGCATGAACAATTTTATGTGGCCCGCGCCGGGAGTGATTGTCGCCGACCCTCGAACGTATCATCCAGGAGTCTGACAGATTGAACGCCACGACCGCGCCCACGCGGGATGGACTACTGGGCAGCTGCCCGAAAGGCCCGCCGCTGCGCGCGCAGGCCGATGAGGTCGGCCACCTGGCCGAGCAACGCGGAAACATTCTCCGCGTTGATGGAAACCTGCTGCTCATCGCCTACCGGATAGCGGGAGGCTTTGGCTTCCCTATAGGCTGTCACCAACGCCGTAGCGGGCTGATATGGCTTCACCCGGGCATACGAAAGCACCTGCCGGCCGGCTTGCGGCGATTCCACCTCCGCTTCGCTCAGGACCAGTTCGTATTGGCCCTGGTCCAGCTTCGAGAAGGCCTCGGCCGCCGATCCCGCCACGTCCACGCTGTAGCCGCCGGCTTCGAGGAGGGTCTGCAAGGTCAGGCGGGAGGACAACTCGTCGTCCACCACCAACACGCGCGCCAGTTCCAGGCTCTTCCGCATTACCGTACAGATCTACTTTAACCGAAAAGCCCAAACATTACACGTAAAAAATGATAACGTTTTCAGAGATGCCGGACTCTGCGCTAATCAGTTGAAAACACGGCGGAAAATGGCGTCGACGTTGCGCAACTGGCGCTCCAGCGAGAAGCTTTCGGCGATTTGGCCGGAGTTGAGGACCGCCCGGATCTCGGGATCGGCCTCGATGGCGGCCCGAAAGTCCGATTCCTGCTCCCAGGCGCGCATGGCGTGGTTCTGTACGATTCGATACGCCGTCTCCCGCAACATACCGGCGGCTGCCAGATCCAGCAGCAGTTGCCCGGAGAAGACCAGCCCCCGGGTCATCTCCAGGTTGCGCCGCATGCGCTCCGGATAGACCAGGAGTTGATCGACCAGTTGCGTGGTCTTATCCAGGAGGTAGTCGGTAAGGATTGTGGAGTCGGGCAGGATGATCCGCTCGACCGAGGAATGCGAGATATCCCGCTCATGCCACAGCGCGACATCTTCGAAGGCGGCCTGGACGTTGGCGCGCACCACCCGCGCCAGACCGCAGATCTGCTCGCAGGTGACCGGGTTGCGCTTGTGGGGCATGGCCGAGCTGCCCTTTTGCCCGCGCGCGAAATATTCCTCGGCCTCGCGCACCTCGGTGCGCTGCAGGTGCCGCACCTCCAGGGCGATCTTCTCGCACAGGGCGGTCGCCAACGCCAGCGCGGCGATGAGGGCGGCGTGCCGGTCGCGCTGGATCACCTGCGAAGCGGCCGGCGCGGGCTTCAGTTCCAGCCGGGCGCAGATGCGCTCCTCGGCTTCGGGGCCGATGTGCGCGAACGTGCCCACGGCGCCCGAGATCTTGCCCACGCGCAGGTCCTCGGCGGCGGTCCGCAGCCGCACCAGATTGCGCCCCGCTTCGCCATACCAGATGGCCAGCTTCAGCCCGAAAGTGATTGGCTCCGCATGCACGCCGTGGGTGCGGCCGATCTGCACAGTATCTTTGAACTCGAAGGCGCGGCGCTTCAGCACGGATTGCAGGCGCTCCAGCCCGGCCAGCAGGATCCCGCAAGCCTGCCGGATCTGCAAGGCCTGCGCGGTATCCACCACGTCGTTGGATGTGAGTCCGTAGTGCAGCCAGCGCGACGGCTCGGCGTGCCCGGCGGCCTGCATGCTCTCGGCCACCGCCGTGGTGAAGGCGATCACATCGTGCTTGACTTCCCTCTCGATCTGCAGAATGCGGGCGGTATCGAAGCTGGCATGCACCCGTAGCGCGCGCGCCGCTTCCGGCGGCACCACGCCCATTTCCGCCAGCGCCTCGGAAGCCGCCAGCTCCACTTCCAGCCACTGCCGGAACTTGTTTTCATCCGTCCAAATGCGGCCCATTTCCGGCCGCGTATAACGCGCGATCAAAACCGATATACCTCCGTGGGGCGCGACTGGCTGGCGATTTCGAGCGGCGTCGCCAGACCCCGCCGCTCCAGCGCTTGCGTAGCCATCAGCCGCACGATCTCCGGATGGTTGTTATGCTCGCTGAGGTGCCCCAGCACCAGCCGCGCCGGGAAACCGTCGAAATCGCGCAGCAGGAAGTCGCTCATGGTGTCGTTGGAAAGATGGCCGACCCGGCTCATTACCCGCTGCTTCACGGACCAGGGATACGGGCCGACCTTCAGCATCTCGAGGTCGTGGTTCGATTCCAGCAGCATCAGGTTCGAGCGCCGCAGATGGAATTTGACGGACTCGGTGATGTAACCGAGATCGGTGGCTACGGCGATCTTGACGCCCTCGGCGTGGAAGCAGAAACCGACCGGATCGATGGCGTCGTGCGGGATGCCGAAGCTATCCACTTCGATATCGCCCACCGCGAAGCTGGCGCCGGCTTGAAAGCATTCCAGGCGCGGTTGGATTTCACCCCAATCGACCGCGGGCGCGGTGAGCTTGCTGATGTACACCGGAATCCCGAGGCGGCGCGCCAAGCGCGCGAGACCGGAGACGTGGTCGGTATGCTCGTGAGTGACCAGGACCGCGTTGAGCGTTTCGACCTGCTCGCCGGCGGATTCCAGGCGGCGGACTAAAGCCTTGAAGCTCAGGCCGGCATCCACCAGAATGCGTGTGCGATCGGTCGCCAGCAGCGCGCAATTGCCGGAGCTGCCGCTGGCCAGCACGCAGAATTTGACGATGAGTGGCCTCCGTGAAACTTCAGCATACCAGCATGCCGCCGCAGTTGATACGCTGGACTGGATGAAAGTCGCACGCATCCACCAACACGGCGGGCCGGAAGTGCTGGTCTACGAAGACGCGCCCGAGCCCCAGATTAAAGCCAACGAAATCCTGCTGCGGGTAGGCGCCTGCGCGCTCAATCACCTGGACCTTTTCGTGCGCGGCGGAATCCCCGGCATGAAGTTCGACATGCCGCACGTGCTGGGCAGCGACATCGCGGGCGAAGTGGTGCGCGTGGGCGAATTGTGCGAGCGCGTGAAGCCGGGCTGGCGCGTGCTGCTCTCGCCGGGATTGAGCTGCCGGCAGTGCGCGCAGTGCGTCTCCGGCTACGACAACTTGTGCCGCCGCTACACGATGTTCGGCTATCGCGTAGATGGCGGCAACGCCGAATACGTCGCGGCGCCGGAATACAGCGCTATCCAGATACCGGACGACATGAGCTTCGAACAAGCCGCCGCCGTGCCGCTGGTGTTCCTCACGGCGTGGCACATGTTGATGGCGCGCGCCAATCTGCAGCCCGGCGAAGACGTGCTGGTGCTGGCCGCTTCGAGCGGCGTGGGATCGGCCGCCATCCAGATTGCCAAGCTGTTCCACTGCCGGGTGATCGCCACGGCCGGCGGCGAAGCCAAGCTGGCCAAGGCGCGCGAACTGGGCGCCGATCACGTGATCGACCATTATCAGCAGGACATCTCGGCCGAGGTGCGCAAGATCACCGCCAAGCGCGGTGTGGACGTAGCCATCGAGCACGTCGGCACGGCAACGTGGCAGAAGAGCCTGGAATCGCTCGCGCCCGCCGGCCGCGTGGTCACCTGCGGCGCCACCACGGGCTTCGACGCCAAGGTGGATCTGCGCTTCCTGTTCAGCCGCCAGCTTTCGCTGCTGGGATCGTTCATGGGGACAATGGGAGAGTTGCACCGGGTGTTGCAGTTTGTCTTCCGCGGCCAGTTGAAGCCGGTGATCGACCGGGTCTACCCGCTGGCGGAGATTCGCGCGGCGCATGAGAGGTTGGAGAATAAGGAGCAGTTTGGCAAGGTGGTGGTGGTGCCGTAGCGCCTAGCCAGCCTTGTGCGAATTCGCGGACGCCTGTAACCGTTCGCGCAGACGCTCCCTGGTAAGAACCTTCGCCTCCCCAGATCTGGCCGCCTCTATCAGATCGCGTGAGATCCGGCTGCGGTTCCGATACCACCATTCAGCCTCTTCAGCCTCACTGTTGAATTTCGGAACGACCCTCTGGTTCACGGCCATCGGAATGTGACCCCGCTCCAACGGCTACGCCGCGGGCGGCATGTTGAGGCGCTTCTCGACTTCGAGCAGACGCGTTTCGACGCTTCCGAGGCGGCTGCGGATGGCGGCTTGGTCGCTGTCAATCTCGGCGAGCCGCTTCTGATTGCTCTCGGCGAAATTGTAGAAGGCTTTGAGGCGCCGTGTTTCCCCGTCGGCGACGCGTTCCTCGAGGTCGTTGTACATGTGGTTCGTCTCCGAACGGAGTTGGTCCACCTGTGTTACAAGGTCAGAACGGACGTGGTCCACCTGTGCTTTAAGGCCAGAACCAAGCTCGTCCATGTGTCCTTTAAGATCGGCGATATCGCCTTTGGTAGCTGGCGCGTTTGGATCTTCCATACGGGTCTCCTTACACTGTACGACAAATGTGCCCACTCCACACAACGGGACCGAGGGCCGCAGCCCCGGCGCACCGCCCGCCTGCACCTATAATGGTGGTGAATCCGATGTCCGGCCCTTCCATCGTCATCAGCGCCACCTACACGGCGGATGCTATCGAACAAACGCTCGCCTTCTGGATGCGCGAGCTAGGTTTCGATTACCGCATCCGGATGGCGCCGTACAACCAGGTGTTCCAGCTCCTGCTGGACGCGGCCGGCGCGCTGGCGTCCAACCGCGACGGCGTGAACGTCGTGCTGGTGCGGTTCGAAGATTGGGCACATGCGCAGAATGGCGCGGCGCCGGACTTGGTGCGCCTGGAAGCCGACATCCAACACTTCGCCGCCAGCCTGAACACAGCCGCGCAGTCCTGCGCCGCGCCGCTGTTGGTTTGCGTCTGTCCGGCATCGCCCGGCTTCGCCGCCGATTTCCAAAGGCGCATGGAGGATCTCGTCGCGGCCGCCGTCGCTGAGTTGAGCACCGTCCACCTGGTGACGCCGCACGAGATCGACGCTCTGTATCCGGTGGCGCAGCCGCACGATGCGCTCGGTGACAAGCTGGGTCACATCCCTTACACCCCGGCATATTTCGCGGCGCTGGGCACCATGGTGGCGCGCAAGATCCACGCGCTGCGCACGCCGCCATTCAAAGTCATCGCGCTCGATTGCGACGATACGCTCTGGCGCGGCATCTGCGGCGAGGACGGGCCGCAAGGCGTCGTGGTGGACCCGCCGCGCAGGGCACTGCAGGAGTTCATGCTGGCGCAGCATGCGCAGGGCATGCTGCTGACGCTGTGCAGCAAGAACAATGTGGAAGACGTGCTGGACACCTTCCGGCTGCATCCCGAAATGGCGCTGCGGATGGACCATTTCGCCGCATGGCGCATCAACTGGTCGTCGAAGCCGGCGAACCTGGCGGCGCTGGCCGAAGAACTCGAACTGGGCCTCGACAGCTTCATCCTCGTGGAC
>CABEAV010000900.1_pt1 | contig 12153 bp, 14 predicted proteins | sample 3422231 | NCBI WGS metagenome assembly CABEAV01 (sample SAMEA5534326, study PRJEB31848) | metagenome | biome: tundra; feature: field; material: soil | place: USA | collected 2013-05 | depth 0.15 m | reverse complement strand
GTGGCCATGCCCGGCGATGGTCCGCCAGCGTGCCAGGAAACAGCCGATAATCTCCGTACCGCCGGAGATGTTCAGGATGGGGCGCCGTCCACGGCCCACGCACTCGAAAAACCAGCGGTAAGAGCTTTCATCCCATGGCTCGCCGGTCGATCCCAACAGCCGCAGCGAGCCGAGATCGAACCCGTCGGGACCGGAGCCGGCCTTGCGCATCAGCAGCCGGATGGCCGTCGGTGAAATCCCAAACGTAGTGACCCTGTGCTCGATCATTTGCCAGAAGCGCTCCGCCGTGGGGTCGTCGGGCGGGCCTTCGTACAGCATGATCGCTCCGCCGAGTTCCCGATAATCTCCCACGGCCCCATCATCCAGCCGATGTCGGAGACCCACCAGAAGCGGTCGTCGGGCTGGCGATCGAACGTCAGGTAAATCTCCTTGGCCGTCTGCGCCAGCGCGCCGGCATGCGTATGCACGGCTCCCTTGGGACGGCCAGTGGTTCCCGACGTGTAGAGCAACAGCCCGGGCGCTTCCGAATCGAGCGGCAGCGCCGCGCATTGCTCGGGTTGGCCGGCGACGAAATCGTGCCACCAGACGTCGATTCCACGGGACGTCGCCGCCCTTGTAGCGCCAGAGGACGACCCGCTCGATGGCACAGCCCTGGGCCAGCGCCTCATCGGCTTTCTGCTTCAACGGGATCGCCGCCCGCGCCGCTCCAGGAAATCGGAGGTGAACAGCACTCGGGCGCCCGAATCCTGCAGCCGCACGGCCGTTGCACCGTAACCGAAGCCGGAGAATATCGGCACCGCGACAAGCCCCAGTTTGAAGCACGCGTAAAGAATCATGACCACTTCCGGAACCATCGGCATATAGAGCGCCACGCGGTCTCCCGGCGCGAGATCGAGGGCGCGCAGGGCGTTCGCCAGCCGGTCCGTTTCGCGCCGCAGTTCGCTGAAGGTAAGGGTGCGGATGCTGCCGTCTTCGCCTTCCAAATTACCGCCAGACGGTCGCACGCGGCCCAGTTGGCGTGCCGGTCCAGGCAGTTCCACGCGATATTCAGCTTGCCGCCAACCAGCGCGCCCACTCCACGCCGCGCGACGCATCCAACGCCTGCTCGAATGGCTCGAACCACTCGATGGCGACCTCCCGCACCATCTCGTCCCAAAACTCTTCCAAGTGCTCCTGGGAATAGCGGATGAAGTCTTGATATGTGGCGATCCCCAGCCGCCGCATGAAGCGGTACACATTGGTGCTCTCGATGAACTCGCGCGAGGGTTCCCAGATGAAGCGGGACGTTTCTATCATCTTGTTATTCTAGGCCGGAAGAGCCCGCCCCCTCTTTCGCCGTGAAGCGCGCGATAATACGGGCTATGCTGAGATTTGCCCCATACCTGCTCCTGCTGACCATGAGCGCCACCGCCGCCGTGAAAATCGAGAAGACCAACTACAAGGGCTGGCCGAACTGCTACCGCATCACTAACGGAGAAGTCGAGCTGATCGTCACCAGCGATATCGGCCCCCGCATCATGCGCTACGCATTTGTGGGCGGCCCGAACTTCTTCAAGGAATTCGCCGAGGACCTCGGCAAATCCGGCGAACCGGCCTGGGTCGCCCGCGGTGGACATCGCGTCTGGGCCGCTCCCGAGGACGCGGTCCGCACCTACGCGCCGGACAACGGGCCGGTACACATTGAAATTAAGGGTGACGTGCTGGAAGCCACCGAGCCGGTCGAGCCGCTCACCGGCCTCGAAAAACAGATTGTGGTGAAATTGTCGCCGCAGGGTACGGGCGTGGAAGTGCTGCACCGCATCAAGAACGCGGGCAGCCATCCGCTGGAGCTGGCGCCTTGGGCGCTCACGATGATGGCGCAGGGCGGCGTGGGCATCCACGGCTTTCCGCCGCGCGGCAAGCATCCCGAGGTGCTCTATCCCACCAATCCGCTGGTGATGTGGGCCTTCAGCAATCTCTCCGATCACCGCTGGCGCTACACCCGCAAATACCTGATGCTGCACCAGGACCCCAAGAACTCCGATCCGCAAAAGCTCGGCAGCTTCAACAAGAACACCTGGGCCGCCTATGCGCTGAATTCCGGCCTGTTCGTCAAGCGCTACGACGCGCAGGATTCACCGAAGAACTACCCCGATTTCGGCTGCTCGTTCGAAACCTTCACCAACGCCTATTTCCTGGAACTGGAGACCCTCGGTCCGCTACAGCATCTAAGGCCCGGCGCCTCGCTCCAGCACGTCGAGCACTGGACGCTGCACAACAATGTCCACCTCCGTGACTTTACCGACGAGGAGTTGGATCGAGTAGTGCTGCCGCTCGTGGGTGCCCGGTAGGCTCAGCCGGCCAAGTGCAAGCTTCGGCGTTGTGTGCAGGTAGTGTTCAAATATTAAACACTTGGTCATAGAACCATTTCCCCCTGCCAGGTGAAACGTATCGGCCGCGCGGGCGTCTGGTGATACAAATGCCCCGATTCAGCACTAATGTACCAGCCGCTTGGACGGGAAGCCGGTCGGCGGCCGGGCTAGTTGGCTCAAATATAACTTTCGTTATAGTACTTGAGCCTATATAAATTAGTATTGCAATTTGGCATGGGAATTGCTACAGTGTTTTCCCGTGCGGGGTGTTCTGGAAAGCGACGCCCGTACTTGAGCCGAACAGGCTGAGATTTTTTGAAACTTTTGGAGTGAAATTTCGTCTATTTCCTGTCGGGCAAACGAACCCGGCGAGATAGAACGAAAAAAGATAGGAGAAAGATCATGAACAGAACCGAGCTCGAAAAATACAAGGCGATCCTGTTAGCTAAGCAAGCCGAACTGTCTGGCGGATTGCGCAATCGCGACGAGATCCTGATCGAGAAGTCCCCGGATGCCCTGGACGAGGTGCAACTTGCTGGAGAGAGGGAGCTTGCGATTCGCAATCTGGACCGCGAGGCCAGCTTGCTGCGCAACGTGCGGTCCGCCCTATTCCGTATTAACGACGGCAGTTATGGGGTTTGCCTGCACTGCGAGGAGGAGATCAAGCCCAAGCGCATGGACGCGGTGCCGTGGGCTGCCTTCTGCATCCATTGCCAGGAAGCCCGGGATCGGAATGAGTTTGAGGCCGCCGAGTCGATCGACGACCTGCTGGCCGCCGCCTAGTGGGGCAGGCCCTCGGCCTGCGGCGGCCTCCCAGGCCGCCCGGCTGCGCTTTCAACAGGTTGCAGTGGGTTTTTGACCGTGCGCGTCCGCCACGGACGCTTTGGAGCAGGGCGCGGGAGCAATCCCGCGCCCTTTGTGTAAGATTCAACAGTAACTGGGTCAGTTTCCTCAATGGAGTTCTTGAGTCGGCGCCGGGCGAAACCTGACCGCTTGGGGATTCTTCCCGGCAGCTTCAACCCGCCAACTCTTCTAGCGCACTTGGCACTCGCCCAAGCCGCATTGGCGGAGTTGGATGAGGTGGTGCTGGTCCTGCCGCGCGTCTTTCCCCACAAAACCTACGATGGCGCCAGTTTTACCCAGCGCGTGGACATGCTGCGCGCCGTGCTGGACCACCGTCCGCGACTTTCGGCTGCCGCCAGCGTTGGCGGCCTCTTCATCGAGATTGCGCAAGAGTGCCGCGCCGCTTATGGCCCCACTGTCCAATTGGCATTTATATGCGGCCGGGATGCGGCTGAGCGCATGGTTGGCTGGGGCTACGGCAACCCCAATGCCATCAATCGGATGCTGGAAACATTTCAACTATTGGTTGCTTGCCGGGAGGGAACTTACGAACCGCCCCCGCATCTGCGCCAGCACATCCGCGCGCTGGCACTACCCGCCGATCTGAATGCCGTCTCATCCAGCGATGTGCGGCGGCGCATTCGCGACGGGGCCGCTTGGCAGCATCTGGTCCCCGCGGCGATCATGCCCATGCTGAGCGAGATCTATCGCCCGCCGGAATAGTCCTGGTAGAGCCGGGCGATGTGCGCGCTGCGAACGTCTCCCGGATGGATCACCACGCGATAGCGGAAGCGCAGGGTTTCGCCGGGCGCCAGAGTGAGGCTCCCGTCTTTGCTCTTATCGTTTTCGAAATCGCGCAAGCCGAAGATGTTCGCCGCGAACAGTCCGTAACTGCGGACGTGCCAATAAGTTGGGTGCCCGGGATTCGACGGATGGTCGAACATGGCGATTCCCAACGGCTCGCCGTCCACCACGCCATAGAAATCCACCCACTCGGCGCGCTTGCCCCAAACCTGCTTTTCGCCCTCGCGCCCCTGGGAGTCCACGATGTGTCCGGTGCGCGCCGGTTCTGCGGGCGTGCCACCGTGCGGTTCTTCCAAGGCGGATGCCACGCGCAGGGCGAATGTGCCCTCCTTGGTGTCGCCAAAGGTGACCTTTTCGCGAGCCGTCAGGGTGATGTCGAAGTCGATGGTGCGGGTCTTCGGCTGGCCGTAGAAAGTCATTTGCCGCGCTTCGGTCAGCAGTACTTTGCCGGCAGGGTCGCGCCAGTCGAAGGTGGCGTCGATCACCCCTGAGTCCTTGCCGCCCGACAGGCTGTCGATCTTGGCCAGCACAATGCGTCCGAACTTGCCGCCGCGGGTCTCGTTACCCCAGAAGTCGAACCCGTTCACGTCGCCATGTGCGAACCACAGGCCGCGATGATGGGGATGGTCGTGCGATTCGCCCGGCACGTCTTCCATCGGGTAGCCGCGCGTCACGATTTTGCCGCTGGCCGCACGCAGCGGGTGCAGATAGGGCTTGTTGGTCTCCGGCCCGATGAAGAACTGGGTGAACGGCTTGCCCTTGATCTCAACCGAGATGTACTCGATGCCGTGTTGCACGATGCGCACCTGGGCGGCCAGGGGCACGGTCAGCAGGATGGCCCACAGGACTGGCTTCATGGCAACAGTACAACACACGGCGCGGCGGTGCGGCAATCCCTGCAACCAGTATCGCGATGTCGTGGTCGGAATCAGCGTAGAGCAGCTTCACCGCTTTGAATGCCGTGTAGTCCTCGGAGTTCTCCGGTTCGGAAAAAAATCTGATCTCGACCGCATCGGCACCTTCGAGAGCGTGATAGTTGGTAGCAATGTATCCATCGGCGGCAAGGATGACGCCACTGGCGAGGGAGTGAGGTTCTCCTGACTTCCGGGTAATCAGAAAGACTACCTTAGCAGCCTGCTTCGTGAAGACAGTTTCTGCACCCTCTTTCGGCCCGACTGCCGTGCTGGGCCGTGGGGCGTCAATTGCCTGTTCTCCGGCGTGGTCGTTCGATGTCGTGGTTTGCGCGGCTGCTGGAGTCAGGAGCAAGCACAGAGTAATCGGCAGCAGAAAGATTGTCTGATTTTTCTGCTGGGCATCGGCGAAGAAGCCGTGCGCGAAGAGAAAAACCTGCGTTATGTGCGCGGTCTGGATGCCGCGCTGGAAGCGGCCCACAGCGGCGCAGCGCAAGTGGCGTTCCTGCTCAAACCGGTTTCGGTGGATGAAGTGGCGCGCATCTCATTCGCCGGCGGCGTGATGCCCCAAAAGTCCACTGACTTTTATCCGAAGCTGCTCTCCGGCCTGACCAGTTTTTCCTTGGTGCGGTTGTTTCTGACAGGCCGGAAGAGGGGACCGGCCACGTCGGCGCCGTGGCCCGCGCGGCCCAGATATTCCTCAATCAGCCGTTGCGCCGCGGCATGCACGGGAACAAACCTGGTCGCTGACCAGCTTGCAACAACGGTTGGTGAAGGCCGGCGGCAGGCTGATCAAGCACGCCCGGTACTACTGGCTCCAGTTGGCCGAGGGGCATCTGACGCGGCGGGTGTTCAGCGCGATTTTGCGGCGGATCTGGGCGCTGCCGTTACCGGCGGGGTAAGAGCTGGCGGCTTGCCGGGGCGAAAGGGTAGCGAAGAAAAGAAGGAGGGACGGTGGAGTGTCCGAGAATTGCGCTGAAACCCGCCCAAGTTTCCCGTTGACTCCTGCCGGGAGGGGAGACCGCCCACTTCTCATGGGTACTGGTACCGTTCCCGGCGACGCGCTGCCAAAACTTGGTCGCAATCGAAGCGACTTGCCGTATACTATTCGATGCTGTGAGGCCAAAATGGAAATCCCAGATACTATCTTCTCCAGGTTTCCAAAATGGAAATCCTGGTTGAGGGTTGGTAGGGCGTCAGCTCAGGAGGTGTCCCAATGCGTACCGGAAGGCTATTGGCTCTGTGTTTGCCGATCATGACGTTACTGATGGTGCCGGGTGTTTGCCAGGCGGATAGTTTGGTTACCACCTTCAATATGCCGAACGGCTTCGTGCCGCCGGCGGGTAGCGGCCCGTGGGCTACTCTCAGCCTGACGCTGAATCCGGACGCCTCGATCACCGTGGATGTGCAGGCCGCTCCTGGATTCAAGCTAGGCGACTTTCTTTTCAATCCGCCGGGGGGCATCGGTGCTCCGGGTCTGACGGTCTCGACGCTGCCAACCAACTGGTTCTTCTTTCCTGACGGAGAATGCCTAACGGATTACATCAGCGGAAGCTTAGGAGAAGACTGCTTTGATAGCGATATCGATAACCAGGATGTTTCCATGACCCCACCTGCGCCACTCTCTGACCTCACATTTACACTGACAGAGGCCTCGGGATTTACGAGCGTGAATAATCTGGTCAACCCCGGATACGAGGGCCAGCCAGGCAAGGAGTTCGCAATCGTCCTGGAGAACGTTGACAAGACGGACCTCGGGGAGGCGTACGCGTCAGCTCCGGAACAAACGCCGGAACCTTCTTCGTTTGCCTTGCTCGGCACAGGCTTACTGGGCCTGGTGGGCGCGATACGTCGGAAGCGACTCGCGTAGCCCCGTCGCAGCCCACCGCTTCCGTCACCGCACATGTTCACCTTTGAATCTCTGAAGGGTGATCCAGGATTTTTCGGATTCAAACCATGGATCATCGCGCCGGCCACAATGCCAAGGGCCGTCAGACGCGCCGGGATCAAATTGACGGCATCGTCGAGCCGCGCGGCGACGCGCCCGAAATAGTGGTAGGGCGGCTCCGGATGGCCGATCATCGAATCGAGCGTGTTCACCGCCTTGTACGCCAAGGCACACGGGACGCCTCCGGCCGCAAACCAGCAACCGTGTCCGAGTACTAGAACAATTTCTATAGAGAAAGTGCTAAACTCCATTGACAAAGTGGATCAGTTAAGTAATTCTATCTATTTACCGATCAATGGCTACGACGACATTCTCGCCGTTTCCCCGCCTGGCCGTTCCGGCCTTGGCGGCGGCCATCTCCCTGCTGTGCGGATGTGGCGCCTCCAGCACTACCGCAGGGCTCTCGGCGCCGGTGACCCTGCGCAACGTTTCCTACGACCCGACGCGAGAACTGTATCAGGACTATAACGCAGCGTTTGCCAGACATTGGAAAGAACTGGGCGGCGGCCCGTTCACAGTGGAGATGTCTCACGGCGGCTCGGGAAAGCAAGCCCGCTCGGTCATCGACGGCCTGGAAGCCGACGTGGTCACGCTGGGCCTGGCATACGACATCGATGCCATCGCCGAGCACGCCAAGCTGCTGCCCGCGAACTGGCAGACCCGGCTTCCGGACAACAGCACGCCCTACACATCCACCATTGTTTTCCTGGTGCGCAAGGGCAACCCCAAGGGCATCCACGACTGGCCCGACCTCATCAAGCCGGGCGTAGTCGTGATTACGCCCCATCCCAAAACCTCCGGCGGCGCCCGCTGGAATTATCTGGCGGCGTGGGGCTACGTCCTGAAGCAACCGGGCGGCAACGAGCAGAAGGCGCGCGAGTTCGTCACGGCGCTATTCCGTCATGTGCCGGTGCTCGACTCTGGCGCGCGCGGGTCGACCACCACGTTCGTGCAGCGCGGGATGGGCGACGTGCTGCTGGCCTGGGAGAACGAAGCCTTTCTGGCGCTCCAGGAATTTGGCAAGGACAAGTTTGAGAAGGTTACGCCGCCGGTGAGCATACTCGCGGAGCCCCCAGTGGCGCTGGTGGATGTGGTCGCGGACCGGCACGGCACGCGCCGCGCCGCCGAGGAATACCTGCATTATTTGTACTCGCCGGAGGGGCAGGAAATCGCCGCGAAGCATTTCTACCGTCCGCGCCTGGAAGCGGTGGCGAAGAAGTACGAAACGCAGTTCCCGAAGATCGGCTTGTTCACGGTGGATGAGCTGTTCGGCGGCTGGCAGAAGACGCAAAAGACGCACTTCGCCGATGGCGGCGTCTTCGACCAGATTTATCAACCGGGCAAATAAGCATGCCATTGTGGCGATCCAAACGGCGTAGCGTTCTTCCGGGGTTCGGGCTCACCCTTGGGCTGACCGTGCTGTACCTCAGCCTGATCGTGCTGATTCCGCTTTCCGGCCTTTTCCTGAAGACGGCCACCATCTCCTGGCATCGCTTCTGGCTAACCGTTTCCGATCCGCGGGCCGTCGCATCGTATAAGCTGACGTTCGGCGCAGCCTTCGCGGGCGCGCTGGTGAACGCGGTCTTCGGCTTCATCGTGGCCTGGACGCTGGTGCGCTACCGGTTCCGCGGCCGGCGCCTGCTGGACGCCGTGGTGGATTTGCCGTTCGCGCTGCCCACCGCGGTCTCCGGTATCGCGCTGACGGCGCTGTACGCCCAGAACGGCTGGATCGGACGGCTGCTGGCGCCTTATGGAATCAAGGCCGCCTTTTCACCGCTAGGCGTGGCCATCGCACTCACCTTCATCGGATTGCCGTTCGTGGTCCGGACCCTCCAGCCGGCCATCGAAGAATTGGATGGCGGCATGGAGGAAGCCGCCATGACCCTGGGCGCCGGCCGCTTGCAGACCTTCCGCCAGGTGATCTTCCCGTTCCTGTTCCCGGCGGCGCTTACGGGATTCGCCTTGGCCTTTGCGCGCGCGTTGGGCGAATACGGCTCGGTGGTCTTCATATCCGGCAACATGCCGATGCGCACGGAGATTTCTTCGTTGCTCATCATCGCCAAGCTGGAGCAGTACGACTATGCGGGCGCGACCTCCATCGCGGTCGTCATGCTGGTGTCTTCTTTCGTGCTGCTGTTCGCGATCAACCTGTTGCAATGGTGGTTCAGCCGCCGCCTGGGAAGGGGGACCGCGTAGTATGGCCGCCGCTGCCCATGCCGTTGCAGGCGCATCCCTGGCACGCCGCGACCCGCCCTGGCTGCGCGTCGTGCTGATTGCGATCACGCTGCTCTTCCTCGGCCTGTTCCTCTTTCTGCCGCTGCTCACGGTTTTTCTGGAGGCCTTCCGCAAAGGCGTACAGGCCTACTTCGTCAGCTTCACCGACCCGGCCGCCCGCTCGGCAATCGTGCTGACACTGATCACCGCCGGAATTTCGGTGCCCTGCAACCTGCTGTTCGGTCTGGTGGCGTCCTGGGCCATCGCCAAATTCAAGTTCCGGGGCAAGAACCTTCTGATCACGCTGATCGACCTGCCCTTCGCCGTGTCGCCGGTCATCTCGGGACTCATCTTCGTGCTGATGTTCGGGGCGCAGGGGTGGTTTGGACCGTGGCTCACCGCCCACCACCTGCACATCATTTTCGCGGTGCCCGGCATCGTGCTGGCCACCATCTTCATTACCTTTCCGTTTGTGGCGCGCGAGATCATCCCGCTCATGCAGGAGCAGGATACCGACGAAGAATACGCGGCCATCTCGCTGGGCGCCTCGGGGTGGCAGACGTTCTGGCGCGTGACCCTGCCCAACGTGAAGTGGGCGCTGCTCTACGGGGTGGTGCTCTGCAACGCGCGCGCCATGGGTGAATTTGGCGCGGTATCCGTGGTGTCGGGCCACATCCGCGGCAAGACCAACACCATGCCCCTGCACGTCGAGATTCTTTATAACGAGTACAACTTTGTGGCGGCCTTCGCCGTAGCCAGCCTGCTGGCCTTGCTGGCCCTGGTCACGCTGGTCGCCAAAACGGTGTTAGAGTCGCGCATCCGGACCGGCGTGCGCGCGGACGAAGCCGCGGAGGCGGAGACCCTCGGATGAGTATTGAAGCGCGCAACATATCCAAGAGCTTCGGAGGTTTTCAGGCACTCCGGGGTATCAATCTGAAAGTAAACGACGGTGAGCTGGTGGCGTTGCTGGGACCTTCGGGCTCCGGAAAGACCACTTTGCTTCGCATTATCTCGGGACTGGAGGAGCCGGACCCGGACCCGTCCAGCGCCATCCTGTTTCACGGCCAGGATGTGACCGGCAGCCGCGCGGGCCAGCGCCGCGTGGGCTTTGTGTTCCAACACTACGCGCTGTTCCGCAACATGACGGTCTTCGAGAACATCGCCTTCGGGCTGCGCGTGCGGCCGCGGCGCTTGCGTCCGTCGGAGAGCGCCATCCGTGCTAAGGTGCAAGAGCTGCTCAAGCTGATCCACCTGGAAGGTCTGGCGGAGCGCTCCCCGAGCCAGCTTTCGGGAGGCCAACGGCAGCGCGTGGCGCTGGCCCGCGCGCTAGCCATCGAACCGAAAGTGCTGTTGCTCGACGAGCCGTTCGGCGCGCTAGATGCTAAGGTGCGCCACAGCCTGCGCCGCTGGCTGCGCCGCTTGCATGACGAAATCCACGTGACCAGCCTGTTGGTCACGCACGACCAGGAAGAAGCCCTGGAAGTCGCGGATCGCGTGGTGGTGATGCGCGATGGCCGCATCGAACAAGAGGGCACGCCCGAAGATGTTTACCACCGTCCATCGTCGGAGTTCGTGATGGATTTTCTGGGCAACGTGAACCTGTTTCATGGCCGCATCGAGGCCGGCAAGGCGGTGTTCGGCCCGCTTGTTATGGACCACTCCGGCGGTGCGCTGCCCGATGGCCACAGCGCCCGGCTGTTCGCACGGCCGTTTGAGTTGGACATCACCCACGAACAAAACGGCCGGCCCAGCATGAAGGCCCGCGTGACGCGCGTACAATCGGCGGGCGCGCAGGTGCGTATAGAGTTGAATTCCGAAAACGGCGAGACCATGCAAGTCGAGATGCCGCATAGCCGCTTCCGGGAGCGGGCCGTGGCCCCGCAAGACGAGGTGTTTGTCACCTTCTTGGATGCGCGGATTTTCCTGGAAGAACAAAAGCAGTAGTGGAGAAGTTTGAACAAGCCGTATCCGTATTGATGCTGGCGATGAGCCTCCTGCTGATGCGGGAGGGCTTTCGTACCTCTCGCGATCCGAGCCGGTTGCACACCCCATCACCTACCCAGCAGGGGAGAGCCTCGCGATCATGCTGGCCGGGCCGGACGGAATCGAGAAAACCGCACAAGCCGAATTCTTGAGGCAGAGGTAACAGGCTGCGGGAGATTGCCGACCGGCATCTGCAAAACTCGCCCTGGGACGTGTACCTGATCGAGTCTTACTATCCCGACGCAGACGTCTGGACTCTGGACGGCACGCGTCCCCCCGAGGCGATCTCGAAAACGCTTCAGCGTCTCTTGGATAGACCCGCGGGCAAGTAGTCGTGGGGCAGGCCCTTGGCCTGCGGCGGCCTCCCAGGCCGCCCGGCTGCGCAGATCTGAGATTGCGCCAGGCATCAGCTCTTCCGGTCCCGCATGAACTCGCCCATAGCCGAAACCAGTGCCTGGATGCGCGCGTCCGTGTCGCGCAAACGCTGATCGGTTTCGCGATCGCGTGCAGCGGCCTCCAGGATGAAACGGTCCACCTGGATAGCTATGCCGTTTACGCGGTCTGCCAACTGGTCGAGTTGGCGTTGCGTGCGCGCCACAACTGGCAGGATTCCTCCCGGTCCTTGCGGCGTTCCTCCGCGAGTCCGAGGGTAACGTGCTCGATTCTCTCAAACCGTTCATCAGTCGTCATCCTCGTCTCGCTTCCATCTTCATTATGCCTCAATGGGGCCACGGGGCTTGGCCTCCGGTATCTATTCGTGTGGTTCTGGGAGGCCACGCTTATCATCGCTCCTGCGCTAAGCGTTAGGCCCTTAAGGGCGAAGCCCGACGAAATAATTGTCGATGTTCACGCGGCCAGTCCCAACTCCTGAAAAACACCTTGCATGGCCAGGCGGATCGTGTCGTAGTGCGTATCGAGCGGTCGGGGGTTCAGCGCGCCGCGTGACGGCCGTAGTTCCTGCGTGGCGGCCAGCAAGGTTGATCGCTTTGTCTCTGAGAACCACCAGCGCGGTCATCGCTTTCAGCCCCTTCGGCATCGATTCATACCTGCGCGTCTGCCCGATCCGCCGGACGATCTGCTTGCCCCGGAGTTTCTTGAG
>CABEAV010000888.1_pt1 | contig 12280 bp, 12 predicted proteins | sample 3422231 | NCBI WGS metagenome assembly CABEAV01 (sample SAMEA5534326, study PRJEB31848) | metagenome | biome: tundra; feature: field; material: soil | place: USA | collected 2013-05 | depth 0.15 m | reverse complement strand
GACAGGAGCGACGCCTCTCGCCTGAGGCATCGATCCGCAGGGGCGCCTGAACGTGGTTGGTACAACCGCTGCCAAGCTGTCAGGAGCAGCGTGTTAAGGAATTTCTGACGCACTACACTAGCGGTACTTTAATGGCGGGGATCGTTTCCATTGGAGACTTGGTTTAGCGGCAACGTCAATCTCGGGAAGCGCCGTCTCGGCGCCGCTTCGAGGATCTGGGTCTGCCGGCATTCGGAGTGGCGCAATATGGCCGGTCACGGAAACGGGAAGGGGCCAGTCGGCTGTGGTCCGGCAGGGCACCTCGCACCCGCCACCTGTCGGAGTCGCGCGATCCGCGCAAGCGAAGCCGGCAGATTCCGCTGCGGCTCGGAGCATGGCGGTGCGAGCAGGGCCAAGATTTAGTTCAGGAAATGCAGAGAATCTGAGCGCCGGCTGAAAGGCCGATTAACAATCGGCCCGCAGGTTGACAACCTGCCCCACACGGGAATCGTCGCGGCGCGCGAAGGAATTGATTAATAGCAGTACACTCAGAAGACTCGGATGGAGACGATGCGGCGCATTTCGTCTACGCGATCGGGTTGATCGTGTTCGATGCGGGCGCGCTGGCCGCCGAATTCCTCCTCGCCGAACACGTCCACGCCGCGCACCCGCCCGAAAAACTTCACCGAGGCAAAGCGTTCGATCAGCGGGTCGGGCAGGCGGCGCACTTCTTCTCCCGCAGCCACGCAAAACGCGCGACCGCGATAGCCCGGTTCCCGATAGAAGCAGACGCCATCGCCTTCCATCCCCCAGCGATGCTCGCGCTCGTCGAAGCGGCCGTAATAGCGTTCCCAGCGCCGTTCGCGGTCCCAGTCGTCGGCGTCACGATCGCCGTCATGGCGGGCGAGATCCGCCAGACGGCGGAACACGAACCGCTGATTTGCTTCGCCGTTGACGTCGTAGGTTTGGACTCTGGCGCCGTCACGGGTAGATGCGTTGGGGATGTCCAAGGTCTTGCCGAGACGGTTGGTGATGAGGGCATTGCCGTCGCTGGCCGGCGCGATGCGCCACTGTTGGCTGGGGCTGCCGGTGAACGGCATGCCGCGCACGGGTGTGCTGTTGCCCGGGCCCACTTGCTCCAGCGCGGCCCCGTTCATGGCATTGCGGAAATACCAAAATCTGGGCTCGGCGGGGACGATGTCCCATTGCTGGTTATCGGTGTTGCGCGCCGAGAACTGGATGACACTGGTCTGGTTGTTGCGGTCCAGGTCGATTACTTTGCCGGATCTGACATTGCCGATTTCGTAGCGGCCCGGCCCGTTGAATCCGCCTTGGGCCCACGCCGGGAAGGGGATCAAGGCGGCTGCGGCCAGCGCGAAGGCGGCCGTCAGACAAGGTTGCGACTTGAGAGTGGTCAGGTATCCTCCGTTACTTACTGAGAGATCCAGCATAACGCCGCGCGGGAGAGCGGGTCCTGGAGGACCCGCGCGGACCTGGAGGTCTGCCCCACGGCGCGCGCCGCGATACACTGGAGCGCGACGGTAAATTCATGAACTACACCTACGAAGACATGGCCAAGACGATCGACCATTCCCTACTGAATCCCACGCTGACGGTGGACGATCTGGAGCGGGGCATTCAAGTGGCGTTGGAGTACGACGTGGCAAGCGTCTGCATCATGCCGTTCTATTTGAAACGTTGCGCGGAGGCGTTGCGCGGCAGCCGGGTGAATGCCAGCACCACGATCGGCTTTCCACACGGCGGCCATACGACGGCCATCAAAGTGGCGGAGGCGCGGCAGGCGCTGGCGGATGGCTGCCAGGAACTGGACCTGGTGGTGAACATCAGCAAGGTGCTGAGCGGCGACTGGGGCTATGTGGAGGAGGACGTTGGCGCGGTGATCGAGGCGGCGCACGAGGCCGGGCAGAAGGTCAAAGTCATCTTCGAGAATTGTTATCTGAGCGACGCGCAGAAGATCAGGCTGTGCGAAATCTGTGGGGAGTTGCGGGCGGATTGGGTGAAGACATCCACCGGCTATGGCACGGGCGGGGCCACCATGGAGGATCTGGCGCTGATGCGGCGGCACTCGCCGGACTACGTGCAAGTGAAGGCGGCGGGCGGCGTGCGCGACCTGGACGCGCTGCTGCAGGTACGGGCGCTGGGCGTGACGCGCGTAGGGGCGACGCGCACGGCGGCGATGCTGGACGAATGCAAGCGGCGGCTGGCCTTGGCGAACGCTGTGTGAGGAATTCGGACGTTGTGCGAGGCCAGGCCGGGAGGCCTTTCCCACATTGCGGCAAGCGACAAGCAAAACGCCGGCTGAAAGCCGGCTGCAGCCAAGATTGGCTGCCTCACAAGAAGCATGAGAACAGATAGGCGACAATCAAAACTGTAATGTGGCGCGATGCCTTAGCGCTAAGTTTCCTCGTCTGCGGCGTTGCGGCCGGTCAGGCCGCCAGGCCCGCCGAGAGCAAGCCGTTCATCGATTGCGACAGCGCGGAGCTGTTGCGCGCCATTCCGGAACTGGCAGGCACGCAGTTCGACTCGAAGCAGGATGGCCTTGAAGCGCTGCTTGAAGCCAGCGGCGAAAACCTCCGCACTATGCTTGCCAAGCTGGAAGACATCTCCGCCGCCGAAGAAATTCACGAGATGCGCTTCGAAACCAACATGGCCAGGATCAGCCGGCGCGAGGATTTCCGCTACGTGGTGAAATGGGTCCCCAACGCTGCACAGGAGCAGTTCACGGAGTTCCGCCTCGACCCCGCCACTGGCGCCTCCGCGCACCCTCCTAACGGTGATTATCTGGTCACGGGGCACTTTTTCAGTTTGATCCGTTACCTGTTGCCGGAGAACCGGGAGCGGTCCAGTTTCCGCTATCTGGGCCGCTCCACCGCGGCCGGCGCGGATTTCTTCATCGTGGCGTTCGCGCAGCGCCCCGAAAGCACCGACAGCCGCGCCGCCCCATTGCAGGGCGTAGTTTGGCTGGATGCCGCAACCCACCGGATTGTGCGCCTCCGGACGGACCTCTTGGGGCGGATCGCAGACTCTCCTCTCGAAACCCTGACGACCGATATTTCGCTGGTTCCGGTGAGTTTCCCCTATCTCGAACGCACGTTTTGGCTGCCCGCCAGGGTGACCGTTCACGCCCGCTATCCTGGTGGGGAGATGGACAGCGTGCATCGCTATTCGGATTACCTCTTGTACGATGACGAGGCGGATCCGGAGCAGAAGGAGAAGCATGCGGGCGTCTCGCCGGTGACCACACCCGCTGCGGAAAATGCATGGGAACTGCTGGACCGGGGCATCTCGCTGGCCGAGGAGAATAAGCCCGGCGAAGCCATGTCAACCTTGCGCGAGGCCCTGCGCCTTAATCCCGAGATGCCGGCCGCGCATTTCCATCTGGCGGCGGCGATGCGCGCTACCAACGACTTCGCGGGCGCGGAAGCGGAACTGCGCGAGGCCGTCAAGCTGGCCCCCGATTCCGGCCCCGCCCATAACTTCCTGGGCATCCTGTTGTTCAAACGCGGAGATGTGCCGGATGCCATAACCGAGCTTCGCCTCGGCGTGCAGTTACAGCCCAAGGATGCGACCGTGCACTACAACCTTGCCCAGGCGCTGGAGAAGACGGGCGATCGGAAGGCCGCCCTCGATGAGTACCAGACCGCTTCCACTCTGGCGCCCGACAATGCAAAGATTAAAGCCCGGTACGAGCAGTTAGAGCGCGCGGCGAACGCTCCACCGGTGGCCGCGGCGCCGGGGGAGACAACCATCAAAGTCGAAGTGCGGCAGGTGTTAGTGCCGGTGGTGGTGAGGGATAAAGAAGGGCATCACGTCACGGGACTGACCCAGGCCGACTTCCGCGTATTCGAGGACGGCGTGGAGCAGAAAATCTCGGGCTTTAGCGTCGAGAACGCCGGTGTTTCCAGCCCGCCGCCTCCGGCCGCGGCCGCTTCCCAGCCGCCTATGGCTGCAGCGCCTGCCCCGGCCCCGCCGAAGCAGGTTCCCGTCCGGCGCACCTACCTGGTCTGCATCGACGCCCTGCACACCGAGTTTGCCCACCTGGTATATATCCGCGAAGCCCTCTCGAAGCTGTTCCAGAGCGAAAAAGCGGGCGATGCGCAGTACATCGTCATTTCCGTGGGAGTCTCCACGCAGGTGCTCGAAAACCCGACTTCCGATCCTGAATCGGTGCTGAAGGCGGTGGATAGCAAGGATTTCCAAAAGTTGTTTATGGCTAGCCGGAAAAGCTCCATGGAGGCTGACATGCGGTCATTCCGGAGAACGCTCGACGAGGCACGCGCCGCTTGCGATGCCGGGGATCCGGCATGCCTACCTATGAAGAACCGCTTGCCGTCTGAAGCCAGACAGATCGCCGAGCAGGACCGGCTATATACCGTCACTTTTCTGAGTCAGTTTCGCTCGCTGATCGAACAACTGCGCCGCGGCGCGGGCCGGCGGACGATCATCCTCTTCTCCGATGGCTTCCAGCTTGTGCCCGGCCAACTGGCCTTCGAGTTATTGTCGGCCTATTTTCCCGAAATATCCGGTATCTCCCTCCGCACGGTAGATCGCATGCCGGACATGGAACCCGTGCTGCAGCTTGCCGCGAACAGCAACATTCCTATCTACACGATCGACTCGCGCGGGCTATACACCTCTCCGTACTTTGACGCTTCGAATTCCGGAGGTGTCGCGCGCCTGGCGCCAGCCGTGCTGAGTGCCATGAATAGTAATGCCACTGAAGCGGGCCAAACGCTTTCGGAAATCGCGGCCGCTACCGGTGGCACAGCGTTTCATAACAGCAACAACATTCTGAACGGCCTGCAGCGCGCCTTCGCCGACGGGCGCGAATATTATGTGCTGGCTTACGTCCCGGGCAATTCCAATTTGGATGGCAAGTTTCGCGCCATTTCCGTCCGCGTGCGAGACAGCAAGCTTGCAGTCAATGCCAAGCGCGGCTATTGGGCCACTGGCACGTCGCACTAGCAGGTGAATCTCGATTCCGGCGAATCCCTCATTATAGTGGACGCTCTGCTGGAGGTACGGGCGCTGGCCACTTGCACGAGGACAGGCCGGGAGGCTGTCCCACATTGCGGCAAGCTGGCAAACGCCGGCTGAAAGCCCGGGGGGACGGCGAACTAAAGTTCGCCGCTGCACGCTGAAGCGTGCGCCACGCCCCCTACGCTACAATCGAATTGTCCCCCGCATGTCCACCGATGTCAAAGCCGTCCCCAGCGTGCATCAGTTCTTCTCGCGGCACGGCGCGCTTTCGAAGTGGCATCCAAATTACGAATACCGTCCCGGCCAGTTGGCCATGGCAGAAGCGGTGGAATCGGCGCTGGCGGACCGCAAGCATCTGATCGTGGAAGCGGGCACGGGCACCGGCAAAACGCTGGCTTACCTGGTTCCCGCCATCCTCTCCGGCAAGCGCATCGTGGTCTCCACCGGCACGAAGAACCTGCAGGAACAACTCTTCTTCAAGGACATCCCCTTTCTTCAGCGGCATTTCCCACGCCCGCTGCGCGTCTGCTACATGAAGGGCCGCAACAACTACGCCTGCCGGCAGAAGATCTACGATGCCGACCGCGAGGCGGTGCTGACCGGCCTGGAAGAAGTCGCCGATTTCCAGGTGATCCAGGACTGGGAACAGACCACCGAAATCGGCGACCGCGCGGAGATCAAGAAGCTGCCGGAATCGAGCACCGTCTGGGCCAAGCTGGACGCCCGCAGCGATCTGTGCACCGGCCAAAAGTGCAAGCAGTACGAGCGCTGCTTCCTCACCTTGATGCACCAGCGCGCCCAGGCCAGCGACATCGTCATCGTCAATCACCACCTTTTCTTCGCCGACCTGGCGCTCAAGGAGGTTCTTGAAGACGGCGATACCGAAGGCGGCATCCTGCCCGAATATCACGCGGTGGTGTTCGACGAAGCGCACGAAATCGAGGACGTGGCCGGGCAGTATTTCGGCGTCTCCGTGAGCAATTACCGCTTCCAGGAGCTGCGCCGCGATGTCTCCGCAGTGGCACGCGCCAAGGAATTCGGCTCGGCCGAGCTGGATCGCATTCTGGATCGCTTCGAAGAACTGGCCACGTACTTGTTTTCCGTGCTGCCGGCGCCGGAGGGCCGCGCCGCATTCACCGGACGCGCCGAGTTTGTGGAGCGCAACGAAGAGATCTACCGCAACCTGCACTCCGCGCTGGAGCTGGTGGGCTCGCACTTGAAGCTGATGAAGAATCCACCTGTGGAGGTCATTCCCCTGCAGCGCCGCACGGTCGAACTGGGCCTGGCCCTGCGGTTCGTGTTGGAGAGCGACGACCAATCCTATGTGTATTGGGCGGAGCGGCGCGGCCGGGGGTTCTTTCTGCAAGCCACCCCCATCGATGTCGCGCCGCTGCTGGCCGAGCGGCTCTTCGATGCCGTGGATACGGTGGTCCTGACCTCGGCTACGCTGGCGGTGGCCGGCGGCTTCGATTTCGTCAAGAAGCGCCTGGGAATCGAGCAGGCGCGCACCCTGGTGGTGCCCGGCCACTTCCAGTATCAGAAGCAGGCGCTGCTCTATGTGCCGCAGCACTTGCCCGATCCGCGCAACCCCGCCTTCACCAAGGAAGCTTCCACCGAAGTCACCCAGTTGCTCAAGCTGAGCCGCGGGCGCGCGTTCGTCCTGTTCACCAGCTATCAGCAGATGCGCCTGATGTACGACCGCATTTCGCTGGACATCGATTACCCGACGCTGCTGCAAGGCACCGGCCCGCGCAGCGCGCTGCTGGAAGAATTCCGCGCGACGCCCAACTGCATCTTGTTCGCCACGGCGTCATTCTGGCAGGGGGTGGATGTTCCCGGCGACCAGTTGAGCTGCGTGATCATCGACCGCTTGCCCTTCGCCGTGCCGAGCGATCCAATAGTGGATGCGCGCGTGCGAAAGCTGCGCGACGAGGGCGGCAACCCGTTCTACGATTACCAGGTGCCGCAGGCGGCCATCGCGTTGAAGCAGGGTTTCGGACGGCTGATCCGCAGCCGCTCGGACCGCGGCGTGCTGGTCCTGCTCGATAACCGGGTGACCAAACAGCGCTACGGCCAGGTGTTCTTCGACAGCCTGCCGGATTACGGATTTACCACCAAAATCACAGACGTGGAGAGTTTTTTCAATGTTTGAAGTTTCCGTGGAAGAGACGTTCGCCGCCGGACACGCGCTGCGGAATTACAAAGGCAAATGCGAAAACGTGCATGGCCACAACTACCGGGTGCAGTTGACGTTCAGCGGTCCGGAGTTGGATTCCATCGGGCTGCTGGTGGATTTCGTGGCGGTGAAGAAGCTGATGCAGACGGTAGTGGATCGGCTGGATCACCAATACTTGAACGACCTCGCGCCCTTCGACGTGCTCAACCCTTCCGCCGAAAACATGGCCAAATACTTCTACGACGAAATCAGCGGGGGGCTCGGACAACGCACCCCCGTGAAGTTGGGGCAGGTGCGGGTCTGGGAGACCGACACAACGTGCGCCACCTACCGGCCGTAGTATGCGGCGTTCTTGGCGGTGAAGTCCGACCACTTTTCCGGCAGGTCGTCCAACGCGAAAATCGCCGAGACCGGGCAAACCGGCACGCAGGCGCCGCAGTCGATGCATTCGACCGGGTCGATGTACAGCAATTCAGCCTCGGCGTAGCCCGGCTCATCCTTCTTGGGATGAATGCAGTCCACCGGGCAGGCGTCCACGCAGGCGGTGTCTTTGGTTCCGATGCAAGGTTCTGCTATTACGTATGCCATGGATATATTTTCCCCAGTTAGAGATCGACCATACCATAGCGCCGAGGGTAAACACAAGGCGGCGGCGGGAGCGGGGTGCTTAAACGTTTTCGGGAATGCACCCGCTCGCTTACGCTCGCGGCTCGGCAACAGTCGCGTTTATTTCGCAACGCTTACCGAGCCGGGGTGCTGTGGCGCAAAGCAATAACGTCACCGTGTTTAGCCGCCGGCAATGGCCCCTACGATGAGAAAGGGCTCCGCGCCCGATGCGACTGCGGCGGGCAGCGGGGCGTCGGGCGGCTCATGGGACAGATCCTCCTCGCAGGCGAAGAACCTCACGAACGGCCGGCGCTGTTCGGTGACGTGATCGCGGATGGTCCCGCGCAGGGCCGGGTAACTGGCCTCGAGCGCGTCGAGGACCGCGCGCTGCGTGACCTGGCCCGCAACGTCGAGCTGCACTTCGCCCGCGACGCGCGCCAGGATGCGCAGATGCGCCGGGAGCACGACCCGGATCATGGCAGCGTCTGGACCTCGACCGAGAGCACGGGTGGAAGATCGCGGACGATGGGGGCCCAGTGGTCCCCGGCATCGGCCGACGCGTAGACCTGGCCGCCGGTGGTGCCGAAATACACGCCGCACGCGTCGAGCGAGTCGACGGCCATGGCGTCGCGCAACACGTTCACGTAGCAGTCGCTTTGCGGCAGACCTTGGGTGAGCGCCTCCCACTCGTTACCGCCCGCGCGGCTGCGGTACACGCGCAGTTTGCCCTCGGGCGGATAGTGCTCCGAGTCGCTCTTGATGGGAACGACGTAGATGGTATCGGGCTCGTGCGCGTGAACGTCGATCGCAAACCCGAAGTCGACCGGCAGATTGCCGCTGACCTCCTGCCACGAGTCGCCGGCGTCGTCGCTGCGCATGACGTCCCAATGCTTCTGCATGAACAGCACGTGCGGACGCGACGGGTGCATGGCGACGTGATGAACGCAGTGGCCGACCTCGGCCGTCGGCTCGGGGATGGTTTGGGAGTGCAGTCCACGGTTGATCGGCTGCCACGTCTGGCCGGCGTCGCCGGTGCGGAAGGCGCCTGCGGCCGAGATGGCGATGTAGATCCGTTGGGGATCGGCCGGGTCGAGGATGATGGTGTGCAGGCACATGCCACCGGCGCCGGGCTGCCAGCGGGGCCCCGAGCCGTGGCCGCGCAATCCGGGGAGTTCCTGCCACGTCTGTCCGCCGTCGGTCGAGCGGAACAGAGCGGCGTCTTCCACTCCGGCGTAGACGGTATCGGGATCGGTCAGCGATGGTTCGAGATGCCAGACGCGCTTGAACTCCCAGGGGTGGGGCGTGCCGTCGTACCACTGGTGAGTGCCGGGGACGCCGTCGTACACGAACTTGTTACCCACGGGCTCCCAGGTCTTGCCGCCGTCGTTGGAGCGCTGGATCAACTGGCCGAACCAGCCGGTGGATTGCGATGCGTAGAGCCGATTCGGGTCGACGGGCGAACCCTTCACATGGTAGATTTCCCAGCCCCCGAAGTGGGGGCCGCTCACATCCCACTGTTCGCGCTTCCCGTCCGCTGTCAGGACAAACGCGCCCTTGCGTGTGCCCACCAGAACTCGTACTGTGCTCATGCCGTTCTCCTGAGTTTACTCGCAGTTAACCATCCACGGTAAGCCGAATCGATCAACCAGCATACCAAAACGGGTGGCCCAGAAGGTTTTCTGGATCGGCATCCGTACCGTCCCGCGCTCTGCCAATGCCTGGAATATGCGTTCCGCATCCAGCGGGTCCTTGACGGCGATCTGCACGGAAAGCCTTTTGGCGTTTCATGCCCGTCAGCCGGAGCGTCGCAACCCATCAATATGCCGTTACCCACGTTGAGGCGGGCATGAATGATCTTGTCGCGAAATTCAGGTGGCACATGTTGCCCCGCCGGCGTACCGGCGTGGGCGATCATGGCTTCGATCTTGCCGCCAAGAGCCTGCTCATAGAACTTAAATGCGGCCTCGCACTGGCCGTTGAATGTGAGATAAGAATTCAATTGCATAGTGTTCTCCTTTGGTTGGAAACAATTTGACTGCCCGGCTGCCACGCCTCGGTCTGCTCTTCGGCGATGGATTTCATGTTGGCAAGACCCGCCTCGAATTCCTTGCCGAGCAGGCTGTCCATGCTGACGAATATTGTCATTACCTTGGCAAAGTAGGGTTGGGGACCGTGCACGGCCCACGTGACGTTCGTCGAGCCGCCTTTGGCGTCCAGCGTGAACTCAGCGATGTTGTGGCCCTCGAAAGGCTTAAAGAAATCCAGTTTGATCGTGACCTTGGAAGGTGGAGATGTATCCACGATCTCCATGCGTCCCTGGCCGGCTTTGCCGTTACCTGCCCATTCATACACGGCGCCCTTGCCGTTTGCCGCGCCGCTGTGGGTCCTCTTCATCGCGGGGTCGAGCTTCTCATAGGGCGACCAGGAGCCCCACCTCCGAAAGTCATTGACGAGCGCGAAGAGCTTTTCCGGTGGTGCTTGGATGCTCTTCGTGCGCTGGACACGGAACGTGTCTGGCTTGGTTGCGGCAAGGCCGAGAAGCGCCGCAATCAGAATGCCGGCTCCGATGGCAATTATGTTAAGCGTGTTAGGCATGGGTTCCTCCAATACGTGTTGAAATCAAGCTGCCTCTGCTATTAAGTCGAACGAAGATCCGCCAGATCGACGCGACGAATGAGCGGCGCTGACGCCGCCGGTCGCCAAAGTGAGCACCGTCGCACCGATCATGACGATCACCAGCCCGGCGGCGGCCAGCGGTGTCAGACCCTGCCGAATGCGCAGGAGCCCAGGGAGGATCAGGCCGATCGCGCCGAGCACCTCGGCCATGCCGATGAACCGCAGGAACAGGCCCGGCAGGGGCATCTGCTTTGTCAGTACCTCGATTGGCAGGGCGTCCACAGTACGTAGTTCACGACCGGTCTCTTCCGTGGCGACTGGCCGCCGTGTTGTTCAATCGCGATCTTTGTCATTGCGGATTCTCCTTCGCTTAAGATGGGCTTAAGGCAATATTGTTCACTTAAACCGCTCCCTGACGGTCGCGGCTCAGTAACGCGGCAAAAAGTTGCGGAGCCGCGACCGTCAGGGAGGGCGGCCAGGTTGAGCCCGATCTACGCGCCGCCGCTGCTGCCCAGCACGTACGCCGGCTCGCCACTGAGCGACGTCGGCAGTTGGGCGGCGTCGTCGCCGTGGAGGTCCATCCGCTGGTCCTCCGGCGGGCCGTCGAGGACGCTGCGAGAGTTACCACGCGGGTCATAGGGCACCACGGTGTACCGGTCCGCCAGGAACCCGGCGAGACCGGCGAAGATCCCGGCGTCGGTGGGGCCACCGGGGATCATCAGCAGCACCGGGCCCGACCCCTGAACGTCGTAGTAGAGCCGCGCGCCTGGCACCTTCAGAATCGAAGACTGGCCTTTCAGTGTTGCGGTTGACACGATGTTTCTCCTTGCGTTGTGATGGGTTCGCCGGCGCTAATCCGCGGGCAATCCCGGAATCTCAATCACCGGCCGGATTTCGACGGTGCCCTTGTGCGCCCCTGGGATGCTTGCCGCTATGCCGATGGCCTCGTCGAGATCCTTCGCATCGATCAGGAAGTAGCCGCCGAGTTGTTCGCGGGTCTCCGCGAACGGACCGTCGGTGACCAACCGTTTGCCGTCGCGCACCTGGACGCTGGTGGCCGTCGACACAGGCTGCAGTCGCCTGGCGCCGTATGCGGTCGATGGCCTTGTGCCGGTTGAAGGAGAAGCTGGCATCGTACGCCGCCGATGGCTGGGCGCCCGCCATCGAAGAGCCAGATTACGACAACGGCGAAATCCCCGACGATCGGCTTCGCCTGATCTTCACCTGCTGCCACCCGGCGCTGGCACTGGAGGCGCAGGTGGCGTTGACCCTGCGCACGCTGTGCGGCCTGGAGACGGACGAGATCGCGCGGGCGTTTCTAGTGCCTGCCACGACCATGGCGCAGAGGCTGGTCCGGGCGAAACGGAAGATTCGGGATGCCGGTATTCCTTATACCGTGCCGCAGACGAACGACATGGCCGATCGGCTGGACGCCGTGCTGACGGCGATCTATCTGGTCTTCAACGAAGGCTATGCGGCCACGCGAGGAGGGCCGCTGGTGCGGACCGATCTGTGCGCCGAAGCCATCCGGTTGGGGCGCCTGGTGAGGACGTTGATGGCGCCGCAGCCTCCGGCGGAAGCCACTGCGCTGGTCGCTCTCATGCTGCTTCACGACGCGCGGCGGGACGCGCGTCTGGATGCGGCCGGGGATCTTGTGGTTCTGGAGCAACAGGACCGGGGCCGCTGGGATCGGCGGCAGATCGCCGAGGCTTTGCCGTTGGTGGATGAGGCTCTCGGTGGCGGGCCCGGACCGTTCGCGCTGCAAGCGGCGATTTCGGCGGTACATTGCCGGGCAGGGCGCGCCGAAGATACGGACTGGCCTCAGATCGTGCGCCTGTACGATCTTCTCGAACGCCTGCAACCGTCTCCGATCGTGTCGTTGAACCGCGCGGTGGCAGTGGC
>CABEAV010000846.1_pt1 | contig 12732 bp, 10 predicted proteins | sample 3422231 | NCBI WGS metagenome assembly CABEAV01 (sample SAMEA5534326, study PRJEB31848) | metagenome | biome: tundra; feature: field; material: soil | place: USA | collected 2013-05 | depth 0.15 m | reverse complement strand
TTGAGTTCTTTCAAGCCCGCCAACGGCGGCGGCAATTTCCGCACGCGCTCCCAGAACGCGGCAAACTCCCGCTGCAGCTCGGCCGCCGATTTGCCCTGGTTCTCCTCGATAAACGCGCTGAATTCCACCTTCGTCTGCAAGGCCGTGAGCGTGTCCTCTACGTTCTTGTTGTTGACGTCGGCGAAGTAAAAGGTAGTCTCGATCTGGCACTTCCGCATGTAGGCGGCGAACGCCTTCGGATCGGCGCCCGGGTATCCGATGCAATGCGACCAGATATCGCCCACCACTTCCGGTATCTTCCGCGCCATCCCTTCCAGATACGCTTCCAGGCCGCCGTAAAGATTCGAGTTGAAGACCAGGTACTTGGACTTGAGATGTTCTTCTTTGGCGGGATTTCCCACGAACACCACATCGTCCATCACCACCAGGCGGCAAATGTGGGTGCCGGAAACCTTGGCGAAGGGGCTGCGCTCATGCCGATGCATCTTCTGGAGATACGTCCGCAGGGCCGTATCGTGCGAGATTTTGATCTTCGGATCGTCGATGATGGGCGACAGAATCGTCAGCCCGTACATGTTGCCGTTCTGATTGGCCATAGGTAGCTCCTTATCGACGGTTACGTGCCCATCGGCGCCGGGCCGAGCGCGCCGATGTCGGCCTGTACCTTTACCAGAAGCTTCAGATAAGCCTGGTTGAACTGTTCGGGTGCAAGTCCCTGGCTGCTATTGGCGAATTCCCGCAGCGCATCGTCCACCCGGATCGCAGCTTTCACGTCGTTGGTCGTGGCGTAGGGATAAGCCGTGTAGTAATAATCGGTGTCGAACTGAACCAGAGAGATATACCGCTTGAACGCGGTGACCGGTACGGAGCCCGGAAACTTCTCGCTCCAGCGCCAGATCAGGTCCAGCCCCGTGGCGAGCACTGCCGAAAATGCGTCGATGTACTGGTTCCACGTCCCGTTAAAGTTGCTGAAGAACAGCAGGTAATCGTAGTGCAGTTGCTCCTCGGGCTGCTCGGGCGCGAGCCGTGGGAACTGGTTCCTCTTGACGATGACCCAGCGGGCGAAGTGAATGAAGGAAAGATCGATCAGATCCTGTTGCTTGGATTTAATCGCGCCGAGCAGGAAAAACAAGACCCGCAGTATTGGGGTTTTCCACGCCTTCATGGGGGTGACGGCGTTCATGGCATAGGCTTTACCGTTGATGTTCGTCATAAATTTGTGGGGCAGGAGTCAGCCTGCCAAAACGTCGACCACGTGCTGCCAGTATAGCCGTGCGCTACGCGTTCTTCAAAATAGTGATTCCAAGCGCCCATTCGTTGCAGCAATCGACAAGAAAATCCACGGCAAGATCCATCGCCCGCCTCGCGAGTACCATAGTGTGTATGGTTATCGGTGTTCCCCGGGAGACCTTCCCCGGCGAGCGGCGCGTCGCGTTGGTGCCCGCCGTCATTCCCAGCCTGACGAAAGCCGGCTTCCAAGTCGCCATCGAAGCCGGAGCCGGATTGGCCGCCGGGTACCTGGATACCGAATACGCCGCCAAAGGCGCCCAACTCGCCGCCGCGCGAGCCGAGGTCTTCCGCCTGGCCGACGTGGTCGTCCAGGTGCTATGCCATGGCTCCAACGATCGCACCGGCCAGGCCGACCTGCCGCTGCTGCGCGCCGGCCAGATTCTGGTGGGATTCGTCCGTCCGCTCGGGCAGCTCGAAACTATCCAGGAACTCGCGGCCACCGGCGTCACGGCGTTTTCCATCGAGCTGATGCCGCGCATCACGCGCGCACAAAGCATGGATGCGCTGTCGTCCATGGCCACCATTGCCGGCTACAAAGCGGTGTTGCTGGCCGCCGACAGGCTTCCCAAAATGTTTCCGATGTTGACCACCGCCGCGGGCACCATTACGCCGGCGCGCGTGTTCGTCATCGGCGCGGGCGTGGCTGGACTGCAAGCCATCGCCACCGCCCGCCGCCTTGGCGCCGTGGTTTCCGCGTACGACCTGCGGCCCGCCTCCAAAGAACAGGTGCTCAGCGTAGGCGGACGCTTCATCGAACTCCCCATCCAGGTGGCCGACGCGCAAGACGCGCGCGGTTACGCCAAGGCTCAGGACGACACGTTTTACAAGCGCCAGGCGGAGTTGCTCGGCGATCAGGTGGCGCAGAGCGATGTGGTGATCGCCGCGGCCGTGGTGCCCGGCAAGAAGTCGCCCGTGCTGGTCACGCGCGAGATGCTGCGCCGCATGGCGCCCGGCTCGGTGGTCGTGGATCTGGCCGCCGAACGCGGCGGCAACTGCGAAGTTACCCGCGCCGGCGAGGTGGTTGAGGAACAAGGCGTCGCAGTGCTCGGATCCATCAATCTGGCGAGCACGGTTCCATATCACGCCAGCCAACTGTACGCACGCAACGTCACCGCGTTTCTGTTGCATCTGTTCCGGGATGGCAAGCTCCATACCGATTCGGATGACGAAATCACCCGCGAAACCCTGGTGACCGAGGGAGGCGAAATCGTCAACCCGCGGTTGCGGGAGTTCTTCGCGCTCGCTGCACTGAGGAGGGAAATTTGACGGACATCATCGCAAGCCTCTATATATTCATCCTGGCGGCCTTCGTCGGATTCGAGGTCATCCGCCGCGTCTCGCCGCTGCTGCACACGCCGCTGATGTCGCTCACCAACGCCCTCGATGCCATCGCCGTGGTGGGGGCCATCATCCTCGCCGGCGAGCACAAAAGCGGCCTCGCCACGGTGCTCGGCACCATTGCCATCGTGGCCTCCACCAGCAACCTGGTGGGCGGGTTCATCATCACCGACCGCATGCTGAAGATGTTCAAGACCAGCAAGCCCAAAAAGCTATGACTACGGCGCTCACCACCGATCGGGTCATCCAGATCGTTTACCTGATCTCGACGGTGTTATTCATTCTCTCGCTCAAATGGATGAGCTCGCCCAGTTCCGCGCGCCGCGGCGTACGGGCCGGAGAGTTGGGTATGCTGCTGGCGATTTGCGCGACGCTGCTGCACCGCGGCATCGTGGATTACAGATCGATCGCCATCGCGCTGGTCCTGGGCGTTATCATTGGCGTGCCGCTGGGGCGCGTGCACATGACCGCGGTCCCGCAGCGCACGGCGCTCAGTCACGCTTTCGGCGCTCTGTGCGTGGCGCTGGTCGGCACGGCGGAATATTATCTGCGCGCGCCGCACGTCTCCGCCTTTATGATGGCGGTCCTGTCGATGGAAGTGATCCTGGGCAGCCTGACCTTCACCGGCAGCCTGATGGCCGCCGGCAAGTTGCAGGAGTTACTCCCGCAGCGTCCCATCACTTATAAAGGACAGAACATCGTCAATCTCTCGCTGTTGGCCATCTCCGTAGCGCTGGCGGTGCTCCTGGTTGTCGATCCCGGCCACACGCGCCTGTTTCCGCTGATCATTGCCATCCCGCTGGTCTTCGGCGTGCTCATGATCGTGCCCATCGGCGGCGCCGACATGCCCACGGTGATCTCGCTGCTCAACGCCTATGCCGGCCTCTCGGCGGCGGCCATGGGTTTTGTCCTCGACAGCAAGCTGCTCATCGTGGCCGGAGCGCTCGACGGATCTTCGGGCTTCATCCTTTCCGTGATCATGTCGAAGGCCATGAACCGCTCCTTCGCGAACGTCTTGTTCGGCGCGTTCGGACAGGTGCAGGCCGCGGCCGCGGGCGCGCACGAAGCCCGCACCGTGCGCAGCGCCACCGCCGAAGAGGCCGCCTCGATCCTCGGCGCTGCCAACACCGTGGTGCTGGTGCCGGGATACGGCATGGCGGTCGCGCAGGCGCAGCACAAGGTGCGCGAACTTTATGATGCCCTCACCAAGCGCGGGGTGGACGTGAAGTTCGCCATTCATCCCGTAGCCGGCCGCATGCCCGGACACATGAACGTGCTGCTGGCCGAAGCGGACATCCCCTACGACAAGCTGCTGGACATGGATGCCATCAATCCCGAGTTTCCGCAGACGGATGTGGCGCTGATCATCGGCGCCAACGACGTGACCAATCCCGCTGCGCGCACCGATCCCTCGAGTCCCATCTACGGCATGCCGATTCTGGATGTCGACAAGGCCAAGACGGTGATGGTGATCAAGCGCGGCATGAGTCCCGGTTTCGCGGGCATCGACAACGAGCTCTATTACCTGAACAAGACCCTGATGCTCTTCGGCGACGCGAAAGCGTTCGTCGGCGATCTGATCCGCGAACTGGCCGCCTGACCTCGTTGACTTGACATCCTCAAAAGCTGTAATCGCGTTGCCGGAGCCCGTCTTTGTAGGCTTCTTTCGCTACCTTTGCCTTGTCTTGGGCATCCTGTTCCTTGAATTGAATCCCGCTTGATCCCAGCGCTCCCAGGCCGGGAGAGAGTAGTCGGGGGTTGCGAGTGCTTCCTCTTCGCGAATGGCGCCGACCCATTCATCGACGGCCGCCTTGTAGGCCTGCTGTAAGCGATCTAACTCCGCACTGTCAATCGGCATTCCCCCTATAATAGGCCGGGAAAATGACAGATTGATGTCAAAACGCCCCGATGGTTCTCGGACAAGACCCGTTTTCATCCGTGTGCATCTGTGTCCATCTGTGGCTAATTCTTAATTACTTGTCCAGTATCGGCGAGCAGCACGGCTTCTCGACCGGCTTGGGCTCCATCAGTTCGGCGCGCGTGCCATTCGGATCGTAGAGATTAAGCTGCCATTTTCCGTCGCGGCCGATCTTGGGCTTCTCCGGATTCATGCCGCGCGCGACCACCGTGCGATAACCCGCCTCCACGCTCGGCACGCCCAGAGCCAGATGGTGCATCACGCCCAGCGTGTGCGGAGACGGATTGTGCACGTTGAGCATGTACTCCAGCCAGTCGGTGCCATCCGGCACCCGCATATCGACCCAGTCCGTGCGGTCGTCCTGCATGCCGCCGTGCCAGATGTCGTGAAATCCGAGAATATCTTTGTAGAAGCGGTCGGCGGCCGCGCGGTCGGCAACCGTGATTCCCACATGTATGATGCGCTCGGAGACACGCGTGTCCGGCAGGAACTTGCCGAAGTTCTTGCTGTGCAGCGAACCGGGACGGTATTCGACGAATTCCACGTTGTGGCCGTCGGGGTCTTTCAGCATCATGCTGAGGTTGCCGTCGAGGCCCGCCTGCGGAGTCTCCGGCACCTTCACGCCCTTGCCGGCCAGATAGTCGCGCAGTTGTTGAATGTTGGTGGTTTCGAAGGCAATGTGCGACAGGCGGTCTTCCGTCTCGCTCTTCAATTCGGGAAAGACCTCGATGTACTGGTGATCGTTGACCTTGAAATACGTGAGCATCAACCCGCCGGAAGGCTTGTCGACCGTGAAGGGTTCCTGATAGCCAAGCACATGGCCATAGAACTGGCGTGCAGCCGCCAGGTCGTTGGTCTTCAGTCCGATGTGCGCGACTCCCACGATGGGCGGGCGCTCCTGCGCGCAGCCCGGCAGAGCCGCCACGACTATTAACGGAACAATTGACGGAACGAGGTAACGCATGAAGCCAGCAGTATCACCTTTCGCGGGTTGACGCCACTCCGATTCCGCCTGTGCTTCCCAACCAAAGAAAAGGCGGCATGGCAAGCATCGACACCAGTAATGGGAGTGTCGCGATTCCGAGACCCTTCTCGTTTCCGGTGATCGAGCTCAGGAATCCGAGCAGTCCGGCAAGGGTGGCGGCCAGGCCCAGGATGCGCGCGAGCAGGCGCGGAAAGGTCGAGAGACCCTGTACGGTCAGATAGAACGGACTCTGCAGCAGGACCACGAGAAAGGCGCAGGCCCACTTGACGAGCGAGTGCGGGCGGATCGACGCCCAGGCGGCTGGGTTGTGTTGTTCGGTGACGCCGAGGATCGCGCGGTTCTCGGCAACGTCGTAGCCCGCCGCGACGAGGATGAGAACGACGCAGACGGGGGCGAGCGCGGCGATCCAGCGGCGATCCGAGGACCATTGCAGAATCGCGATGCAGGTGAACAGCGCCACGTAGCTCGGGATATATCCGAAGTCGATGTATTGCTGGCGGGTCATTTCGGCCATGTTTTGTCCGGGCGCGAGAATTTCGACGGGCCAGGGCGGCTTGGCCATTTGCATGGCGAGTACCGGGTTATTGACGCCGTAGGGCAACATGGCCGGGCGGGTCCAGTTTTGCGCCAGCGAAACCTGGAACCAGACGCCAAAAAACAGCACGGCCAAGGAGGCGATGAAGGCCAGCAGCCAAACGGTTCGCATGTGGGGGTTCATTCTTTGCAATTGTACGCCGATTGGCAGGCCGGGAGGCCTGCCCCACCGCAATTCATGAGAGAATACGCCGAAAGGAGAAAACCATGTTCCGACTGCGATACGCGGTCTTCCTGGTGGCCGCAGCCCTACCGCTGTTTGCCCAGAGACCGCCGGCCGCGGAATCGCCGGCCACTCCGGCTGCCGAAGAGAAGCCGGCTCCCATCCCCTCCGAAACCACATCCGTCACGGACCACGAACTGCAGCTCGACGGCAAGACCATCCACTACAAGGCCACAGCCGCGACACTGCTGATCGATGGCGACGACGAAAAGCCGTACGGCATCGTTTTCTATGTGGCATACACACTGAGCGGCGTCACCGATCCGCGCACGAGACCGGTCACATTTCTTTACAACGGAGGGCCGGGTTCGGCGAGTCTGTGGCTGCACATGGGTTCCATCGGCCCGGTGCGCGTGGCCACCGCCAGTCCGGAAGCCACGGGCGCCGCCCCGTATCAAGTTATGCCGAACCAGTACTCGCTGCTGGACAAGACCGATCTGGTGTTCGTGGACGCCGTGGGGACCGGCTATTCGCGGCCGGTCGGAAAAGCCACCATCAAGAACTTCGCCGGGACCGACCAAGACGTGCAGGCGTTTGCCAAATTCATCCAGCGCTACGTCGGCGTGAACCACCGATGGAATTCGCCCAAGTTCCTGTTCGGCGAATCGTACGGCACCACGCGCTCGGCGGCACTGGTGGATGCGCTGGAGAACGGCGGCATGTCGTTCAACGGCGTGATTCTGATGTCGACGATTCTGAACTATTACACGCATGCGCCGGGAAGCGACGCGGAATACATCGGGAACCTGCCCTCCTATGCGGCCATTGCCTGGCATTTTGAGAAGATCGCGCACAAGGGGCGGGATGAAAAGGCGTTCCGCGACGAAGTGCGGGCGTTCGCGCGCGGCGCTTACGCGGAGGCCCTGGCACAGGGACAAAACCTGCCGCAGGCGCAGGTGGATGGAATGGCTGCCAAGCTGGCGGGCTACACCGGGTTGAGCGTGCAGTACATCAAGGAAGCCAATCTGCGGGTGAGTCCGAGCCGCTTCCGTAAGGAGCTGCTGCGAGACCAGCGCATGATTCTGGGACGATATGACGCGCGGTTTGAAGGAACCGATGCCGACGCGGCAGGCGAGACCCCCGGCTACGATCCGTCCAGCTCCGGCATCACAGGGGCGTTCGTATCCGCGTTCCACGATTATCTCGACCGCGAGCTGAAATACACGACCAAGGAGACGTATTTCCCCAGAGGTCCGAAGGTGAACGAGGACTGGGATCACAACCACCACCCGCCGGGAGCGGGCGGACCCGGGCCGCAAGGGCCGCCGCTTAGAGAACCGTATGTGGCGGGCGATCTGGCGGATGCGATGCGGAAAAATCCGCGGCTGAAAGTGTTCTCTGCGAACGGATTGTTCGATCTGGCGACGCCATTCTTCATCACCGAGTACGACCTGGCGCATATGGAACTGGAACCGAAGCTCCGCGGGAATATCGAGTTCGCATACTACCACTCGGGTCACATGATTTATCTGAATGTGGATGCGTTGAAACAGTTGAAGGCCGACTTGGCGGGGTTCTATTCGCGCGCGGCGGCTGGCGATTGAGATGATGAGGCTGGCTGTCGGATTGCTTCTCACGCCATTGCTGCCCGCCAACACCGGCCCAGTAGTCTTCGCCGGCCACTGCGCCGGCTGTCACGGCAGCGATGCGCGCGGCAGCGGCAAAGGGCCGGGGCTGGCGGCCAATCCGCGGCTGTTGAACTCCCCCGAGCGTCGTGGGCAGGAAACCGGCGGCATTGAAAGTTGCCGAAACTGGCGCAGACGGGCCGAGGTGTAGTCCGTAGATGGAGATCAACTCGCCCGGTGCCAGGCGTCCCGACAGAACTCCACCTGCGGCGTTGGCGATGCCAAACATCCATGGGGCGGAAGTCAGGCCGGGCGCAGAGCCGGGCGAGAAGGCGGAGATCGGACCGGTGGCTCCGCCAACGTGCACCGTGCCGTCGGCGTCCACGGCGAGCGCCGCCGCCACCGTATCGCTGGGGAAGAGCGCCGAGTAGGATAGCGCCGAGCCGGTGGAATTCAACTCCGCCAGGAATTCGCTCCCGTTCGAAGTCACGGATACCTTGGTAGGAAAATCGGTGGACTTTGTGATGCCCGAAACCCACACGTCGCCCGCGGAATCGACGGCAATGGTTTGCGCCTGATCGTTTCCCGACCCGCCCAGGAACGTGGCCCACACCATAGCGCTCCCCGTGGGATTGAGTTTGGCTACGAATGCGTCGGAAGGACCTACGAATGGGGGAGCTACCTGGCCCGCGAGCGCGGTTTGAAACGCACCCGCCGTCGCCGGAAACGCCAAGTCCGACGTGGAACCAGCGAGATAGGCATGCCCCGCTCCATCCGCGGCAATGGCAGTGACGAAGTCTGTGGCAAGGGTGCCGACCGTAGGTTCGAGACTCCCAGCCCCCAGATACGTAACATAGACCAAAGCGGTCCCAGCGGAGTTCACCTTGGCGACGAAAGCGCCAATCCCATTGGTCAGCAGCGCGCCGGGGGTGGTTGACAGTCCCATGCCCGCGTTCCCCGCGATATACGCATTGCCCGCCGGGTCCACAGCAATCGCCGACCCGGAGGTAAAAACTGGACTCAAGAAGCAGGAACTGCCTTTTTCGCTGTTTCACACCCAGGCTGTGGGCCGGTGAGCGTCCCGGCATATAGGATCTGGCTGCCCGACGGGTCGATCTTAGCGAAGAACGCGCCGGAGATGATTTTGACGCCACAGCAGGACACGCCGTCGGCCGGCATGCCCGGCGTGTGTGGATAGTCCTGAGCCACCGTGGTACCCGTGACGTACGCATCTCCCTTGGAATCGGCCGCCACGCCGCTCAGCAAGCTATAGCCCGTCGTGCCTCCAAGATAAGTCGAATAGAGCACCGTACCGTCCGCGCTCAGCTTCATTAGAAAGCCCGTTCCGGCGAGAACGCCCACGCCCGCGGTGTACGAGACGATTTGCAGCGGATTGTGCAGCGGAAAATCCGTCGATGTCGTGTTGCCGGCGATATAGATATTCCCCGAGGGGTCCACCGCGATCCCATTCGCCTGGTCCGTCCCCTTGCCGCTGAAGGTGCCGATCAGGGTGAGATTCCCGGAAGGGTCCAGCTTGCCGACAAAGACATCCGTCACCGGAATGTCATATGGAGCAGACGAGGCAGGCACAATCACGCGACTGCCCGTTATATACGTGTTCCCGTCCGTATCCGTGTCGATGGCCGACACCTGGTATTGGTTCGCATCGCCTATCTAAGTGGTGTAAGTGGCGGCGTGGGCTGCAACGGCACACGCCAGCAGAGCAATTACAGCATAGTTTTGCATGGAATCTCCGCGGACGCGGCAACTTCAGATTATCACCTCCGAATCGGAATCGCAAATTGTTTTTTGGGGCCCCAATGCCGGGACACAAGGCGCGCCGCTATACTGTATAGGAATGCGCCTCTTCTACCTCTTCTGCGCTCTATTAGCCGCCCGCCCCGGCCTCGCCGCGCCCGGCCCGGACCCGTATCGCGCGCGCCGCGCCGAGCTATCCGGGAAGCTTCACAACGGCGCGCTCGTACTGTTTGGCCACACCGAAAACGGCGAGGAGAACATCCGTACCGGCTTTTTCCAGGAGTCCAGTTTCTACTACCTCACCGGCTGGCAGGAACCCGGCGCCATTCTGTTAGTCACGCCTCCACAGGATGACAAGCTGTACGCTGTCCTCTTCCTCCCGCGCCGTCAGCAGGATCAGGAAAAGTGGACCGGCCGCAAAGCCGGACCGGATGACGCCAACATCAACCAACTTACCGGCTTCGATACCGTGCTGCCCGTGGAAACCTTCGAGAGCGAGTTACGCAAGCAACTGGACCACTATTCCGGCATTTACGCGCTCGGCGAGCCGAGCACCACCGAGCTTAAGGCGCTGGCTCCATTTCGCGATATCTCCGGCGCCGGCCAGTCGATCGCGCGCCTGCGCATGCATAAGTCGCCCGAAGAGCTGGCGCTCATTCAGAAATCCATCGACGCCACTCTGGACGCGCATCGCGCCGCGTGGAAACGCGCGGCGCCGGGTTTGTATGAATATCAGGTCGCCGCCACCATGACTGCGGTCTATTTCGACGAAGGATGCGAGCGCCACGCCTATGCGCCCATCGTGGGCTCCGGTCCGAACAGCACCATCCTGCACTATTCCCGCAATTCCCGCCGCATGGATCGCGGCGAGCTGCTGCTGATGGACGTGGGCGCCGAGTGCGCCGGATACGCCGCCGATATTACGCGCACCATCCCGGTGGGCGCGCGGTTCAGCAAACGCCAGCGGGAGATATACGAGATCGTGCTGGGCGCGCAGAACGCGGTGATCGCCGCGATCAAGCCGGGCCTTCCACTCGGCGACCTGAGCAAGATCGCCCGCGAATACATCGATACTCACGGCAAGGACCTGCACGGCGAGCCGCTGGGCAAGTACCTCACGCACGGCGTCAGCCATCATGTGGGACTGGACGTGCACGACGCCACCGATTTCAGCCAGCCGCTCGCCGAAGGCAATGTCATCACGGTGGAGCCGGGCATCTACATTCCCGAAGAGAGCATCGGCATCCGCATCGAGGACATGGTGCTGGTGACCAAGGAGGCCGCGCGGCTGATGAGCGGCGCGCTGCCGCGCGATCCCGGCGAAATCGAGAAGGCTCTGGGCAGGTGAACGATGCAGCGCCCCAGCCGTCAAAACGCGATCTACTGGGCACTGCTGGCGGCGTCCTTCGCCGTGGCCCTGACGGCCAGTTGGACCAGCTTCGGCGCGCAGATCGACAACGACGCCTACGATTGGATGTTCCGCCTGTACCAGCCGCCCACATGGCAACCGGAAAGCATCCTGCTGGTGATTGACGAGGCCTCGCTCAACGCCTATGGCGGGTTGCCCGGCCTCCGCAAGCCGCTGGCCGAAGCGCTCCGGCTGATCTCCGCGGCTTCACCCAAAACCGTCGCGGTGGACTTGATCCTGACCGACAAGATCGATCCCGCCATTGACGCGCGCCTGGAGGAGGCCCTGCGCGCCACGCGGAATCTGGTGCTGGCGTGCCAGTTGTTGCCCGATAGCGCTGCGTGGGAGGATCCGCTGCCGCGCTTTCGCGCGCAGGCTGCCGCGCTCGGGCACGTGCATGCCGAGCCGGACGAGTTGGATTCGGTCGGCCGCAGCCTGCCTCTCGAAAAAGTTGCGAACCGGGATCGCCGCTGGGCGCTGTCATTGGAGGCCTACCGCCTGAGCCGCGGCGGCGGGCCGAACGTACAGATCGTGGAATCGCCCACCGATCTCGATATCGGCGGGCGCGTGATCCCCTCTACGAGCGCGGGCGGACGCCTCATGCGCATTCGCTACGTGCCGCCCTCCATGCACATTCCGCGCGTTTCGCTCCAGGCACTGCTCCACGATCCCCGCCGCGCCTCCGAGTTCTCCGGCAAGGTCGTATTCGCAGGCGTGACCGCGCAGAACGCGGCCAAGGACTGGATGTTTACTCCCTACTCCACGCGCGCGCCGATGGTGGGCGTCGAAATCCATGCTAATGCGTTCGAAACCATCGCCCAGGGGCTGTTCCTGACCGACGCACCGCCATTGCCGGTGGTAGCGTTCAGCCTGCTGCTGGTGGCGGCCATCGGCCTGACCTACAGCCGCTTCACGGGACGTCGGGCGAACGGCTTGGCCGCCGGCATTCTGGTCATCGCGCACGTTACGCCCTACTGGCTTTTCACGCACCGCATCGTCTTCTCTTTCTGCACACCCGTATCGTCGGCGTGGCTCTCGCTGATCACCGCCGGCCTCTATCAATTGCTGGTCGTGCGCCGCAGCCTGCGCAAGTCCGAAGCTGAACGCGACCGCTACCGCCAGACCATCCACTTCGTCACGCACGAAATGCGCACGCCGCTCACCGCCATCCAGGGTTCCAGCGAGCTGATGGGCCGCTATGCGCTGCCGGAAGAAAAACGCAAACAGATCGTCGAGCTCATCAATGCCGAATCCAAGCGCCTGGGCCGCATGATCGAAATGTTCCTCAGCGTGGAGCGGCTCTCCGCCGGCCAGGTGGATCTCAAAAAGGAAACCTTCTCCGCCGCCGAACTGATGGCCGGATGCGTGGCGCGCGCGCTCCCGCTGGCCGAGCGCAAGCAGATCCGCATCCTGACGGAAGCGGCGCCCGAAGACATCCTCCTCACCGGCGACCGCGAGCTGATGGAATACGCCTTCTACAACCTGCTCACCAACGCCATCAAGTACTCGCCGCAGCGCACCCAGGTCACCCTGGCGGCCGCGAGAAAACGCGAGCACGCATACATCTCGGTGGAGGATCAGGGCATCGGCATGGACCGGAAAGAGGTCAAGAAGATCTTCCAGAAGTTCTACCGCACCAGGCGCGCGGAACAA
>CABEAV010000814.1_pt1 | contig 13056 bp, 9 predicted proteins | sample 3422231 | NCBI WGS metagenome assembly CABEAV01 (sample SAMEA5534326, study PRJEB31848) | metagenome | biome: tundra; feature: field; material: soil | place: USA | collected 2013-05 | depth 0.15 m | reverse complement strand
AGCCTTCAGGTTTCGAGCTTGGGCTGGGTTGAATGCGCCCTGGCGTGCAGGCGTGAAGCTCGGCCCTTGCGTTTTTAGGTTTAAGGATTCCCGTGCATGCCGTTCAGGTAGAACGTCTGTCAGAATCGGCATATATTGCTCAAAGGGCACCCCGCGGGCAGGATTGCCACGCAAGAGTGCGTGCGCCACGCCGTGCTACCCTATGAAACTTGCCGGCTCCCCAACTGCGCCGCCAGCTCGGGTTCTTCGACGCCACCATGATCGTGATGGGCGGCATTGTCGGCTCGGGGATTTTCATCAATCCGTATGTGGTCGCGCAGCAGGTGCATACACCGCTGCTGATTTTGGGCGTCTGGCTGATCGGCGGCGCGCTGGCGATGGCCGGCGCTTTCATCTGGGCGGAACTGGCCACGCGCCTGCCGGATTCCGGCGGCCAGTATCTTTACCTGCGTGAAGCCTACCACCCGGCCGTGGCCTTCATTTATGGATGGGTGCTACTGCTGGTGACGCAGACCGGCGGGATGGCGGCGGTGGCGGTCACCTTCGCCAGATACTATCGCGAGATTACCGGACTTAAGAGCGGCGATGGGCCTATCGCCGCCGCAGCATTGCTGGGTCTGACCGCCATCAATTGCCTGGGTGTGCGCGCGGGCAGCAACGTGCAGAGCGTCATGATGCTACTGAAGTCCGGCGCTATCGCGGCGCTGGTAGTGGTGGGAATCGCGATGGGCGGCGGCGCGGTGCATCCTTTGCCGCTGTTGGACCGGCCGGTTTCCTTCGGACTGCTGCGGGCGATCGGCGCCGCCATGATCCCGGTGGCTTTTGCTTATGGCGGGTGGCAGACCTCCACCTTCGTGGCGGGAGAGATGCGCGACCCGCGGCGCGATCTGTCGCGCGGCCTGGTGACGGGCGTGATCGGGGTGATCGTGCTGTACCTGTCGGTAAACTACGTGTGCCTGCGCGTGCTGTCGCCGGCGGGGCTGGCGGCTTCGCACACGCCGGCATCGTCGGTGATGCGGGTGGCGCTGGGCGAGCGCGGCGCCGAATGGCTCGCGGTGGGCATCGCCGTGTCGACGCTGGGCTTTTTGAGCCAGGGCATTCTGACAGCGCCGCGCGTGTATTACGCGATGGCGCGCGACGGGTTGTTCTTCGAGCGCGTGGGCTGGCTTTCGCCGCGCACGGGAGCGCCGGTGGTGGCCATCGTGCTCCAGGGAGTCTTCGCAACCGTCATCGCCCTTTCGGGGCGCTATGAGCAGATCCTGAACTATGTGGTGTCGGTGGATTTTATCTCGTTCGCGCTCACGGCCGGCGCCCTGTTCGTGTTCCGGCGCAGAGATGCGGCAGGCCCGCGCGAAGGCATCCATCGCGCGCCGGGACATCCTTACACCACGGCGGCGTTCATACTAACTTGCGCCGGCATCGTGGCCAGCACCATCGCTGCGTATCCGGGCAATAGCGCGGTGGGGTTGCTGATTCTGCTGGCGGGCATTCCCGTGTATTGGTATTGGAGCCGGCGTGTTCCGTAACCTAACGCTCTAACGGTATCCCTGTGTAGGATTACGGGGCGTCCGGCGAGTGGGATCGTGATAGACTGGTGCAGAAATGGACAACGAGATAGTCCTAGTTTTTCTGATAGTTGGGGCAATCGTCGTAGCCGCTAGCTTTGTCAGCATTTCCTTACGTGACAAGAGGAAAAAAAAGGAACTCGAGATAACGCGGGTACGATGGCAGTTGGCGGACGAGTGGAAGGCACGGAGCGAACGGAATCGGGCAGCCAAAGAGCTTGCACTGGCAACAGAGGTGTTAAGAAAGCTCGCAGTTGGGGTCGCTCCAGTCGAGTGCCAATTTCCTATGAACCAGGATTGGCTGAATTCTGTTGGCGAGCCAGCAGGGTCACACCGGGAGGAGATTTCATTCGACGAGGCGGTGAATCGCGCGCTGAACGCGGCTCACCGGTTGCGTTACGAGGCTACCGCTAACTCCATTTCTTGGCGACAGATGGGGAAGGAAGCTCAGCCTCACGATTGGGGGAAAATGTTTAGCGATACTATTCAGTTGTACAAGGACTATCATATTTATCGCATCGCTGAATCAAGATACATGCTTTGCTGAGAGCTTGGGCATTTCGTAACGAAATATGGATAACGGTTCCTTCTTCCATCCGTAGAAGACGCCACGCTGAAATTCGTGTGCCGTGCCTGAGTTCGGGTGGGAACAGCTAAGGTCGAGACGGGTTTCACCGGGCTATACGCAATCGACCAACAGGAATTCACCCTGGCCTCAATTTGCCAGCCAGATGCTGGTCCGCATCATCCTGCCGGACACAAAGGACGGCTCCAGGCCTATTCAGCTCGGCATAACCACCAGATCGAGATAGCGACGCCTTGTCCGGCGAAGTTCCCGTATATTGGTAATGGAGCCGGCGCAAACCCGAAGCACAGCCATGAGGCAAAGACATTCCGACTACATGCATTGGGCCAAGACGCAAAGCCGGGCGCGCTTCAACCTGGCCACCAGCGGCGTGGGATCGTTTCCGCTGGCGGAGTTGCCGCGCCAGCCCGCGCTGGAGATCAATGGCGACAGCACCTATGGCTACGCTCCTTTGCAGCAAGCCATCGCCCGCAAATGCGGCGTCGATCCGGACTGCGTGGTCGCCGCGGCGGGCACGTCGATGGCGAATCATCTGGCGATGGCGGCGCTCATCGATCCGGGCGACGAGGTGTTGATCGAGCATCCGGCTTACGAGTTGCTCGTTTCGGCGGCGCTGTTTCTGGGGGCTGAGGTGAAGCGGTTCGCGCGCGCCGAGGGGAACGGCTACGCGCTCGACCCGGGGGCGATTCGCGGCGTGCTGACGAGTAAGACGAAGCTGATCGTGGTGACGAATCTGCATAATCCTTCGAGCGTGATTACGCCGGATGCGGTGTTGCGCGAGATCGGCGACCTGGCGCGCAGCGTGGGCGCGCACGTGCTGGTCGATGAGGTTTATCTGGACGCGGTTTACGAGAACACGCCGCGCACATCGTATCATCTTGGTCCGGAGTTCATCGTGACCAACAGCCTGACGAAAGTATACGGCTTGAGCGGGCTGCGCTGCGGATGGATTCTGGCGCAGCCCGATCTGGCGCGGGCTATGTGGCGGCTGAACGATCTGTTTGGATCGATTCCCGCGCATCCGGCGGAGTTGCTCAGCGTGGCGGCGCTCGAACAGTTGGATGTCGTCCGAAGCCGCGCTCGCGGGGTGGTGGAAGCGGATCGGGCGCTGCTCGGCGAATTTCTCGCGCAGCACAGGGCGGTATCCGCGCCGCGCACCGAGTGGGGCACAACTGCGTTCCTGCGATTGCACGGCGCGGACGTGGAGACGCTTCTTGTCCGTTTGCGGACGGATTATGAGACCAGCGCGGTGCCGGGCCGCTTCTTCGAGATGCCCGATCACTTCCGCATTGGGATGGGTGTCGACACCGGGATGTTCGGCGAAGGCTTGCGGCGGGTAGGTCTGGCGCTGGCCGGCCAACCGCTGCGCCGATTCCGCGTCTAAGTAGTATGATGCGTGTCTTAGTCAAGAGTCCGGGGTTTGCGCTTGCGACTATTCTGGTGCTGGCGCTGGGTATCGGCGCGAATACGGCCATATTCAGCGTGGTCTACTCGGTCCTGCTGAAGCCGCTGCCGTATCGCGACCCTAGCCGCCTGGTGGTGGCCCTGCATGAGGGCCGATACCCGGTCTCGCCCGCGGATTTCCTCGACTACCAGGCGCAGGTGCACGCCTTCGAGCAGTTGGCCGCGGCGCAAGCCTGGAGCGGGTCGTTGGCCGGTGCGGACAAGGCCGAAGAAATCCCCGGTCTGCAGGTGACGGCGAACCTGTTTACGACGCTCGGGGTGGCGCCGCTCCTGGGACGCACCTTCGTCAGTGGAGAGGATCAGCCGGGCGCGCCGCGTGTGCTGGTGATCGGCTACGGACTGTGGCAGCGCCAGTTCGGCGGCAGCCCGGCCGTGGTGGGGCAAACGATTCGGCTGACCGATCGGGATTACACGATCGTCGGGGTGATGCCGCCGCAGTTCCAGTTTGCTCCCTTCTGGCAAACGCAAGCCGAGATGTGGACTCCACTGGTGCTCGGAGATCGGGTGACGGACCGTGGCGGCAGTTCATTGCGCCTGTTTGCGCGGCTGCTCCCAAGTGTTTCCGTGGCGCAAGCGCAGGCGCAGATGGATACGGTCGCGCGCCGGCTCGCGGCAGCCTATCCGAAAACGAACACGAACCTCGGCATCGACGTGGTTCCTCTGCATGAAAAGGTGGCCGGAGCGGTTCGGCCCACGCTGTTGCTGCTGCTCGCGACAGTCGTGTTCGTGCTGGCGATCGCGTGCGCGGACATCACCAATCTGTTTCTGACACGAGCTGTGACACGGCAGAAAGAGATCGCGGTGCGCCTGGCGATTGGGGCCAGCCGCATGCGGATCGTCCGGCAACTGGCTGGCGAGAGCGTGGGACTGGCGTTGCTGGGCGGCGCGGGCGGTCTGCTGCTGGCGCGGCTGAGCCTCGGGCTGCTCAGTCGGATGCTGCCGGCAGCAAGTCTGCCGCGGCAACAGGAGGTCAGTATCGACGCGACGGTCTTCGGGTTTACGTTGCTCGCGTCTCTGGTTGTGGGGTTGATCTCCGGACTCGTGCCGGCGCTGCAGGCATCGCGGCTGGACTTGAACGAAAGCCTCAAAGACGGCGGCCGCCATGCGACTGGGGGTGGCAGTGGCCGGCGGACCCGCACCGCGCTGGTCATCGCGCAGGTGTCGCTGGCTTTGGTGCTGCTGGTGTGCGCGGGGCTGATGATCAGAAGCTTGCGCAACTTAAACCTGGTGGATGCCGGTTTCAATCCGCGCAAGCTGCTGACGTTCGAGATGCACGCGCCGGCGGCGGCATACGATACGGCGCAGAAGCGCGTGGCGCTCTTCCAACAAGTGCAGGACAAGCTGGCCGCTCTTCCGGGTGTGCAATCGGCGAGCGCCATCAACCATCTGCCGATCGGCGGAGACGTATGGACCCTCGGTTACGATGTGATTGGCCGGCCCGCTCCGCCGCCGGGCCACGAGTTTGGCGCGGTCTATCGCGTCATCCGTACCGGATACTTCGAGACCATGCAAATCCCGCTGCTCCGCGGACGAGACTTTACGGCGCGTGACGACGATCACTCACCTGCCGTGGTCATCGTCAACGAAGCCATGGCGCGCCGACAGTGGCCGGGAGAGAATTCCGTTGGCAGGCAGATCCTGTTCCACGGGCCCGATCGGGAACCGGTCCGGATGACTATCGTGGGAGTGGTGAAGAACGTTCGCCAGTCGGACTGGACGGGCGAGCCGGATCACGAGGTGTATCTTCCTTACTTACAGCGCCCGAATGCGTTCGGACTTACGACACTTACATTTGTGGTGCGCACCATGGTGGACCCGGAGGCGCTCGCCAAGTCCTGTGAAACGGCGGTGCGCGCCATCGACCGGAGCATTCCGCTGTCGCAGGTGGAGAGCATGCAGCGCGTGATCGCGGATAAGTTGTGGCGTTCGCGTGTGTCCGCGATGTTACTCGCAGTCTTTGCGGCGATCGCGTTGGCGCTGGCGGCGGTTGGCATTTACGGCGTGATCTCCTACGGCGTCCGCGAAAGGACGCGCGAAATCGGTATTCGGGTGGCGCTGGGCGGCACGCAGTTGGACATTTTGCGGCTGGTCACGATCGCGAGCCTGAAGCCGGTGATGGCCGGCTTGGCTTTGGGGACATGCGTGGCGATAGCGGCTTCGCGGTTGGTCACCGCACTGCTCTATCAAGTTACGGCGACCGACGTTCCGACTTACCTATGTGTGATCCTCGCCCTGATCTTTACCGGCATCGTAGCTACTTGCGTGCCGGCCTGGCGGGCCATCAAAGCCGATCCGCTGATCGCACTGCGGCACGAATGAGTCACTTCGCGGGCCAAAACGGCTCGGCCGTGGCGATGAATTCCACCGGCACTTCGGTGACGAAGCCCTTCAGCCAACGGGCGCAATCCTCCATACCGGCTTGCTCGGAGGGAATGTGGCCGAGAATAACCAGCGCCTTGTGCTTGCCTTCGGCGGCGGCATCCGCGCCGTATTCGATGGTCTCCCATTCCAGGCCTTCGCCCATCACCAGAACCTCGACGTCGTCGCGCTGCAGCATGTGACGTTCGCCCGGAAATCCCGGATAGCCTGGGTTGAGCGCGAGCTTGGTCACGCGCATGGCCGGGTCGCCCACCACGCGCAGTGTGCGGATTCCCAAACGCTGCTTGATGCTGCTGGCCAGGTTGTCGAGTGTGGTTTCGGGGATGACGAAGAGGTGGTTGTTACCCGGATTCCGGAACTTCTCCCAGCCGAGCGCGCGGATCATGCCGGTCTGAATGCCATCGGGCGTCCGCGCATGCCAGTGGTCGTGAAAGCGCCAGATCACGAGATGATGCTTTTCGATGAACGCCTGCTTGGTGGCCAGCACCGCGTCGTTCTCGGCGGCGAGAGCGGCGGTCTCGTCCGTGTGACCGTAGAAGGTCGGCTCATGCGTGATGACCAAGTTGTCGCCGGCGGCGGCGGCGCGCTGGAGCACATCGTAAGTCGCCATCATGGTGGTCGCGATGCCGGTGACGGGCGTGTCCGGATCGCCGGCCTTGAAGGTATCGACGGTTTGACTGCGCCATGTGACGCCGACATTCTTCTGAATGCGCTCGATCACCTGGCGGGCAGTCAGGCGATTGGCTTGGGCGTCTTGGGCGATGGCGGGAGTGTGGAGCAGCGCTCCAAGCGACAAGGCGATGAATAGAGTTCTGATCACGACCTGATCGTATCAGAATCCAGTTCCACCTCGTCGATGTAACACCAGCCCCAGTCTTCGCCCGGCTCGAGCGAGCGCACGATGGGGTGGTTGGTCTTGTGGAAATGCTTGGTGGCGTGCTTATTCTTCGACGAATCGCAACAGCCCACGTGGCCGCAACTGAGACATAGCCGCAGGTGGACCCAACTATCGCCCATCTTGAGGCATTCCTCGCAGCCGTGTGTGTGGGGCGAGACTTTGCGTATCTGGCCGGTGTGAGTGCATGTCATGGCGTTCCTCCCGATGGCAGCGGCAGGCGAATCTGAAAGCGGGTGTCACCGGGAACGGATTGGACCGTAAGCTCGCCGGAATGCTCTTGTACGATGCGGCGGGCTGTTTCGAGACCCAGCCCGGTGCCTTGCCCGACACCCTTGGTGGTGAAGAACGGCTCGAAAATATGGGCTTGGACTTCCGGCGGGATGCCCGGTCCGTTGTCGCCGATTTCGACCAGCAGGCGATCCAGCTCGCGGGCGGTGCGGATGCGCAGTTCGCCCTTGCCCTCCATGGCGTCGATGGCGTTGTCGATCAGGTTGGTCCAGACCTGGTTCAACTCGCTGCCGCGCGCGCAGATCTTCGGCAAGCTGCGGTCGAAATCGAGCTTCACATCGATACCTTGTTTGAGGCGGTGCCGCAGCATCAGCAGCGTGCTTTCGATCCCCTGGTGGATGTCCACTTCCTGCTCAGGACCCTGATCCATATAAGTATACTCTTTAATCGCGCGGACCAGATCGGAGATGCGGCCGGTGGAGTTTTCGATTTGATCGAGCAGAGTTCCGATGGTGAGGGAAGCGGCGATGCGTGCGAGGAAATCGGGCCACGCCTCCGCGGGGAATTGCGCGGACACGCGGTCGAACCAGGCAGCTTCGCAGCCCGCATCCACCAAGGCGGGCGCCAGGTCCCAGGCGCGCGCGACCCCGTGTCGCTGCAAGCACGCCGCGATGGCCTCCTCGCAATCGCTACGATCGAGGGAATCCATGGGCGCGGGTGCGGCAGGGCGTTGCGCGAGCTCGCGCTCCAACGCCGGTACGGCCGCCCGCTGAACGGTCGAGAGTGGATGCGCGTCCAGCCGGGCAGAGGCTTCGCGAAAGGTTTGAAACGCTTCGCGGAGGCTCGAGACGGCGCGGCGCGCGGCCGCCGCCGGGTTGTTCAATTCGTGCGCCAGCCCGGCCGAGATCTTGCCCAGCGCGGCCATTTTTTCCTGCTGATCCTGCAGCTTGGTGAAATCGCGGATGCGGTCCGAGAGTAAGGCCACCAGGCGCGGGCCCAGCACCGGCATGCGCGCGAGCATCAGCGGGAAGCGATCGGCCGGCAAGGTGGCGACGCGCGCCTGCGTCACGGCACGGATGGTTCCCGGGAACTGGGTCATGCGCGAATAGGGCAGCATGCCGGTAACGAGCGGGGCGCGGAAGATGCGCGTGGTTGCCTCGGAATTGCCGGATTCCACGCGCAGACGCATCTCGCCATCGAGGAGGATCAGCATGCGGTCGGCGGGGCTGCCTTCGCGGATGAAGATCTCGCCGGGAGCGACGTCGATGCGGGTCATTTGCGAGGCCAGCCAGTGGAGGTCGCCGGCCGGCAGATCGGCGAATACGGGAACGGCGCGCAGTTCTTCGACGAGCGTCATTTGGGGGGACGGGTTTTCTGCCTGTGAGTTTAGCATGGCGGAATGGGCCGGGAAGAGCGGGTCCTGGAGGACCCGCGAAGGCGAGCTTCGCTCGCCGTGGCTGGTGGCTGGTGGTTGGTGGCTAGCGGGCGCGGGCGGCCAGCAGCGTGAAGTCGTCGTACTGGTCGCCCGTGCTGAACTGCTGCACACTGGCCAGGATGGCGGGAACGATTTCCGCAACGGGGCGGCGGCTGTTCTCTCGTAGTTCGTCAATCAGCCGGACCTCGCCGAATTCTTCCTCGCCGCGGTTGGCTTCAGTGACGCCGTCGCTGAACACCACCAGCAGATCGCCCGGATTGAGCTGCGCGCGGCCGGCCGAACCTTGCCATCGCGCAAATGCTCCGATCACCGTGGCGGTCGCCTCCAGCCGCGTCACGCTGCCATCCGGACGCAGCCAGATGGGCGGATTGTGGCCGCAGTTCACGTAGAGAAGCTCGCGCGTGGCGTCGTCGTAGGCTCCGAAGAATAATGTGGCGTAATGCTCCGGCGCCGTGGACGCGTACAGCAACTGATTGACCTGTTGCAGCATGCGGACGGGTTCGAGCGGGGCCATCGAGCACTGGCTGCGCAGATACGCCTCCAGATTAGCCACCAGCAGGGCGGCATGCACGCCTTTGCCGGAGACATCGGCCAGCACCAGGCCGATGCGGTCCGGACCGAGATCGAGGAAGTCATAATAGTCGCCGCCCACGGCGCGCGCCTGAATGCAGCACGCGGCGAGATCCAGAGTCTTGAGGACCGGCGGCGACTGCGGCAAGAGGCGGCTTTGTACGTCGCGCGCAATCTCCATTTCGCGCGCCGCGCGGCGTTCGGTCTCGATGCGGGCGGCGATCTCTTCGCCGAGACGCATGTTCTCCAGCGCGATGGCCGCCTGGCTGGCTATGGACGCCAGCAGGCGCTGGTCTTCGCCCGAATAAGGCTCCTCCGAGAGGCGCGGACCCAACATCAACGCGCCCACCTTTGCTCCGTCGCGGCCCAGAATAACGACCATGCACTCGGGCTGCTTCTCCGGCAGCGCCTCGCCGGGCTGCAAGTGTACCGTCACAAAACTGGGGTGCAGGGCCTGCGCGAGATGCCGCTCCAACAGACGCGTGAGTTCGGCGCGGTCAGTTGCTGTGCGCGTCTTTTCGGCCAGATCTTCCAGGATCATGCGAGCATCGTAGGCGTTGCGGAAGAAGGCGCGATCGATTCGGCCGCTGACGCGCTTGTGCACCTGCGTGCCGCTCCACAACAGAGCGGTCCCAAACACTGCGCCCAGCGCGATGCCGGATGGCTGGGCGATCTCGACGATGGGCTGCAGATAGCGCGCGAACGACATCGCGAACAGCAGCGTCAGGCCGATGCTGACCAGCGAGAGCAGAAACGTGAATCCACGCTGCACCAGCAGGTAGCGGGCGCTGCGCCGCAACAGTACAGGGATTTCGAGCACGCGGTGCACGGCCACGGCGTACGCAAAAGACAGCGGGAAAACAAACATGAGCGCCCTGCGAATCGTGTCCAGCCACAGCGGGTCTTGCCGGCCGGTGAAGTTCCGGACCAGGAGGTCCACCAGGTTGGGACCTAAGCTCACCACCGTGCCCCAGAACATCACGCGGATCTTGCGGCGCGTTTCAGGGTCGTGCGTGGTGAAGAAATTCGTGGCGAACGAGACCAAGCCGAGCATCAAGTAGGCAAAGACGATCAGGAAAGCGATCCTGCCGGAGACCCTGTCTCCCACCGATTGTTGCAAGGGAGGCGGAAGGCGTAGCGCACCGACGCGGATGCCGCCCAACGTCAGGGCGAAGGCGATCGCCAGGGAACTCCACTTCAGCCAAGGCAGGCGGCGATCGATGGGCGAGCGCGCCGGAAACACCGCAAAAAACCAATAGAAGAGGGGGCCGAGCATCCCGAGTAAGAGCGCCTGGTAAGCCATGGCAAAAGGCCACCACGCCGGATGGGGGCTGGTAGGCGGCAGGCCCCGGGTTACGATCAGGCCGCCGAAGACGAGAACCAACAGCCACGCGTTGGGATCCTCCAGGCGCAGGAAAAGAACCGCAAGGCCCACCAGTACAAAAGGCGCGGGAAACCAGTTGGACAATTGCCGGCCGAGGAGGCCGCCCGGAGATTCGGAGGGACTTTGGCGGAATGTCGCCGTCAGGAAGACCGGGCTGCTTGCGCTGGGCCTCACGATGGTGAGCCGGATCTGGTCGCCAGGCTGATGCCGCAGCCAGATGTTGCGCATGAATGACTCGTCGGCGATCGGCTGTCCGTCAATCGCCACGATGCGGTCGGCGGGTCGGAGACCGGCCTTCTCTGCGGGGCTGTTCTTGTGCACCGCATCGATCAATTGTGCGTGTTCGGAGGGGAGATAAGTATTGTCGAAGCTGAGTTCCACCTTGGGCTCGGGGCTGGCAACCACAAACCAGAGACCTGTGTAGGCGAGCAGGGAAGCAGAGAACGCCACAGCCAGCACGGCCAGCACCGGTCGTGACGGGCGGGACCACCAGCGCATTTGGTTCTATAATATCAGACATGTTGTGACGAAATCAGGTTGTGGCGCACGCTCCCAGCGTGCCGTGTCTGCACTGATACAGACACATCTGGGACAGATCGTTCCATGCCGCAGCAAATGCGCCAGCCAGTCTCTCCGGTGGGTCTTTTCGCGTGTCATCGCGTGTCATCCGACCAGGACCATTGTGTTTATCCCTCCTCGCCACATCTCAACACTTCGTGCGTGTGCTCGCCCAAGCGCGGCGGCGCCCCGCCCAGCCGCCCGGGCGTGTCGCTGAGCCTGGGTGCGACCACCGAATCGCCGCGGCTCAGGCCGAAATGCTCCACTACTTCCGTCACGTTGCGCACCGGCGTCACGCAAACATCCGCCGGCCGCAGGCGCTTGAACCATTCTTCCGCCGTGCGCGCGCGGAGGATACGCGCCAACTCCGCAATAATCTCCTCTCGCCGCGGACCTTCGGCGAACTGGTCCGCCATGAACTGCTCGCACCCTAGGGCGCGGCAAAGCGCCTGCCAGAACTTCGGCTCCAGCGCGCCGACGGCGATCCAGCGCCCGTCCGCCGCCTCATAAACGCGGTAACAGGCGTAGCGGCCCGTCAGCACGCCATCGCCGCGCGCGGGCAACTCACCAGTCGCCGCATGGAAGCCCAGCGCTACGGGCAGCAGGCACGCCACGCCATCCACCATCGAAACGTCCACCGCCTGGCCCCGGCCGGTTTTCGCGCGCGCCGCCAGAGCCAGCAGCACGCCGGTCACCGCCTGCATGGCGCCGCCCGCCAGATCCGCAATCTGAATCCCGGGAATCGCAGGCGGCCCGCCGCACGCGCCGTTCCCCTCGAGCGCTCCGCCCAGCGCCAGGTAATTAATGTCGTGCCCCGCCATCGCCGCCCACGGCCCGTCTTGCCCATAGCCCGTGATCGACACGTAGATAAGCCGCTCGTTCGACGCGTGCAGCGTTTCGTAACTCAGGCCCAGGCGCTGCATCGTACCGGGCCGGAAGCTCTCCACCACCACATCCGCGGTTTGGGCCAGCTTCAGAAAGGCTTCGCGCCCGCTGTCGCTTTTCAAATCCAGCGCGACGCTCTTCTTCCCGCGATTCACCATGTGGAACACGGCGCCTTCGCCATTCAAATAGGGCGGAATCCACCTGCCGTAATCGCCCCGCTCCGGCTCTTCGATCTTGACAACCTCCGCGCCGAAGTTGGCAAGCTGCATGGTGGCCGCCGCGCCCGGCAGCAATCGCGTCAAATCCAGCACCACGAGGCCGTCGAGCGGTCTCATTTCCTTCTCTTCACCAGCAGCTTGTCGGTGTAAACGATCACCGGCTCATTGTTCTGATTCAGCACCTGCGTTTCGAAGGTGACGATGCCGCGCTCCGCGTCCTTCTCCTTCAACTCGATCACGCGCTTGGTGACGCGCACGGTGTCTCCGATAAATACCGGGCCTGTAAATCGCAGCTTGTCGATGCCATAGAACGCCAGCACGGTGTCGTTGATCAGGTTCATCTGCGTCATCAGCCCGGTGGAGATGCTGAACACCAGCGCGCCGTGCGCGATGCGCCGTCCAAACGGGGACTTGCGCGCGAATTCCTCGTTGGTGTGCAATTCCACAAAATCGCCGGAAAGGCCGGCGAAATTCACGATATCGGCCTCCGTCACCGTGCGCCCGCGCGATTCATGCACGCCGCCGATCGCGAAGTCTTCGTAATAATGGCTCATGATTGCTCCTCAATGCCGCTGCAAGAGAAATGATTAGAAATGATACCAAAGCGCGGCGCGCATGTAACCCATGGCGGCAGCCGTCCGTAGGAAGGAACATGCGACCAGTGCTGCTGTTCCTGTTGGGATCGATATCCGTTTTCGCGCAGCCCTTTTCGGCGGGGATCAAGGGCGGCGTGCCTCTCACGGATTTCCTGAACGCCGCCGGCAACGGCGTGTTCAACTATACCGCGCCCACCCAGCGATACATCATCGGCGGAGTGGCGGAAGTCCGGCTCCCGCTGGGCCTCGGCGTGGAGTTCGATGCGCTATACCGGCGGCTCGTCTACAGC
>CABEAV010000799.1_pt1 | contig 13291 bp, 10 predicted proteins | sample 3422231 | NCBI WGS metagenome assembly CABEAV01 (sample SAMEA5534326, study PRJEB31848) | metagenome | biome: tundra; feature: field; material: soil | place: USA | collected 2013-05 | depth 0.15 m | reverse complement strand
CCTGGTTCTTTAACCCGTCCTTGGTCCACTCGTACCCGGATGAGCGGTTGGGAATGATGTCGCGCTCGCTGATGATGCGCGTGGCAGTCATGCCCAGCGGCCGGAAGATGCGTTCGGCCAGAAAGTCGCCGTAGAATTGGCCCGTGACCTTGCGGATCGTCATGCCCAGGATCGCGTAATTGGTATTGGTATACCGCCATTTGTCGCCGGGCTGAAAATCCATGGGCAGCGCCGCGATCTTGTCGAAGAGATCGGTTTCCGTGCAGTCCAACCGCAAGTAGAAAGGGCCGCCGGCTTTGGTGCGCGCGTCGGTTTCATATTCGGCGAGGCCCGAGGTGTGCGACAGCAGATTCTTCACCTTGATCGGCTTCCAAATTGCCGGCGCGCGATCGAAGTACTTCGTCACGCTGTCCTCCGGATCGATCTTGCCTTCTTCCACCAGCATCATGATGGCGGTGGCCGCGAACTGTTTCCCGACGGAACCCGATTGAAATACAGTCTCCGGCTTCACCGGCACATCCAGCTCCACATTCGCGAGGCCATAGCCTTGCGCCTTGAGGATCTCGCCGCGCCTGTAGATGCCTAGCGCCAGGCCGGGTATGTGTTCCCGTTTCATCTCGGCTGTCACATACGCGTCGATCTTGTCCCGCGGATCGGCTGGCGCAGCCACGCCGCACAAAGGCGTAAATGCGAACAATAGAAGAGCGCTGGCGGTGGGTCGCATGGGCTTGGAAGACAAGTATAAAACAGGCCCGGCGTCGAACGCGCGTCACGTTATACGATGGCTGCATGACGATCATGCACATTCAAATCCACGTGAAGCCGGAATCCGTGGAAGCCTTCCGGGAGGCCACCATCGCCAACGCGCGCGAGAGCGTGAAGGAGCCGGGCATCGCGCGCTTTGACTTGCTGCGGCAGGCGGACGACCCTGCGCGCTTCATCCTGGTGGAAGTCTACCGCACCGCCGAAGCGCCCGCGCAGCACAGGGAGACCGCGCACTACAAAACCTGGCTGAACACCGTCGCGGAGATGATGGCCGAGCCGCGCACCCGCGTAAAGTGCGCCAACATTTTCCCGGGCGATGAAGGCTGGTAACGCCGCATGCGCTTCGAATTCGCGACGGCTACGCGGATCGTCTTCGGCCCCGGAACGGTGCGGGAGGTCCCCGCCGCGGCTGCGGAAATGGGGCGGCGGGCCTTGGTTGTCACTCGGGCGTCCGCGGATTTCAAACGCACGGGAATTGCGGGCGTGCCGTTCCCGATCCATTTCCCGATACATGGCGAACCCACGGTAGACATGGTGCGGCAGGGCACGCAACTGGCGCGTGACGCGGCCTGCGATCTGGTGATCGCGCTGGGCGGCGGCAGCACGATTGACGCGGGCAAGGCCATCGCGGCGCTATTGACCAATGGCGGCGATCCGCTCGATTACCTGAAGGTCGTGGGGCAAGCGAAACCGCTGAACCGCCCATCGGCGCCATTCATCGCCATCCCGACCACCGCGGGTACCGGCTCGGAAGTCACCCGCAATGCGGTTCTTCGCTCGCCCGAGCACCGCGTCAAGGCCAGCCTGCGCAGCCCATATATGCTGCCCAGTCTAGCGGTAGTGGACCCCGAGCTGACGCTGGATCTGCCTCCCGCGCTCACCGCCAGCACGGGACTCGACGCGCTGACGCAGCTCATCGAGCCGTACGTCTCGATTCGCGCCAATGCCATAACGGATCTCTACTGCGCGGAAGGCATGCGGCTGGCGGCATCCGCGCTGCGGCGGGCCTGGCACGACGGCCACGATCTCGCCGCCCGCACTGACATGGCTTTCGCGAGCCTGCTGGGCGGCTTGGCGCTGGCCAACGCCGGTCTGGGCGCGGTGCACGGATTCGCGGCCCCGTTGGGCGGAATGTTCGATGCGCCGCACGGCGCCCTTTGCGCGGCGCTGCTGCCGCATGCCATGCGCGTGAACATCGCGGCGCTGCGTGCTTCGCCACCCCACGCGGAAAGCCTGTCGCGCCACGCTGCGGTCGCACGCACCCTCACGGGCCACTCGGACGCTACGCCCGAAGATGGGGCCGCATGGGTCGAGTGCTTGTGCCGCGATCTCGAAATCCGGCCGCTCGGCGCTTACGGAGTTCGCGCAGCGGACGTGCCCGCGCTGGCGGATAAGGCCGCCCGCGCCAGCAGCATGCAGGCCAATCCCATTGTGCTGACGCGCGGCCAGTTGGAGGAGTTGCTCACCCGTGCCATCTGACCAGCGCCCGCTCATCGAACTGGAGCGCGTCTGCGTGATGCGCGGCGAAAAGATCGTGCTGCGCGATGTGAGCCTGCGCATAGGTGTGGGCGAGCACGTCGCCATCCTGGGTCCCAACGGGTGCGGCAAATCCACGCTCATCAAGACCATCGCGCGGGAATGCTATCCGCTGGTGCGCGAGGGGTCGCGCATGGCCATCTTCGGACAGGAGCGCTGGAACATCTTCGATCTCCGTCCGCTGCTGGGAGTGGTCTCCAACGACTGGATGGCACTGTGCACGCGCGAGATCACCGGGCGCGAGGCGGTGCTATCCGGCTTCTTCGGCAGCGTCGGCGTGCAGCCTTACCATCGCATTACGCCGGAAATCGAGCGCAAAACGGCCGCGATCCTGGCGCTGCTCGAAATTCCGCATCTGGCGGAGCGGACCGTAACGGAGATGTCGTCGGGGGAAGCGCGGCGCGTGTTGCTGGCGCGCGCGCTGGTGCACGATCCCCGCGCGCTGGTGCTGGACGAGCCCAGCAACAGCCTGGATGTTTTTGCGCAGCACGAATTGCGCGAGACCATGCGCAAGCTGGCGCGCGCGGAGATTGGAATCATTCTCGTGACGCACCACTTGGCCGATATCATTCCCGAAATCGATCGCGTGATTCTGATGCGCGAGGGCCGCATCGTGGCGGACGGGCGCAAACAGGATGTGCTTACAGCCACGGCGCTCGCGGGCTTGTTCGGCCTGCCGGTCGATCTGACCCAGCGGGATGATTACTACCATCTCTGGTAGCTTGTGGGGCAGACCTCCAGGTCTGCGCGGGTCCTCCAGGACCCGCTCTTCTCGGAAACGCCGACGTGGACGTCGGCCGCAGGACGGGAGTCCTACCCCACGAATAACACCTTGCTCAAGATGGGAAGACTAAGTGTCATTGGGCAGGGACTGCCTGCCCCACTTCGAGCCGGGTCAGGCCCTAAACTAACCTAACTATGCAAAAAAAGCCGGGCGGTGGTTAGCCGCCCGGCTGGTCGTTACGTGTTTTCGCCCCGTTATCTCACGAACACGTGGATCACGGAGGATACCGGCCCACCTGGACCGTAAGCGGTCAACGTGTAATCCGAGTTGGTGGTCGGATTCACGGTGACGCTGCCGTTGACGGACTGAGCTCCGGCGGGTACGCCCGTGCCGGTAATGGTTACGGAAGTGGCGTTCTGGGTCGTCCACGACAAGACTACGGGCGCTCCGGAAGCCGGCGAGTAAGCCGGATTGGCAGAGAACGTGAGGATCTGAACGGCTCCCACGCTCACTGTTACGACGGCTTGGATTGGGCCAACGGCGTTGGTAGCCGTTAGCACGTAGGTAGTGGTTGCGGCCGGTGTGACGGTCGTGCAGCCAACCAAGGGCTCATTACCAAGTCCAGGCGCGATGCTGACTGTCTGAGCATTGGTCACGTTCCAGCAGAGCGACGATTGGCCACCTGCAACGATGACCGTCGGCGAAGCCGTAAAGCTAAGGATGCCCGGCACCGCTCCGCCACCCACGGTAACGGTGACGGCGGCGGTAACCGCGGTGACCCCATCGGCGCCTGTGGCCGTCAGGGTGTATGTAGTGGTTGTGGACGGCGAAACGCTCTTGCTGCCGTTCGCGGGCACGGTGCCCACTCCGTTGTTGATAGTGACGGTGCTGGCGCCGGTGGTCGTCCAGGACAGAAGCGAAGACTGGCCCTGGTTGATATTGGTCGGCGCGGCTGTGAAGCGTACGATAGCGGGCTTGGACGCGCCGACGGTAACGGTAACGCTCGCGGTGATCGACTGGCCTCCCGGCCCGGTGGCGGTCAAGTTATAGGTGGTGGTCTGGGTCGGCGACACGGTCGCGGTGCCTTGCGCATTGAGACCCGAGCCGACGCCCGAGATGCTGACCGAGGTCGCGTTGGTCACGTTCCAGGCCAGGGTGGACGACTGTCCCGCGGCTATCTGGCTGGGAGTCGCCGAGAACCGCACCACTTGCAGAGCTCTCTGCGTGGTCACGGTGGTGTTAGCACTGGCGGTCAGGCCAGTCAACTGATCGGTAACGGTCAGGCGGAAGCCGTAGCTGGTGGAGCCCGCCGCGGTGAATGTGGCGATGGCCGCATTGGCGCTGGATATTGCCACGTTAGGACCGGAAACCTGGGTCCATGAGTAGTTCAGAGCATCGTGATCCGGGCTATAGGAGCCACTGCCGTTCAGGGTGATGGTGCCGGGCGGCACGCCGATCTGAGCCGGACCTGCGTCGGCCACGGGCGCGCTGTGGCCCACCTGGCGCGTCAGGAACTCATACCGGATGCGCGGCACGTCCATGGGGACCGGATGCGTGAAGGTCGTGTATTCTTTCGGCCGCATGAAGTTGCCGAATTCCAACCCGAACGTGAGTTCGCCGGTATTCTTGGCTGTCAGCAGGGTGGAGTTCAGGCCCGCGCGGACGGTGAAAGCGAATTCCTTGCTTAAGGGCTGCACGAGTTTGATCTCGCCCCCTGGGCGGTTCGGCGTGGAACTGTGGCTATGAATATAGCCGAAGTTGCCTTGAATCCAGGCGTCGCCCCAGGCACCCACCTGCGTGTTGAAGCCGAGCTGGTTCATGGGGCGCGCGTAGGTTTCGATGAATGACGTCAGGCCCAGCGGCGTTTCGGTGAGCGCGCCGGTATTCTTGAAGCCTTCCGTTCCGTAGAAACCGATCCGGCCGCGGCTGAAGAGGTAATCGAGCAGGAAAGCGCCCTGCCCCATGCTGCCGCCATTTTCATACTCGCCGAACCGGATGTACTTGAAGCTGGAGAACAAGCCCGCCTGCAGGTGATCCCAACGGTTGACCAGACCGATGTCGAACTGGCCTTCCTGACGGCCGGGATAGCGCATGTACTCGGCTTCCGCCTGCACAGCGTGTGAGCCGTCGCCGCCAAATGGTGAGAAGAACTGGCCTCTGCCCTGGATAGTGACGTCGCCCGACGGCCGGTTGCCCATCGTAGGACCAACGTCGAGGCCCAACAGCGAGAACTTCTTGTTGCGGGTCTGCGCCTCGTTCAAAGCGTCCGTGCCCGCCTTTTCAGCGATCACAGTAGTCTCGTCCTTCGATAGCGGCTTCGGCATACCGTTGACTTTGTCCTCCAGCGCCTTCTCCTGGTTCTGGAGCTCGGCCACCTGGCCCTTCAGCCGGTCGTTCTCGCCCTTGATATCGCGCAACGCCGCGAGAATATCCTCCAGCTTGTCGAGCCGCTTCAGGATGGTGGCGCAGCACTCCTCCTGCTTCTTGAGAAGCTCCGACAGTGTGGGCATCACCTCCGTCGCTCCGCCGGCGGCTACGATCTTGCCTTGGCCGTCGGTGACGGTCAAGACCACGCGGCGGTTCAAGAACCGGCCTTCCTTGGTCTTGTTGTTGACTTCCGGATCGTTCTTGCCGTCGCCGGCCGTCGAGACCTGGTCAGCCGCGGCTCCGTATTTCACCAGAAATTCGCGAACGGTTTCGGCGCGCCGCATCGCCAGGCGGTCGTTGTAACGCGCGGAGCCCACGTAGTCGGTGTTTCCGACCAGCTTCACGTGGTAATCGCGATGCTGGCTCAACATCTCGGCCAGCCGCAAGAGGCTCGGATATCCGTCCGAGAGGATGGAAGAATTAAACTCGAAGTTGATCTCTTCCCATTGTTCTTTGGTTTGGCTTGTGTTCAAGCCCTGAGCGAACAGGCACGTCGAAAACACCCCGATTGCGCCTATTGCCGCCAGTTGTTTTATCATGAGCACCTCCTCAACATTTCAGCGTGTACGCGAGACTTTTTACGAATGCAAACAACAACCAGTCTAAACTATTTAGGATACACCGGTACCCTTATCCATATCTACAACATTTTGCGGCTTTTAGTCAATCGAATAGGGTGTTCCCTCACAGAAAATGGGATAATGGCGGGTGTAGCCTGCCGGATGGGCAGCCGCCCGGAAACGGGAGGAAAGTCCGGTCTCCACAGGGCAGCGTGCCGGCTAACGGCCGGGAAGGGTTCTGGCGACGGAATCCTTACGGAAAGTGCAACAGAAAGTATACCGCCCGATCCGGGCGCGCAAGCGCACGGCCTTCGGGTAAGGGTGAAATGGTGCGGCAAGAGCGCACCGCGGACGGAGCAATCCGGCCGGCAGGGCAAACCCCACGCGGAGCAAGACCAAATAGGAGAGGAGGAGCGGCCCGCTCCGATGAACTCTCGGGTAGGTCGCTAGAGCCGGGTAGCAATGTCCGGCCCAGATGAATGGCTGCCGCCCGTAAGGGTACAGAAACCGGCTTATAGTCCGGCAGGCTGCAAATGCGTGGGGCAGGCCCTCGGCCTACGGCGGCCCCTCAGGCCGCCAACACGCCTGCAAACCGCGCCGCACCTGTGATAATCTCGTCAACACTATGAAACACGCATGGCTGTTGCTGCTTGCCCCCCTTCTGCTGGCTCAAGAGAAGGTGGATTTGTACACCGTCAACCGCATCAAGGCCGAGGAGTTTCAAAATTCCAAAGTGATGGAAAACGCTTTTTACCTGGCCGATGTGTACGGGCCCAGGCTGACGGGATCGCCGGGTCTCAAGGCAGCCGCCGAATGGGCGGTCCGCCGCATGACCGAGTGGGGGCTGGCCAACCCCGGCATGGAAAAGTGGGGACCCTTCGGGCGGGGCTGGACTTGCATCCATTTCAGCGGGCATCAGAAGGAACCGCAGTATGCGCCGTTGATCGGTTTCGCGCGGCCCTGGTCGCCGGGCACCAATGGTCCGGTTTCGGGAGAGCCGGTGCTGGCCACCCTCAGAACCGATGCGGATCTCGACAAGTTCAAAGGGAAGCTCAAGGGCAAGATTGTGCTGTTGGAGGATCCCAGGCCGCTGGCCGCTGAAACCGAGCCGGCGCTGAAGCGTTTCACCGACGCCGAGTTGGCAGCGGAGATGCTGGCGCCCGATCCTTCGCCGCGCTCGCCGTTTGCCAATCCGATTCCGCCGATACCCGGACAGCCGCCGCGTCCGGCGGGGCAGCCGGCGGCGGGGCAGCCATTCGATCGGGAGGCGCGCGAAAAGTTTCGCGATAAGGTGAATCAGTTCCTCATCGATGAGGGGGTGCTCGTGACGTTGTCCCCGAGCTATCGGGCCACCAGCGGCATTGTGTTTGGCGCCGCGGCCGGGTCGCAAGATCCCAAGAAGCCGCTGCCGCCGCCTTCGGTGGCGCTGGAAGTCGAGCAGTACGACCGCATCACGCGGCTCATCGAGAAGAAGATTCCCGTCACCCTGGAGTTCGACATTCAAAACAAGTTTCTGGACGACACCCAGGATTCTTTCACCGTGACAGGCGAACTGACCGGCGCCAGCAAGAAAGATGAACTCGTGATGCTGGGCGCGCATCTGGACTCCTGGACGGGCGGCACGGGCGCGACCGACAACGGCGCCGGGAGCGCCGTGGTGTTGGAGGCCATGCGCATCCTGAAGGCGCTGGATCTGAAGATGGCACGCACAGTGCGCGTGGCGTTGTGGACCGGCGAAGAAGAGGGGCTGCTCGGATCGCGAGCCTATGTGAAGGAGCACTTCGCGGATCGCGAAACCATGGCGCTGAAGCCGGAGCATGCCAAGCTCTCGGGTTACTTCAACCTGGACAATGGCACCGGCAAGATCCGCGGCGCCTATCTGCAAGGCAACGACATGATGCGGCCCATCTTCCAGGCGTGGCTCGACCCGTTCAAGGATTACGGCGCGAGCACGGTCACCATCCGTAACACGGGTGGAACGGATCACCAGTCGTTTGACGCGGTGGGACTGCCCGGCTTCCAGTTCATTCAGGATCCGCTGGACTACTCGACCGAAACGCATCACTCCAACGCGGACGTGTACGACCATTTGCAGGCTGGCGATCTGATGGAGGCCTCCGCCATCATGGCCGCCATGGTCTACGATGCGGCCACGCGCGACGAGATGCTGCCGCGCAAGCCGTTGCCGAAGCCTCAGCCGCCCAGGAAGCCGGGTGAGGAAGCGCGGCCGGCAAACGCCGGAGCCGGGAACTAACGCTGCAAGGAGCGCGCCCTGGGGCCGCGCGCGGACCGGAGCGTCCGCCCCACCTTGGTTTCCACAAAAAAAGACCGGACGCTCGTTAAAGCGCCCGGTCGTGGAGCACCTGTAGGTTGCTCGGAGGTTACAACCCACAGGGGTGGAGGAGATCGTCGATTACCCGAGCAAACCCCCATGTCCCAGGCAGCCCACCTCCCAGCCTGAGACCCGGTAACGGGCCAATAATGGGGGAAGCACTAAGTCTACCACATTCGCTTTGGCGGAACGGAAGCAGCCTGGAGCCGAGATCATGGGGATTTCGTCCTTATAGGCCAGCAACAGCAGGTTGCCCGGTTCGACCGGCGCCAGGAACCGTTCCACGTGGCCGCCAACCTTTTCCATGGCCCGCCCGACGACGTCTTCCGGACCTGCCGGAGCGGTAGTGGACGCGATCATGATCACGGCCGGTTTCGACCGCAGCAATTGCTGCAGTCCTCTGCCAACCGACGCTTCATCCTCCGTGCAGGAGAGGACGAAGCTGGCGGGCACGCCGAAGTGATCGAGCCGCTGGTGCATGATGTTCTCAAACAACTGCCGCGCGCGCTCCCCGTTGAGCGGATCGGTGTACAAAACGCCCACCGTGGGGTTCCGCATGGGCCGCGCCTGCAAGATCGGACCGCGCTCCTTCAGTATCTTGACAACGGCATCCAACTGGGTGCGGGAAACGGCAAATGGCGCGCTTTTCACGGTAGCAATGCGCTGGCCGGGGATCGCGAAGCTGAAATTCAGCGCCGTGGCGATGACCACGCTGGCCGCGCAGTTGATCTGCTTCAGCAAGTCGTCGTCCACCAGCACGCAACATTTCTCGGTGGCCTGCAGATTGGCCCGGCCGCCCGCCGCCAGGCGGATCTCGAAGCTTCCGCAGCCCATCTCGCTGGCTACCGCGCAGACCGCATCGTCTTCGCCGACCTCGCCTTCCTCCAGTTCGGTCACCCAAATGGATGCCATACCCTCGGATTCGAGGACCCGGATGTCGTCGTCGCTGATTACATGTCCCTTCGCCAGTAACTTTTTCCCGCCGGGGCGAAAGACGGTGCAGCACAGCACCCGGCCATTCGATGATTTCACATCAACCGTTTGGGCTCGCATGTTTCCTCACTTGTAGGTTATTAAGGACTATTTTGTCCTGTTTTAGAGTATAGTACATTTGGCATAGGATTTCTCATCAAGAATCGCGAGATTATTTTCGGGAACAGGAGACAGCCCCCTCATTTGGGGGTATTCCAGGGAGTTATCGGGGTTTGAGTGACTGCAACACGGGTAACTGGACTAACTGGGACTCTTCATACTGGCGGTACTGTTGAATATTTCTACAGTACTCCGGCCGCAGAACGCGCATTACCGCGATCTCGTCGCAGCATTGGAACTTCGGGCAGCGCACGCAATCCTTCCAGGCCTTGAGCGGCAGCTCGCCGCGCTCTACTTCCTGAAAGCCCATCTTGCGGAAGAAATCCGCCACGTAGGTGAATGCAAACACGGCGTCGAGCGAATAATTGGACGATTCCCGGACCAGCGCCTCGATCAGCCGCCTGCCAATGCCGTGGGTCTTGGCGTCTTCGGCAACGGCGAGTGAGCGGATCTCGCCGATGGACGGCGTATAAAAGTGCAGCGCGCCGCAGCCCACCAGCCGTCCCGCCGTTACGATGACGGAGAAATCGCGTATGTCTTCGGAGACTTCAAGCTCGGTGCGCGGCAGCATGATTCCTTTGGCTGCGTAGCCGTTGATCAGACCCAGAATGGGCCCGATATCGTGCATTCCGGCTTTTCGGACCACGAACTCCTCGCACGACCCGGCATGCCCGGCATGCTCGGCGTGCTCTATCGTGGCATCTTCTCTCAGACCGCTGATCATCCGGCGCAGGCCTCCTCAACCGCCAGGCGCGTGCCTACGTCTTCGCCGGCCAGTATTCGTTCCAGAACGCTATCGGCCGCGCCCGCGCAGATCCGCACTTGCGGCACGCCCTGGCGCAGCGCGCTGTGCGCGGCGTGGAGCTTGGCCAACATGCCGCCGGTGGCGATACCCGCGGCGATGAGCGACTCGCTCCGCGCCATCGTAAGCCGCGGCAGAAGGCATTTGCCGGCGTCCAAAACGCCTGCCACGTCTGTGAGGAAGATCAATTGGTCCGCGCCGAACGCCACCGCGCAGGCGACCGCCATTTGATCGGCGTTGACGTTGTAGAAGCGGCCTTCCCGGTCCCCCGCCACACAGGCCACGACCGGGAGGAAGCCGCCCGCCAGCAGTGCATCGAGCAGTGCCGGGTCGGCGCGGGTAACACGCCCGACGCTGCCCAACGCCGGGTCCAGTTGCTCGGCTTCCACCAAGCCCGCGTCGATGCCGGATATGCCGGCGGCGCGCGCTCCCGCGCGGTTCAGCGTGGCGACCAGTTGGCGATTGACGCTGCCGGCGACCACCTTGATGACGGCATCCAGGACCGCGGGCGTGGTCACCCGGAGTCCATTGACGAACTGGCTTACGACGCCGCGCTCGGCGAGGTATCGCGTCATCTGCTGGCCGCCGCCGTGGACGACTACCATCGGGACGGTGCGCGAGATGGCCGCGATCTGCCGCGCCAACCGCTCGCGCGTCGAGTCCGCATCCAGAAGTGTGCCGCCGAGTTTTACCAGCAACTTCACAACAACCCCTCCGCCTCCGGATACCCGAGCAGCAAATTCATGTTCTGGACAGCTTGCCCGGCCGCGCCCTTCACCAGATTGTCGATCGCGCTGACCACCACCGCGCGTCCGGTGCCGGCGTCCACGGCGACCCCGATATCGCAATAGTTCGTGCGCACCACCGCGTGCAGGTCCGGCAGGTGGCCGGCGGGATACAGCCGGATGAAGACTTCGCCGGCATAGCGCTGCGCGTAGAGGGCCAGCAGATCTTCGGCGCTGGTAGGCCGCTGCGTTCGGAAGTAAATGGTTTCCAGGATGCCGCGATCGACCGGCAGAAGCTGCGCCGTGAAGCTGAACTCGCGCTCCTCCAGGCCGGAGATCATGAGCACCTCGGGGACGTGCCGGTGGTGCAGCACGGAATAGGCCGAGAAGTTGCCGGTGACCTCGCAGAAGCTGGTCTTGAGGGTAGGCTTGCGGCCAGCGCCGCTGACACCGGATTTGGCATCGCACACGATGCCGGCGCTGCGGTCCACCACGCCCGCATCGAGGAGCGGCCGAATCGCCAGGTTGGCCGCCGTGGGATAACAGCCCGGGTTCGCCACCAGACGCGCCGCGGGGATGCGTTCGCGGCAGAATTCCGGCAGCCCGTAAGCGGCTTCCGCCAGCAGCTCGGGCTGGGTGTGAGTGCTGTGATACCAAGTAGAGTAAGCGGCCAGCGTGCGCAAGCGAAAAGCGCCGCTGAGGTCGATGACCTTGGCGCCGGCGGCGAGCAGGGCAGGCGCCAGTTCCATGGAAACTTCGGCCGGAGTGGCCAGGAAGACGATGGAAATCCCCTCGGCGAGCACGGCCTCCGGAGTGCACGGCACGTGCCGGGGGCCGGATGGACCTTGGGGCCGGAGGTGGACCGCGGCGTCTTCGCGGTGCTCGAGCAGGACTGGCGTGACGCGCGGATGGCGTTCGAGTATGCGGGCGAGTTCGGCTCCGCTATAGCCGCGATATCCGACGATGCCAGCGAGGGTGGCCATTGGTTATTCATTCACTGCTATGTATGAATATACTACCATTATGCAGTGCCGTGGGGAGGGTTGTACCGGTTGTTGGCGCTCGCTGCGGCCGAGGGAACCAATGGTCGATCTTTTCGCAATGTCCACAAACCACGTTCGGGAAAGCCTCTTCAGCCAGTAGGACGAGTTGTCATGGAACAATCCCCTCTAGATTTGTCGCATCCCGTAAGCCCGCGCAATTGTCAGCTTGGATGCGGCTAATCTTGAGATTCTGCCATGGCAGCGTATGCGCCTGATGAGTTTTAGGGACCGATACAACGCGCATCGTGGACGTGTGATCGATTGCTCATTATCATCCTTTGATTCAGATGTATTGAAACAGCCATCTTTTCCTATCGAATTGGATGCGAAAGAGATAAGCAGCATGTTGGCGCAACACCGCACAGAATTGTTGAGGAAGGCAGAGGAATTACGCACCCCGTATGTCACGCTAATTACGGAGCCTACTCTACGCCAGTAATCCCTTCACACTCCAAACATGATCCGCGATCCCCGCTTCCATCGCGGCTTGCTGTGCTTCCAGCGACGCACCGCGTGACACTACCGTCTGGGAAGTGTCACGCGGTGCTAATGCGCCATTCGCGATCAGGCGCGTTTGCGGCTTTCAGCTCGCGTTGCGATTGCAACCAGCGCACGAAGCGCATCATTGACCGACTTCGAATCGGGAAACGCCTCGGCCAATTCCGGGTCGATGAGCACGACGTTGACTCCGCGGCGGTACCTGTCGACGTACTTGCCGCGGACGCCGCCGGAAAAGTCGTACTCCGCTCTCATTTCACGAGGGCGCGGCTTAGAGGGAGGTTTCTTCATAATTGCGTCTCTCATGCTTGGTTGCCGGGCGAGCGCTGATCAGACGGATCCGCTCTCCTCTAATAGTATGAACCACAATCAGCAGGCTTCGCTCGCTGGACATTACGACGATGACGAAGCGCTCTTCGTCAATGGTGTGATCCGGGTCGGGAATCGTGATTGAAAGCGGGTCGTCGAAGACGGTGGTCGCCTCCGCGAATCCGACGCCGTGCTTACGCTGGTTCGCCGAATCCTTTCTCCACTCAAATGCGATTCCATACATCTCAGGTCGAGTTTAGCAGCCCGTGCCACCTCACCCTACTTCCCCCGGCTCAGCCCCAGCGCGCGGATCCGCTTATGGTCCGCTCCATGCCCAGCACGCGGGCCGCGCCGGAGACGTTCCAGTTGGCCTCTTCCAGCGCGCGCAGGATATGATCGCGCTCGGCCGATTCGCGCGCCTCTTGCACGCTGGAGCGCGGCCCCGGGTCCCGCTGCAGACGAATCTCCACCGGAATCG
>CABEAV010000794.1_pt1 | contig 13329 bp, 7 predicted proteins | sample 3422231 | NCBI WGS metagenome assembly CABEAV01 (sample SAMEA5534326, study PRJEB31848) | metagenome | biome: tundra; feature: field; material: soil | place: USA | collected 2013-05 | depth 0.15 m | reverse complement strand
GCGGTCTGTCCGCCGATGGTGGCCGAGCAGTTCAGGTTCACCTTGGGCAGCGGCGTCCCCGAGATCCGGCCATCCACGCCGGGCGGTGTCGTCACTCCTTCGCCGGTGCCGTAGATGAATACATACTGTCCACGCGGCGCCGGGTTGGCCGGGCCGTTGCGGCTGTAATCCTGGTTCAAAATTGCGCCCTGGCCATGCCCCGAGGAATCGTTGGTGAAGATGGCGGTCTTCGAGGCCGCGACTGCCACCTGAAATGGCGCGGACGCGTTGCCCCGATACACCACCACCACGTTGACGGTCTTCTGCCCGGCGACCTCATAGGGAACGACCGCGCTCAACTGCCCGGCGAGCGCATAGATCATGGGCGCCGCGTAGCCATTGAAGAATACCTGGACGCCGCCAATGGAACTGCTCAGCGTGCCATTGGTGTTGACCTGCAGCGGTGTCGGGGTGGCCGGTCCCAGCGACTGTCCCCAGACGATCGCGATCTCTCCGGGCGAGACGCCGGTGGCATCATACGAAGCGGCGCTGGTGACTGCGGAGACCACCGGTTGCGGCACGCTCATGGCGCTCTGCGCCTCCGGAATTACCAACAGCGTCATCGAGTACGCCGGAAACGTGGCGGTAAGGCTGTTGCCGGCGACATTGATGTCCGAAGTCTGGCGTACGATGGCCGCGAGATTCGTCTGGCTGTACTGCCACACCTGCGCTGTGCCGGCGGGCGCGAAGTTGGCGAGGCTGATGGTGTCGCTAATATCGCCAGTGGTCTTGTTCAGCACCAGCACGGTCAAAGCCGAGTCCACGCGCTGCGCGGCGAAGATGGAGAGCGTATCCGGATCGCTGCTGGTGCCCGATACGCTGGTGCCGCCGAACTGGCTGCCGTTGCCGTCGTAATTCAGGAAGATCTTGAACGCGAATGCGCCGGGATCGGTGGTTGCCGGCGTGCTCCAGAGCGTTCCCAACCCGAGTCCATAAGCGCCGAAGATGCTCAGGATATCGGCTTGCGCAATGGCACCGGTGATGCTGTTAAGCGCGCCCCAACTGTATTCGGTGATCGCCAGGTTCGTGCCGGGATAATTCTGGGTCACCCACTGTTGCATTTGCGGAATCAGATGCGGCGCGACTTCGGCGCCGGTGGCGTCGTTAAAACCGCCGCCGGGCACCATATAGTTAGGGTCCCAGAGCGCGCGCGTGGAGGTCATGCGCAACGTTTCCATGGCGCTGTCGCCCTGCGAGCCGCTCAGGCCACTCGGCGCGATGTAGGCGTGCACGTCGAGGTAGTCCAACAGCCGGTAACCGTTCGTCTGCTCGAACTGGCTCATCTGTTGGAGGTAATACGGAACCCACGGGACGCCGCCGTGCGCTTTCTGGTCGGTGGGATTGTCCCAGTATTGAAATGGCGACGTGCTCCAGCCGCTATCCATATCCACCCTGGAAAAGAGCATCCCCGACCAGCCCCCGGGCACCGGTCCGGTAATCAGCGCCGTGGGGTCCACTGCCTTCACCGCCTTGGCCCACTTGATATTGCGCGCCAGCATGTCGTCGTAGGTGGCCGCCTGGGGGTAAACATCGATGTGGTTGGAATACCACCATTCCGGTTCGTTGTCCATGCTCCACAGACGCACGCCACCCGCGTTGGCCGGGCCATAGCTGGTCATGATCTGCTGCACCCATTGCTGGGCGAAGGATTGCGTCACGGGAACGTAGGCGTCATTGGGATCGTTCGCCACCGGGGCGCCGCTGACGAGCACGCCGTTGCCGCAGCCGGGATTGTCGGGGGCCGTCGCTTTCTGCGGGCCGTACTTCGTCACGCTGAAGCTGCATTCGCCGGCGGCTTTGGGAGACCAGTCCATCAGCGGAATGGTTCCCAGGCTCACGGTGCCGGCGGTCAGGTTGGCTTCGTGGAACGCATCGAAGCCGGGGCTGACGCTGTAGTTCTCGTAGCACCACGGGTTGTCGCCGGTGTTGTTCTTGACGCTGTTCTGCCAGTTGAAGCTGGTGGCGTCATCGCCGCCCCATCGGATCACCGGAATGCGCATCAGTCCCATCAGCCCGTTGTCGCTCCACTCGTTGATGCCATATATGTACGGACTGATGGGATGGCGGTTGGCGTTGGCGTCCACGGCCAGCGTGGGGGCCTGGGCGTACAGGCCCAGTACGGAAAAAGACGCTACCAGAAGATGCAGACGAAGCACCATGACAACACCTCTTTATCTATGTTATAGCGCTGCACCGCCCGATTCTGGTCCGGGCGCGGCTTACTTCGGTGTAGACTCAACAAGTGGAGAGTATGAAATCGAAGAAAGCTTGGGCCGGAAAAGGGGCCGAGCGGCTAGCGTCCATTATTGAAGCACATCTCGGCCAACTGCCCCACTCCGGCCGGGCAAAGAAGGTTTATGCCTTTCATGAAGCCGTCGCCAAGGTCGGCGCGCGCGCGAAATCCGGAGGATCCCGCTCCACGTGTTCTGGTACTTCCACTCTTGCTGCCGCAAACCGCGTGCGCTAGAATCGGGAGATCGCCAACCTGGTCAAGAACAATCTGGTGGCCGCGTACCTGCTTTTGGTGGGCTTGCCGGTGCTGGGTCTGCTCGGCATTCTGGAGGCCGGGCGAGGCATCCCCGCGCCGCTCTCGATCGCGGGCGATTGGACGCTCGAGTTCGATCCCGCGGCGCAGTGCGCCACTGGCCCGGCCGGTCTGCGACAGCCGGCTTTGAACATTTCCCAATCGGGCACCGGGGCCCTCATCACCGTGAATGACGGCCACGCGACCATGCTGGAAGCCACCGTCAACGGCGCGACTCTCACCGCCAAATCGCTGACCGCTACCATCTCCGGCAAACCGGGCGCGCGCACGCTGGAAGGCAAGATGAATTTCGATGGCTGCGCGCCGGTGGCCTTCCGGGCGGTCCATCTGGCTCCCAAGAAGCGAGGCTAGCGATGCTCGATCTCTTCCATCTCGTGCTGCAGATTGCCGTGATCCTGGTGGCGGCGCGCATCGTGGGGTTCCTTTTCCAGAAGATCAATCAGCCGCAAGTGATGGGCGAGATGGTGGCGGGGATTCTGCTGGGGCCGTCGCTGCTCGGCTGGCTCGCGCCGGGCGTTTCCGCCGCGCTGTTCCCTTCCGCGAGCCTGGGCTATCTCAACGCGCTGAGCCAGGTGGGGCTGGTGGTGTTCATGTTTGTGGTGGGCCTGGCGCTGAATCCCTCGGAACTGCACGGCTATGGCCACGCGGCGGTGCTCACCAGTCATGTGAGCATTGTGGCGCCCTTCTGTCTGGGCGGCTTGACTGCGCTGTATCTCTACCCCCGGCTCTCGGACGACGCGGTCACGTTCACCGGTTTTGCCCTGTTCATGGGCGCCGCCATGAGCATCACGGCATTCCCGGTGCTGGCGCGGATTTTGACCGAGCGCGGCCTGTTGCGCAGCCGGATGGGCACGCTGGCGATTGCCTGCGCAGCGGTCGACGATGTCACCGGATGGTGCATTCTGGCCTACATTGTGGTGCTGGTGCGCGTGACACACGCCGCCAGACCGGCTTGGGTAACGATTGGCGGCTCGCTCGTCTATGTCCTGATCATGCTGTTCGTGGTGCGCCGCATCCTGCCCGCGTTCGAGCGCGAGTTTCGCAAGCGGGACCGCCTGAGCGACAATCTCATCGCCGTGATCGTGGTGCTGGTACTGGCCTCCGCGCTGGCCACCGAGTGGCTGGGCATCCACCTGTTGTTTGGCGCCTTCCTGATGGGCGCGATCATGCCGAAGACCCCCGCGTTCACGCTTTACCTGCTGCACAAGTTCGAATCGGTGACCGTGGTGCTGCTGCTGCCGCTGTTCTTCGCCTACACGGGATTGCGCACCCGCATCGGGGTGGGCGGCGGAGGGGCGATCTGGTTTTACAGCGGCATCGTGATCGTGGTGGCTATCACCGGAAAGCTTGGGGGGTCCATGTTCGCGGCGCGCCTGGCCGGCATGCCCTGGCGCGAGGCGGCCGCGCTAGGCATTCTGATGAACACGCGCGGCTTGATGGAACTGGTGATCCTGAACATCGGCCTGGATATCGGCGTGATTTCTCCAGCGATGTTCTCCATCATGGTGCTGATGGCCCTGGTGACCACGTTCATGACTACGCCGCTGCTGGAATGGGTTTATCCAACGCGCCTGTTCAGGGCGCAGGTGGACGAGATCCACAAGAACGTCGCGTAAACACCGCTTGCTAACGCGCGCGGCTCAGTAACGTCGATTTCGCAAGGGTTACGGAGCCGCGACCGTAAGGGAGCGGGGCAGCCTACTTGGCGGCTGCCGCCTTCTTGAAATCGCCCGCTTTCACAATCGAGACCTGCGCCAGGTCGATATTGCGCCGCACAGCTTTGCCGATATCGTCCGGCGTCAGCGCGGTCACTTTCTTCTCGAGATCTTCATCCCAGGCCATGGTGCGCGCGTCGTAATCCCTGGACGTCAGCATGCGCACCAACGAGTTATCCTCCGACCGGTTCACCTGCTGACCTTGGAGCCAGCCGGTGCGGTCGTCGTCCAGTTCCTTCTGCGTGAAGCCGTCGTCCAGCGCTCTCTTCATCTCCTCCTTGAACGCCGCTTCCACCTTCACCACGTTCTGCGGCGCCGCGATGGCGAACGCCTGAAACTCGCCGTCCTCCTCGTGGGACTTGACCGACAGGCTGGAACCCACGCCGTAGCTCAGGCCATCCTTTACGCGGATGCGCGTAGCCAGGCGTGAGTTGAGGAATCCGCCGCCCAGCATGTAATTGCCGATCACCAGCGCCGGGTAATCCGGATCTTTGTCGCTCACGTGCAGCCGCTGGGCCGCGATGAACACGGCATTCTGCTTGTCGGGCGTCTCGATGGTCTGGTTCACGGGCGCAATCTTCGTGAACCCGTACTTGATGCGCTCAAACCGCGCCGGACTCTTCCACGCGCCGAACAGGGTCTCGATTTCCTTCTTCACTTCGGCCGGATCGAAGTCGCCCACTACGGCCAATTGCCCGTTCGACGCGCCATAGAACCGTTTGTAGAAGGCCTTCGCATCTTCCAGCTTCACGCTTTTCACTTCCTCGATTTCCTCGGGGATCGACAGCGTTGCACGCACGTCGCCTTTGGGGTACGGATACATCGTGCGGCCGATCTCGGTGAAGGCCAGGGACTGCGGCTCTGTCTTTCCGAAATCGAGGCCGGTCAGCTCCTCCTTGCGGATCTCTTCGAATTCCGATTCCGGCAGCGTGGCCTCTTTTAAGATTTCGCCGGCCAGGCGCAACACCGCGGGCAGATTCTCGTGTGTAGTTTCGATGCTGACATTCGCGCTGGTCGCGCCGCCGTTCACTCTGAGCTGCGCTTTCAGTTTGTCGATCTCGTCCTGGATCTGTTGCCGGTTCTTGTGCGTCGTGCCGCGGATCAGCGTGCTGCCCGCCAGTTCGGCAGTGGTGTCCTTGCCCGCCAGGCTCTCCAGGTCGCCGAAGTGCAGGCCGATGACGGCTTGCACGCTGGCGCCGCGCGTCTTCTTCTCCAGCAGCGATACCTTCATGCCGGAGGGCAACGTGTAGCGCTGAATCCGCGACTCGATATTTTTCGGCGATGGATCGAACGCCTCGCCCGCCGCCATGGCTACCTCGCCCTTGTAGTCTTTGAGCACGGCGGCGACGTCGGTCTTGGCCGGTATCTCAGCCCGGTCGGGCTTGGGATCGGGGATGAACTCGCCGATCGTCTGGTTCGAAGTTTTCAGATAAGCCGCGGCCACGCGTTGCACGTCCTGCGACGTGACCTGACGCAGCAGGTCGCGGTCGCGGAACAGCAGCCGCCAGTCGCCCTGCGCCAGGTACTCGCTGAGAAACAAACCGACCCGTTCGGAGTTGCGCAAGGTCATTTCAACCTGCTTTTCGAGGCGGGCCTTGGCGCGATCCACTTCCTCCTTGCTGGGAGGCTCCTTCACCACGCCGTCGATGGTCGAGAGCATGGTGTTGCGCACCTCATCCAGCGAATCCGTCTTGTTCAGGATGGCGCCGAACATCAGTAATCCCGGCTCGTTGTAATGCATCGCATTGCCGAATACCTGCGTGGCCTTCTTGTTGTCGACCAGCGCCTTGTACAACCGGCCCGACGACTGTTCACCCATGACGCTGGCGAGCACGTCGAGCGCGGGCTGGTCCGCGTGGCCGCCATCCGGGGTGTGGTAGACCATGAAGATCCCCTGTATCTCGCCGACTCGGCGAACCACGGTGAGCCGCTCGCCGTCCTGCACAGGCTCAACCGTGTAAGTCGGCGTAAGCGTGCGCGACGGCCGCGGGATCTTGCCGAAGTACTCGTTCACAAGCGCCACGATCTTCGGCTCATCCACTTTGCCGGCCACCGTGAGCACCGCATCGTCCGGCTGATAATACTTGTGATAGAACGCCTGCAGCTTGTCCATGGTCACGCGTTCCACATCCGACTTGTTCCCGATCACGGGCCGGCCATAACTGTGCGCGATGTAGGCGGCCGCCATGGTGTGCTTGTACAGCACCGCGAACGGGTTGTTCTCGCCGGCCTCGAATTCGTTGCGGACCACCGAGAATTCCTTGTCGAAGTCCTCTTTCTTGATGAAGGAATTCACCATGCGGTCCGATTCCATGTCGAGCGCCCACTTCAGGTTTTCATCGCTGGCCTGAAATGTTTCGAAGTAATTCGTGCGATCGAAGGTGGTGCTGCCGTTGGGCCGGCAGCCGTGCTCGGTGAGCTCCTGCATGATGTTCAGGTGGTTGGTGCTGCCCTTGAACACCATGTGCTCGAGCAGGTGCGCCATGCCGCCCTCGCCGGAGCCTTCCTGCCGCGAGCCGACCAGGTAAGTGACGTTGACGGTGATGGTGGGTTTGGACGGGTCCGGGAACACCAGAAAGTGCAGCCCGTTGTTCAAGCTGTATTCGGTGATGCCCTCGGCGGAGGTCACCTTTTGCACGCCGTTAGGCAGGCCCTGGGCGGGGCACAGCACTGGCGCGAGGAAAACAGCGGTGACCAGGAACAAGCTAAGCAGTCTTTTTTGCGGGTTCATATTTCTCTCTTATCCTAACTCCACGTCGGCCTGCGGGTCCTGGAGGACCCGCGCAGACCTGGAGGTCTGCCCCACTTCACTCGTCCGCCACTTTGATCACGAGCTTGCCGAAGTTCTCGCCGCGGAACAACTTTTGCAGCGTATCCGGGAAAGTCTCCAGCCCTTCGACGATGTCTTCGCGCGCCTTCAGCTTACCGGCGAACATCCAGCCGGCCAGCGCCTGCATGCCTTCGGGGTAGCGCGCGGCATAGTCGAAAACCACGAAGCCCTCCATCAGCGCATGATTGATCAGCAGCGACAGGTAGTTGCGGGGACCCTGAATCGATTCCGGGTTGTTGTACTGCGAGATCGCGCCGCAGATGATGACGCGCGCGCGGTGCGCCAGCATGGACAGCACGATATCCAGGATCTCGCCGCCCACGTTGTCGAAATAGATGTCGACGCCCTTGGGGCAGTGCCGCGCGAGCGCCGCGCGCACATCCTCGCTCTTATAATCGATCGCGGCGTCGAAGCCGAGATCTTGAGCCACATAGCGGCACTTATCCGGGCCGCCCGCGATGCCAATGACGCGGCAGCCTTTTATCTTGGCGATCTGTCCGGTGACCGCGCCCACAGCGCCCGCCGCGGCCGAGACCACCACCGTCTCGCCTTCTTTCGGCTGGCCGATGTCGAGCAGTCCAAAATAGGCGGTCAGGCCGGGCATGCCGAGCGCGCCCAGATAGCGCGGGAGCGGCGCGAGGCGCGGATCGACCTTGGTCAGGTCCTTCGCTTTGGCGATGGCGTAGTCCTGAACGCCGGTTATGCCGACGACCGTATCGCCCACCGCCATGCTCGGGTCGTTGGAGGCCACCACGCGGCCGATGCCGCCGGCCCGCATCACGTCGCCCAGGCCGACCGGCGGAATGTAAGACCTGCCCGCGTTCATCCAGCCGCGCATGGCGGGATCGAGCGACAGGTATAGAACCCTGACCAGCGCTTCGCCGGGGCCGGGCTCGCCGGCAGGCGTGGTGACGAATTCGAAATCGCTGCGTTTGACCATGCCGACGGGGCGGGAGGTCAACTTGAATTGGCGGTTTTGGAGTGTGCTCATATGTAGTTCAGGTTCGCATATTGGGAGGCGCGCCGCTCAGGTCGCAGCGTCGATCTGCGCAGCAGCCGAGAGATCCCCGGTGATCCCGGTGGGATGAGCCGAATCCCTGCCGCCTCGTGCTATTTTCACATGGTGCAGGGAAGCCGGCCCGTTGCGGACCTCCGCCAGGAAACGCGTCCCGGATAGATGCCGATATCCCCCATCAACGCTTCCGTGCTGGGTCCTCACTTGTAGCGCAGCCAGGTCAAGAAACCGATGATGGTCTTCCCATCCTCGATCTTCCCACCGCGGATCATCTCGTCCAGCTCCTTGCGCGCAAACCAGCGGCATTCGATGCGCTCGTCATCCATCGGCTGCGCTTCGCCGGCGGTCAGGCCGGTCGCCAGGAAGATGGTCATCTTCTCGGCCACAAATCCCGGGCTCGGCCAAAACGTGGTCAGCCGCCTCCAGTTCCGAGCCTTGTAGCCGGTTTCTTCCTTCAACTCGCGGCGCGCCGCCTCTAGCGGCTTTTCGCCTTCATCCAGGCGGCCGGCCGGCAGCTCCCAGAGAGACTTCGCGGCAGGCAGCCGGAATTGCCGCACCAGCAGGATGCGGTTCTTCTCATCGACGGCCATCATCACCGCCGACCCCATATGCCGCACGATCGACCGCTTTATGTGGAAGCCGCCCGGATCGGTGGCCTCTTCCTCGGTTACGCGAAAGAGGCCGCATTTGTATACTTCACGCGAAGAGACGATTTTCATAGTTCACTTACCGCGAAATGGCCGCCGCAAATCGGTCCAGCGGCAGCGTGTTCATGATATCGGCCGGCGCCAGCCAGCCGCGCCGCGCCGTGATGACGCCATAATGCATGCTCCACAAATGTTTGGGATGGTGCGCATCGGTCGAGATAATGAAGCGCGCCCCGCGCGCCTTGGCCGTGCGGATCAGGTTGGCGCCCAGATCCAGGCGCTCCGGACTGGCGTTGATTTCGAGCCAGACGCCGCGGCGCACGGCTTCGTCCACGATGCGCTCGAAATCGAACGGGAACGCATCGCGATGCAGCAGGATGCGGCCGGTCGGATGGCCCAGCACGCGCAGAGAAGGGCATTCGAGCGCGCGCAGCAACCGGCCGGTCATCTCCGCCGATTCCATATTCATGTGGCTGTGCACGCTGCCGATGACCAGGTCGAGTTCCGCCAGCGCGTCGTGCGATAGGTCCATCGCGCCGTCTTTCAGAATGTCGCATTCCAGGCCCGAGAAGACGCGCAACCCGAGCCCGCTGCGGTTGAGTTCCCGCACGTGGGCGGCGAACGCCACGGCGCGCTTTTCATCCAGGCCGTTGGTCATGGCCAGCGACTTGGAATGATCCGTGATGGCGATGTATTCGTAACCGCGCTCGCGGGCGGCGGCGGCCATCTCTTCCAGGGACGCGCGCCCGTCGCTCTCGGTGGTATGCATGTGCACATCGCCGCGGATGTGCGACAGCTCGACCAGCTCGGGCAGGCGGTCTTCGGCGGCGCGCTCGATCTCGCCCAGGTTTTCGCGCAGCTCCGGCGGAATCCAGCGCAGACCCAGTGCTTCGTAGACGCCGGCCTCGGTTTCGCCCGCCACCTTGGTTTCGTCCGCGCTGCGATACAGGCCGTACTCGCTCAGCTTGAAGCCCATCTTCACCGCGCGCGTGCGGACGGCCACGTTGTGGTCCTTGCTGCCGGTGAAGTATTGCAACGCCGCGCCGAAGCTTTCGCGCGGCAGCGCGCGCACGTCCACCTGTAACCCCTCGCGGCCGACCTTGGCGCTGGCCTTATTCTCGCCGCGCGCCAGGAGTTGCTCGACCTTGGGGAAGCGCACGAAACGTTCCAGCACGTCCGCGGTGGCCGGACCGGTGACCAGCAGGTCGAGATCGCCCACCGTTTCGCGCCCGCGCCGCAGGCTGCCGGCGGGGGTGATCTGCTCGATGCCGGGCGTCTCGCCCAGGTAGCCGGTCAACTCGCGCGCCATATCTTCGGCGTAGCTCAACAGGTAGCGGCCGGTGCGCTGGCGGTATTGCGCGATGGACTTGAGCACCTTTTCTTCGAGCTTGGCGCCCATGCGCGGCAGCACGCGCAGCTTCTGGTCGAGGCATAAACGCTCCAGCTCGTCGATGGTGCTCACTTGATAATGCTCGAACAGCAGCGCGATGCTCTTCGGTCCCAGCCCCTGGATCTTGAGGAATTCGAGCGCGGCCGGCGGGAACTTCTGCAGCAGCAGATCGCGGCGCTCGCAGGAGCCGCGCCCGACGATCTCTTCGAGAACGAAGGCCAGGCCTTTGCCGATGCCGGGGATGCCGGTGACCTTGCGCTCAGGGTCCTTGAGGATGTCTTCGACCCGCTCGGGATGGCCTTCGACAGCGGTAGCGCCGTTGCGGTAACTGCGGATGCGGAACGAATCTTCTCCGGCGATCTCCATCAGATCGGCGGTTTCCCAGAGGACGCGCGCTATCTCCTTGTTCTCCATCCGAGGTCTATTTTAGCTCTTGCCTTCAGATCCAATCCCACCGCGTTATGTGGCGCACGTTCCCATCGGAACAGCCGCACACCTGGCGGCCGGCGCGGCCTCCAGTCCAAGCTACGGTACAAACTGCTCCGCACTCGACCAGACAGCTCCTGGGTATATGTTGCCGGCGGACGTCCAGGCGGCGGACTGAGGATCGTAGGTTTCGCTGGTGGCCGTGGGACAACTCGAAATCCCGCAGCCGCCGGCCGCAACAACCTGGCCGGACCCCAGCAGCGTGGCGGTGTGGCCCGACAGCGGCACCGTCATCGTTCCAGTCTGGGACCACGTGTCCGGTCCCGCTCCAAGGGCAAAGCCTGCAATTGTGGCTATCGCAAGCACCAGATGTGCAAACCTGCGGAAGACAATCATGGATAACCCTCCTGTCCGGCTTCTAGCATTGTGACCAAGGATGTCCCAACTTGCAAGCGCTACTGGCCGGTGGTGAGGAGCGCGTTGAAGAACAGCTTGAAAGTAAGGTAACTTTGCGCGCGGTATTGCGGCCGCATGCCGAACAGAATTACGTGGCCGGCGCCCAGCCGGGCATCCACCAGGGCGGCCTTGCGGACCAGGTATTTCTCGCCCAGCAGCCAGCCCGAAGCCAGCAGATTCGCATCCGGATAGCGCACCGGGGCGCTCTCCTGAGTATCCCAGGCGGGGCTCTGCTCGGACCAGATGGTCAGGTCTTCGGGTAAGCCTGCCGCCAGCGGATGGTGCAGGTCGAGGCGTGCGTTCAGCAGCGAGCCGGGTGAATAATATTCGGTGTTGGCAACGCCGTGCACCGCATTATGGGCCGCTACGCCAAGCTGGCGCGTGGCATATTCGGACGCGCGGTTCAGGAAGATCAACGTGCCGCCGGCGGAGGCGAACTCGCGCAACGCATCCGCGCCAGTGGACCCCAGGCCGCCCGTGAATTCCGGCGGCATGCTCCCTGCCCGGTAGCCGTTTTCCATGCTTGAAGATGATTCCGGACCAGCATCGGGAAACACGATGACATCGAAATGCTTCCGCAGGCCGCCGGCCTGGATTTCCTTGTTCTCGAGCGAAGTGTAAACAAAGCCGAACTGCTCCAGCAGCCAGCGGGTCCAGCCTTCGTCGTTGTTGGGGATAAAGCTGCGGTACAGGCCGATGCGCGGCCGCTGGATTGGCTTCCATCCGGCGCCGGGCGTCCCCGCCGTGGCGAAATCGCCCGTGGCCAAGTTCCGCCAGACCGCGCCGCCCGAACTCCAGATCCGATTGATAGTCTTCCACGATTCCGTATCAGAAGCCCGGAGTCCCGCCGAGCCCCAGGCAACGGTGCCCGGAAAAAGGCTCGGGATTGGCGTGTCGGTGGCCTCCACGCGCACGCCCATCAGCAGCGGCAGCGTATGCGCCGTCACATCATAAGGGCGCTGCGGCGGCCCGCCGGGGTAGAGCCGCATGTCCGGGTAATGCTGCCGCTCCAGCAGCGCCTTGGCCCAACCGCTGTAAGGCTGCGCCATCCGGATCACGTGGTCTCCAGCGTCGTTGTGCTCGATCTCCACCTGGCCGAACGCCAGCGTCTCCAGCAGCTTCCGCGTAGCGCCCGGATCGCGCTGCTCCGCCGGAATCACGAACCCCCACGGCGACTTTCGCGCCACCTGCCGCTGCCCGATTTTGTAGAAGTTGCGCAGCAGTTCTTCGCGATGCAAGGCCGCCTGGTAGAGGCACGACTCCATAGCGATCGACTGGTCGTCCACGATATCGCGCAAGCGCCAGATGCCGCCCGGCCAAGGCTCCAGGAAATTCCAGCTTCGCTCCCGCGCGTTGTAGCCCAGCGCGTCGCGCTCAAGCCGGCCGGGTTCCACCGTGATGGGGCTGGCCAGTTTCGCGCTGGCCGACTCGGTCAGGATGCGCATGCCGCCGTGGAACGCCTGGTAGTGCCGCGACGGCGTCCAGAAATCGTACATGGCGTGAATGGCGACGCCCGTCTGTCCGGCGGCAGTCAGGTCCGCCGCCATGGCCGTCCCGATCATGTTGGATTCCTGCATCAGGATGGCGTCGATATTCGGTTCGATGGGGTCCAGCCACGGTGGCACGAAGATGCGCGCCGCGTTGGAACCCATCTGGTGCACGTCGTAGACGATCTGCGGATGCCAGACGTTGTGCAGCTTGGCGATGGTCAGTTGCGTTTCCTTCTGCGTGAACATGTACCAGTCGCGATTGTTGTCGTGGCCGGTGTACTTCTGGTAAAGCTCCGGCGGGCTGGTGCCCTCGAAGGGCGTGCCGAGGGTGCGCCGGTACCAGCGCGTGACGATGTCCACGCCATCCGGATTGAGCGAAGGCACCAGCAGGAAGATCGTGTTTTCGAGGATGGCGCGGAAACGGGGCGTGTCTTCGGTGAGCAGGCGATAGGCGAACTCGACGGCGGTCTGAGTGGATGCCAACTCCGTCGCATGTATCGAACAGGTAATCAAGACTACCGTCTTGCCTTCGGCGGCCAGCTTTTGGGCATCGCCTTCCGAGGTCAGGCGCGGATCGGCCAGGCGGCGCTGAATTTCCAAATACCGATCCAGGTGCTGCAAAGTCTCGGGAGAGGCGATGGTGGCGGCGATGAACGGCCGCCCTTCCGTACTCTTGCCCAGCTCTTCCACGCGGATCCGGTCGGAATTGGCTTTGATCGTCTGAAAATACGAGACGACCTTGTCCCAGTCGAGGACCAAGTGGTCCGACCCCATCC
>CABEAV010000781.1_pt1 | contig 13464 bp, 12 predicted proteins | sample 3422231 | NCBI WGS metagenome assembly CABEAV01 (sample SAMEA5534326, study PRJEB31848) | metagenome | biome: tundra; feature: field; material: soil | place: USA | collected 2013-05 | depth 0.15 m | reverse complement strand
GCGCCCATGCCGCTGCGGAGATAACTCAGGTATTGCGCGAAGCCGATGTAGCCGGAAGCGATCTCGAGCGGCCCGCTGAAGATGAATTGCCAGATGAACAGAAATGGCAGCAGCGTGCCCAGCCGCGTGCGGCGGAAGGCCTCGCGCAGGTACAGATAGCTGCCGCCTTCACCCGGCATGGCTGCCGCCAGCTCCGCCCACACCAGCCCGTCGCAGAGCGCCAGTACCGTGCCCACGGCCCAGCCCAGCAAGCATTGCGGCCCGCCCATGGCGCCGATCAGCAGCGGGATAGTCACGAAGGGGCCCACGCCGACCATGTTGCTCATGTTCAAGGCGGTGGCTTCGAGCAGCCCCAGCCCGCGCGTCAGTCCGTGCCGTTCGGCCATCGTTCGTTGTACCATAGCCCGAGGAGGCATTCATGTTTACACCCGATCAAGCCAAAGGACTGTCCATGGTTTTCCTGCAAAGCCTGGGCAACGAAGTTCCCACCACGCGGCGCGTGCTGGCGGCCGTTCCCGAAGCGCAGCTCGATTTCAAGCTGGGCGAGAAGGGACGCACCACGCGCGAATTGATGTGGCACATCGTGCACAGCGAGAAATGGTTCGGCGAAAGCATCGCCGCGGGCAGCTTCGAGGGAGGCGGCTCCGATGGACCGGCGCCCGCAACGGCGGCGGAAATCCTGGCCTATTACGACCAGCACGTGCCCCCGATTTCCGGTAAGATTGCCGCGGTCTCCGGCGAGCAACTCGCGGCGCCCGTGAATTTCTTCAACGTGTTTAATCTGCCGCTGGTGCTGTACATGGATTTCTGGATCAAACACACGGTGCATCACCGCGGCCAGCTCAGCATGCATCTGCGGGCGATGAACGCGCACGTGCCGGATATCTACGGCGGCAGCGCGGATGAGCCGTTTCAGATGCCGGCGACAGCTTGAAAAGCGGGTCCTGGAGGACCCGCGCAGGACTGGAGTCCTGCCCCACGGGAGGGGTATGCCCGAACTGTTGGTAACGGTGGTGGTCCCCACTCTGGCCGCGGATGCGAGGCTTCAGGAATGCGTCGCCGCCCTGGAGAAGCAGACGCAACGCGATTTTGAAGTGATTATCGTCGACAATAGCGGCTCCGGCGCGGTGCGGCGCAACGGGGCGGCGCGGCCGGGTGTGCGGGTGATCGAAGAACCGCGCAATGTGGGCTTCGGCGCGGCCATCAACGACGCTTTCCGCCAATCGCGCTGCCGGTATCTCGCCACGCTCAACGACGATGCGGCGCCCGATCCCGGCTGGCTGGCGGCCCTGGTATCGGCCCTGGAAGCGCGGCCCGATGCCGGCATGTGCGCCTCGCAGGTGCGGCTCTTCGGCGAAGACACGCTGGATTCGGCCGGCATGCTGGTCTGTGGCGATGGCAGCAGCAAGCAGCGCGGCCACGGGCGTCCGCCGAAATTCTTTCCGGTGGCGGAAGAGGTCCTGTTTCCCAGTGGCTCGGCGGCGCTCTACCGGCGCGCCATGCTGGAACAGATCGGCGGCTTCGACGAAGACTTCTTCCTGTATTGCGAAGACACCGACCTGGGGCTGCGCGCGCGCTGGGCCGGCTGGCGCTGTCTCTACGCGCCGGAGGCCGTGGTGGAGCACCATTATTCGCACTCGGCGGGGCGCGCTTCGCGGCTGAAAGCTTATTACGTGGAGCGCAACCGCCTATTTGTGCTGGCCAAGAATTTCCCGTTGCGCATGCTGGCCTCCGCGCCATTTGTGTCGCTGGCGCGATATGCGTGGCATTTGCGATTCATGCTGCGCGGACGCGGCACCGCCGCCCGGTTTCGCCTGGAAGGCGACTCGGCCTGGCGCATGCCCTTTTACGTGCTGCGGGCGCACGGCGCGCTGCTGCTCGATGCACCGTCCCTGTTGCGCAAACGCCGCGAGATCCGCCGCACGGCGCGCCTCACGCCCCACATCTACGGGCGGCTGCTGCGCTCGCATTCCATTTCGGCGCGGCGCGTGGCCGAGCTTTGACGATGCCGGCCATGACCACGCCCCAAGATGCGTTGCTCATCATCGTTCCGGCTTATAACGAGGAAGCCGCCGTAGGAGGCGTGGTGCGCGCCATCCAAGCCGCCATGCCGGGAACGCCGGTGCTGGTGATCGACGATTGCTCGATGGACGCCACGCAGGCAGTGGCCCGCGAGGCCGGCGCGCGGGTGCTGGCGCTGCCGCACCACCTGGGACTGGGCGGCTGCGTGCAAGCGGGCTATAAGCTGGCCTTCGAACTGGGATATGCATACGTCATCCGGGTGGATGGAGACGGGCAACATGACGCGCGCGATATCCCGCGCATCTTTGAAGCCCTGCGCACGTCGGGCCGCGAGATGGTGATCGGATCGCGCTTCGTGAACGGGAATGATTCCAGCTCCGGCGCCGTCCGCGGCCTGGGCATCCGCTTCTTTCGCATGGTGCTGCGCCCCATCCTGGGACAGCGCGTGCACGATCCGACTTCCGGTTTCGTGGGGGTGAACCGCAACGCGCTGCAGGTTTTCAGCAAGAGCTTTCCGCTGGAATACCCGGAGATCGAAGCGCTGGTGGTGCTGCAGCGCAAGCGATTCCGCTTCCTGGAGATTCCTTGCCAGATGCAACCGCGCACCACCGGCCGCTCGTCGATCACGGCCTTGCGGTCGATCTACTACATCGTGCACGTGCTGCTTGGAGTATTCGTGAATGTGCTCAAATTCGACCAGCGGGCGCGGCGTCCCGCCAAGGGTTCTATCAAGCCGGGGAAATCGTAAGGGAGGAGATCCATGGACCGCCTTTTAAGTGTGTTGACGGTTTTGAGCGGCCTGATGCTGCTGTTCGTGCTGGTCTCGGTGCGGCGCGCGCACATCCGCGTCGAATATTCGGTAAGCTGGTTACTGGCCGCGACCGCTCTGTTGATTCTCTCGCGCTCGCGCGGCATGCTAGAAGCGGCGGCGCACACGCTGGGACTTTCCGATCCGCCGTTGGCCCTGTTGCTGGTCGTCGGCTGCGTGTTTCTAATCATGTTTTACCGGTTCTCTGTAATTATCTCCAAGCTGCGTGACGATAACATCGCGCTGGCGCAGCGTCTTGCAATCCTTGAGTTTCACTTACAAACCCTGCGGGACGGCCAGCCGCATGTCTGAAGCGCGCGGCATCTCCGAAGCGCGCCACCGCAAGGGCCACGCGAAAGGAAAGCCGCGCGCCTCGGAGAAAGCCGCCACGGCGGCGCGGAAGCCCGGCACGCGCTGGTGGATCTACACTGCCGCCGCAGCCGTGGCGTTGTATCTGGCGTTTCAAGTGTACGCGCCCGCACTAAGCGGGCCCTTTGTCTTCGACGACACTTTCCAGCCCTATCACACGCCGGGTTTTCCAAGTGCGCTGGGCGCCTGGATCAGCGGTGTCCGGCCGCTGCTCATGTTCAGTTACTGGGTCAACTATCAATACTCCCAAACACCATTCGGCTTTCACGTCATTAATATCCTGATCCACTTACTTAACAGTTTGCTGATATTCTTCATCACCCGGAAGCTCGCGCAGCGCGACTCGTCCGATTGGCTGCTCCCGGCCTTCGCGGCAGCGGTTTTCCTGCTCCATCCCATCCAGACCGAAGCGGTGTCCTACATCGCCGGCCGGTCGGAATCCTTGAGCGTGTTGTTTCTCCTGGCGGCCTTCACCGTCTTCTTGTACAGGCGCTCGCCCGCGGTCTCCTGGAGAGTTGCCATCGCAGTGCTGGTGTTGTTCTGCGCCGCCGCCGCCACCAAGGAACATACCCTGGTGCTGCCCGCCCTGCTGCTGCTGACGGATTACTACTGGAATCCCGGCTTCTCATTCAGCGGCATCCGACGAAACTGGCGGCTTTACGTTCCCATCGCTTTGGGCGCGGCGGGCGGCCTGGTGCTCGTCGCGAGAATTCTGGCGCACAATGGGAGCGCGGGCTTCGGCCTGAAGGACTTCACCTGGTACCAATACTTCTTCACCCAGTGCCGCGCGTTTTTCGTCTACTTGCGGCTGCTGGTGTTCCCGGCAGGCCAGAATCCGGATTGGGAGTATCCGGTGTCGCGGAACATTATGGATCACGGCGCCATCTTCGGACTGGCCGCAATCCTGGTGCTGGTGGCCGCCGCCATCTACTTCCGGCGGCGCTATCCTCTGGCGTCTTACGGCTTCCTGGTGTACGTGCTGCTGATGGCGCCCACGTCCTCGTTTGTGCCGATCGCAGACCCGGTCGCCGAGCGGCGCTTGTATCTGCCGACGATCGGCATGCTGCTGGTGGCGATCGCGGCGCTCCAACACATTCGCGTGGATCGCCGCAAGCTGGCCGCCGCGCTTGGCGGGATCGTGCTGGTGCTGGCTTTCCTGACGTATCAGCGCAACCAGCTTTGGGCCAGCGACATCGCCATATGGGAAGACGCTGCGCGCAAATCGCCCGGCAAGCAGCGCGTGCACTTTCAATTGGCGCACACTTACTACACCAACGGCCGTTGCAGCGACGCGATAGCGCAGTATGCGGAAGCGGCGCGCGTGCAGAAGCCGGACTACGGCCTGCTGGTGGATTGGGGTTTGGCCTACGATTGCGCGGACCAGCCCGATCGGGCGGTGGCCAAACTGCGGGAGGCCGCGGCGCTCGACCCCACCGCGCATGTCTACTCGCAAATCGGCATGGTCTACGCCAAGCGATCGCGCTGGCAGGAGGCTTTGGATGCGCTGGCGCAAGCCGAGAAGCTGGACGCCAGCTACGACATGATCTACGACGACCGCGGCGGGATACGCGCCAAGACCAACGATCTCGCCGGAGCCGCGGCGGACTATCGACACGCGCTGGCGCTCAATCCATCGAACGTTCATGCCCGTGAAATGCTGGAGATCGTCGAGCGGCAAATGAGTTCCCGGCAGTGACATGCGGCCGCTGCGCATAGGGGTCAACGCGCTGTACCTGATTCCGGGCGGCGTGGGCGGCACCGAGATCTACCTGCACGAGCTGTTGCGCGCGCTGGCGGAGATCGACGCACGCAACGAGTATTTCGTTTTCACAAACCGGGAGACCGGGCCGGACCTGGTTCCGCAGCAGCCGAATTTTCACGGCATGCCGCAGCGTGTGCGCGCCCGATTCCGGCCGGCCCGCATTGTCTGGGAGCAGACCGTGCTGCCGCTGGCGGCCGCGCGCCTGGGCCTGGATGCGCTGCTCAATCCGGGCTTCACCGCGCCGGTCTACTGCGGGTGCGCGGCCGTGACGGTGTTCCACGACATGCAGCACAAGCGCCATCCGGAGCACTTCCGCCGGCTCGACCTGCTGTCCTGGCGCATGCTGCTGTTTGCATCGGCGCATCGGGCCACGCTGCTGTTGGCGGATTCCGATGCCACGCGCGCGGACGTGCTGCGCTACTACCGTCTTCCGGCCGGGAAGGTGCGGGCCGTCCGGCTGGGCGTGGACCAAGTGTTCTTCGGGTTGCGGCGCGCGCCCGAGAAGCTTCTGCTGACGGTCTCGACGCTGCATCCGCACAAGGGCCTGGATGCCTTGCTGCAGGCGTTCGCGCAGTTCCGCCGTGCGCAGCCCGGCTTCCGGCTGGTGATCGCCGGACTGCGCGGTTTCCACGCGGCAGCCCTGGAAAAGCTGCGCACGGATCTCGGACTGACCGGCGCGGTCGAGTTCACGGGCTGGATTCCGCGGGAGCAGCTTTACGATCTGTACCGGCGCGCCTGGGCATTCGTGTATCCCTCCACGTTCGAGGGATTCGGCATGCCCGTGTTGGAAGCTCTGGCCGCGGGTATTCCCACCGGCTGCTCGAATATCGAGCCGCTTTCAGCCATCGCGGGAGAGGCGGCGCTGCAGTTCGAGCCGGGCAATGTGGAGGCGATTTACAGCGCGATGGCGCGACTGGCCGCGGATGAACCGTTGCGGGCGCGGCTCGCGACTGAAGGCCCGCGGCGCGCCGCCGCGTTTTCCTGGACAGCCACCGCGCACGCGACGCTGGATGCGATCGAGGATGCGATACGTGTGTCGCCTTAAGCGGGTCCTGGAGGACCCGCGCAGACCTGGAGGTCTGCCCCACTGTAAGGAATCGCGCGCCGCATAGACTACCTGTTTAGAAAGGACGATGGTGGCCGAAAACGCCGGGCAGGACCAGAAGGCCGCCTTCGTGCGGATATTCGAGCAATACGCGCCGGCGCTCGAACGGCTGGCGGGCGCGTACGCCGCCGCGCGCGAAGACCGCGAGGATCTGGTGCAGGAGATCGCCACGGCGTTGTGGCGGGCGCTGCCCGGCTATCGCGGGGAATCGAGCGAGCGCACGTGGCTCTACCGCATCGCGCACAACGTGGCAATTACGGCCACGGTCAAGCAGCGCAAGCGGGAGAAGCGGGAAGCCGCGCCGGAGCCGCTGCTGGACCTTCCGTCGGCCGGCGCCGGCGCCGAACAGGATCTGCTGGTGGAGGAGAAGCGGCGCACGCTGTTCGCTGCAATCCGCGGCCTGGCGGCGGCGGACCGGCACATCACGGTGCTGCACCTGGAAGGTTTGAGCGGCGCTGAAATCGAAGCAGTGACAGGCATCGCGGAGGGCGCCGTGGCGACGCGTCTGACGCGCATCAGGGAAAAGTTGCGCCAGGCCATTCGGGCGCGGGAGGCGTGTGATGGCCGATAGAGACGAACTCGATCAGCTTTGGTGCGGCCAGACCACTGGTCCACCGACGAAAGGAGAAGACATGTTAACGATTGCGATAGAGAGAGTGAACCGGTTCGATCATACGATCAAGGCTCGCAACTGGAGGGAATGCGGGGGGGCGGCGCTGGTGACGGCGTTCTTTGCCTTCATAGCGTGGCGGTCGCCGAATGCGCTAGCTTGTGCCGGAAACCTGGTGGTAGCGGCCAGCGGTTTGTGGATCGTCTTCTACATGCTGCGCTACGGGCGCGAAGCGCCGGCGCCCGCGCCGGATCGAAGCCTGGCTGATTTTCAGCAGGCCCTGCTGCGCAAGTACGAGCACCAGATCCGGCTGCTGAAGAACGTGAAGTATTGGTACCTGCTGCCGCCTTATGTAGGGCTGCTGCTGGCGAGCGCGGGTAAGATGATGGCGGACGACGCCAAGGGCCAGCCTGGCTGGCCGGAACTGGTCGCGGTGACGATTTACACGGCTGTGTTCGGGGGCCTCTGGTGGCTCAACGAGGTATATGGCGTGCGAAACCTGCGGCGCGAGCGCGCGCGATTGTTGGAGGAGATGGACAGGCCAGAAGGCCTGGCCTACTAGCCTGGATTTTCGAGGATTTTCGCGCCAAATTCTCGTTAACAAATTGGGTGCATCCCATGCATCGCGCATGCCCTGAGTCGGGGTTCCTCGGTGGCGTGCGTTATATATTGGGTGAAGTAATGCTCAGAATGTGTAGAGTCTTCTTTGGTTAGCCTCTTGATCGCCCGCTGACCACCCACGCGGATCGGTCAGCCCCTTGTGCCAGCAAATCTGGGCTATTTCATTCATAACGATGAGACGACGACAAGCGGTGCTTGATCGCCCTGTTTTGGGCGCAGGAACTGCGAGCGGGCGAGATTGAACCGGCGGCGACACCAGGGGTGCCTGGACGACACCGTGCGCCGAGATCACCGCCGTCGCGATCTCCGGAAAGCGCGGTTGGCGAAAGAACGGGGGCCTCGCGGGTGACGGCAGAGTCGGCATCCCAACGCCAGACGCTCTGCATAACTGCCGTGGTATCAATGTTTTATGGGTTTTGCGACAGAAACTAGCTAGACTAATATCCAAGATGGACGATCAACCGGCAACCAAGAAGTACCTCGCGGAGGCCAAGCAAGACCTCCTGGAACCTACACAGGAGATGATCCGGGATTCTCAAACCGAGATCCTGCGCGGCTTCGAAGCTTATGCCAAGACCAGCGAGGCGCGGCTCAGACGTTTGCAAAGCGGTCTTCTCACGTTACATACCGACGACGCGGCCATGAACGAACGGCTGGCCAGATGGAATCCCGCCTGGTAGAAGTCGAGCAGAAGCTGATGTTGCGGCCACCCGCGGCGTAACCCGCCACTCCCTCCAACCCGAGCGCTAATCCATTCGTGCCTGCCCCGTTACCAACCTCTTGCATCCTACGCATATTCATGTTAATCTCTATAGGCAATAGGGAGATTCTCTATGGCCGCCCTCATCGAAGATACCCTCAGCGTCCGCGACGACTTCGAACTCCAGCACGACCGGCTGGTCCGCGAAGAAATCGAAACCTTCCGCCGCAAAGCCAACGCCTTCCTCGCTGGCGAAATCCCGGAAGACGAATTCCGGCCGTTCCGCCTTAAGCACGGCATCTACGGGCAACGCCAGCCCGGCGTCCAGATGGTGCGCTGCAAGGTTCCCGGTGGACTGATGACCGCCGCCCAAATGGAACAACTGGCACGCATCAGCGAGACCTTCGCCGGTGGCAAGGGCCACATCACCACCCGCCAGAACATGCAGTATCACTTCGTGCCGCTGGCGGATGTCCCCGACGTCATGCACCTGCTGGCCGACGCCGGACTCACCAATCGCGAAGCCTGCTACAACACTGTGCGCAACGTCACCACCTGCCCGCTGGCGGGCCTCAGCCGCGACGAGGTCTTCGACGTCCGGCCCTACGCCCAGCGAATCGCCTACGCATTTCTGCGCAAGGACCTCACCAGCAATCTGCCGCGCAAGTTCAAGATCGCCTTCGACGGCTGCCGCGCGAACGATTGCATCGCGGGCGCCATCAACGATATCGGCCTGCGCGCCGTCGTGCGCGATGGCCGCCGCGGCTTCCGCGTGGTGATCGGCGGCGGCCTCGGACCCCTGCCTACCGAAGCCCAACTGCTCGACGAGTTCCTTCCCGAAGAGCGCCTGCTCAACCGTTGCGAGGCCGTCGTGCGCGTGTTCAATAAGTATGGCAACCGCCAGAACCGCAACAAGGCGCGCCTGAAGTTCGTATTGCGCGAGCGCGGCATCGACTGGCTGCGCGAGCAGGTCGAGCGCGAGTACGCCGATATTCTGGAAAACGGCGGCATCGTCTGGCCCGAACTGGTGCCGGAAGGATTCGGCGGATACGAATCGCACCCGCAGCCGCTGGGCCAAGGCGCGCTGCTGCCGGTCATACACACCAACGGCACGGGCGATCCGCAATACGATCGGTGGCTCGAAACCAACCTCATCGAGCAGAAGCAGAGCGGCTACGCCACAGTCGTCGTGCGCGTGGATCAGGGTAACCTGACCAGCGCGCAAATGCGTGGCCTCGCCCGCCTCGCGGAGGATGCGGCCGACGGCCTGCTGCGCATCGGCATCGACCAGAACATCCTCCTGGGATTCATTCCGCTCGGCAGGCTGCGCGGCCTGCATGCGGCGCTGGGCGGGCTGGGCCTCGGCGAGGCGGGCGCGCGCGAGATTGGCGATGTCATCACTTGCCCCGGAGCTTACTCCTGCAACCTGGCGCTCACCAAGTCCATGAACCTGGGCGCCGCGCTGCAAGAGGTCGTGCGCCACTACGACGACCCGCTGGCGCGCAAGCTATCCATCAAGGTAAGCGGCTGCCCGAACTCCTGCGGCCACCACTGGACCGCCGATTTCGGCTTCTACGGCAACGCCCGCAAGATCGATGGCCGCGAGGTTCCCTATTACCAGATGCTCCTGGGCGGCGGCTTCGACCACGAAGGCATCATGCGCTTCGGACTGGCCGTGCAGAGCGTGCCGGCGCGCCTGGCGCCCGAGGCCGTTTCGCGCGTGCTGGATCATTACCTCGCGAAGCGCGCGCCCGGCGAGACCTTCCGCCAATACGTGATGCGCCACAAGGTCGAGACTTTCCGCAGCCTCACCAACGATCTCGCCAAGCCGGCGGAGTTGCACCCGGAGATCTATCAGGACTGGGGCGACGACTCCGCCTTCTCGCTGCAGCTCGGCCGCGGCGAGTGCGCCGTCTAATCACCACCCACCAGCCACCAGCCACCAGCCACGGCGAGCGCAGCTCGCCCCCTTATGGGTAATCCTACCCATAAAAATACGCATCCCTACCCATCTCTAATTGCATAGTCCTGCCGACGCGCTCCACCTCCGTGAAGCCGCAGAATCGCATTGTGAAGCTGCTGATCGTGGAGGAGAACGGAGCGATGTGCCGCCTGGTGCGCGCTTTAATCGAGGGGTTGCCCGTCGCGGTCAGCGAGTGTCACGACGGGGCACAGGCCCTGGCGGTGTGCGCCGAGGTGCAACCCGACTGGGTCCTGATCGACCTCAATCTGGCGGGCATGGACGCGTTGGCCGCCACGCGGCGGATCGCAACGGTCCATCCGCGCTCGCGAGTCCTGCTGCTCAGCGAGGATGACGATGCCAGACTGCGGAGCGTCGCAGCCAGAGCGGGCGTATGGGCAATCGTCCTCAAACAAAGCCTGATCGATGTACGCCGGTTCCTCGAGCCCACAGCCGAAGACCGGGAACCCAGGGATGCAAAAGGGTGCTGAAAGGAGAATCTACAATGACGAGAACACAGATATACGGGCAGACGGCAATGGCCGCCGGTCTTCTTTTCGGGGCGGCGCTGGCGCCGGCCCAAACTGTAGTCGGTTGGGGAGACAACGGCGACGGTGAAACAGCCGTGCCTGCGGGCGCTTACAGGGCCGTCACCGCCGGGTCTCTCCACGCGCTTGGTGTGAATAGCGACGGCACGGTAACCGCGTGGGGGAGCAACCAGTATGGTCAAGCGACTGTACCAACGGGTCTGACCGGCGTGACCGCCGTGGCCGCCGGGTACGGCCACAGCTTGGCGTTGAATTCCAGCGGCGCCGTGATTGCCTGGGGGAACAATCAGTCCGGTCAAACCACGATACCAGCGGGCCTCAGCGGCGTGATCGCCATCGCCGCCGGCGACAACCACAGCCTGGCGCTGCAGAACAATGGCACAGTGGCCGCCTGGGGAGATAACAGCGGAGGCCAAACGACTGTGCCGTCGGGCCTGACGAATGTGGTCGCCATCGCCGGCGGGCATACCCACAGCCTGGCGCTGCTTGGCGATAGCACGGTTGCCGCCTGGGGGACTAACCTCTACGGGGAGACGACTGTGCCGTCCGGCCTGACGGGCGTGGTCGCCATCGCCGCCGGTAACTACCACAACCTGGCGCTGCTGAGCGACGGTACGGTGGTCGCCTGGGGGAGTAACCTTGACGGGGAGACGACTGTGCCGGCGGGCCTCACAAACGTGATCGCCATCGCCGCCGGCAGCTATCACAGCGTGGCACTGAAGAGCGACGGAACCGTGGTCGCCTGGGGGCTGAACGACATCGGTGAGACGAATGTGCCGGCCAACCTGACAGGCGTGGCCGCTATCGCCGCCGGGGGTAACTTCAGCTTGGCGCTGCAGAGCCAGACTCCGGGCGCCGGATGGGGAGATGACACTTTTGGCGAAACATCGTTTCCCGCAGGCTCCTACAAGGCCCTCGCCGGGGGGTACATTCACGTTCTGGGATTGAAGAACGATGGCACGGTGGTCCAATGGGGGAATAACGCCAGCGGCCAAGGAAACCCGCCGGCCGGCTTGGCGGGGGTGACCGCCATCGCCGCCGGGTATCTCCACAGTCTGGCGCTGCAGAGCGACGGCACGGTGGTCGCGTGGGGGGATGACTCCCACGGTCAAGTGGATGTGCCGGCCGGTCTCACTGGCGTCGTCGCCATCTCAGCAGGCTTCTATCACAGCCTGGCGCTGCAGAGCGATGGCACGGTGGTCGCCTGGGGAAGTAACGACCAGGGAGAATCGAATGTGCCGGGAGGCCTGACGGGCGTGACAGCCATCGCCGCCGGGTTCCAAACCAGTCTGGCGTTGAAGAGCGACGGCACGGTGGTTGCCTGGGGGTGGAACGGCGCCGGCCAAGGGAACGTGCCAGCGGGCCTGACGGGCGTCGTGGCTATAGCGATCGGGCAAGAATATTCTCTGGCGTTGAAGAGCGACGGCACGGTGGTTGCCTGGGGAGACGACAGCAACGGGGAAACGGACGTGCCAGCGGGGCTGACCAACGTGATCGCTATCTCCGCCGAAAACGCTCACAGTCTGGCGCTGCGGAGCGACGGCACGGTGGTCGCCTGGGGATGGAATGACTACGGTCAGACGAACGTGCCGGCCAACGTGAAAGACGTGGTTGCTGTCGCCGCCGGGGGTTTGTTCAGCCTGGCGCTCACGGCGGATGTCCCGGTGACCATCGATGCAACGTACTCCGGCTTGAGCTTCACGGTGACGGGTACGGGATGTGCGCCTGGCAGTTACACCACTCCCACGACGCTGAACTGGCGGACGGGAATCTCATGCACGGTGGCCTTTGCCACACCCCAGGACCTTGGCGCATCGCAGTATGCGTTCACCGGCTGGATGGATGGCGTCACCACAGCTTCGCGCACCGTCACGGCGTCTTCCGCCGTCGCCACCTATACGGCGAACTTCCAAGTGACCGCCACCATCGCCGTCCCTCAGGTGCAGGGCCAGATCGGCCAGTCAGTCAACTTACACGCCGCTGTAGGCCCGGCCGGCGCGGTCTTCTCTGGCTCGGTGCAATTCCAGGTGGATGGGGTCAACGCAGGCTCCCCGGTTGCGGTCAACCACGCCGGCACTTACTCTTCCGCTTACGTGATAGGTCTGTCCGCCGGAGCGCACACCATCCTAGCCACGCTGACATCGACGGCGCCGCCGGTGGCCGGTATTTCAGCCAACAATACCCTGACTGTTAAGAGAGAATCGCAGACCATCGCTTTCAACACGATCCCCTCGCAGGTCGTGGGAGCGCCGGTCGCACTTGGCGCATCGGCCAGCTCCGGCCTGCCGGTCAGCTTCGCTTCGCTTACCCCCAGTGTCTGCACGGTCTCAGGCGCAACGGCCACCATGGCGGGCGCCGGAACCTGCACCATCCAGGCCTCGCAGCCCGGCAATGCCACGTACGCAGCGGCCCCGCCGGTCTCGCAAAGCTTCACGGTATCGACCTCCGCCAGCTTCACCATTAAGCCCATTCCAGCAGCGGAAACGGTCTACCGCGGCGTTCTCGCAGGGTTCATCCTACAGCTCCAATCCGTAAACCACTTCAACGGGAACGTGACGCTGAGCTGCGCGGGCGGGCCTCCGGGATCCCAATGCTTGGATCTGCCGCAAACCGTGAAGGTGAACGGGACAGCTTACGCGGTGTCTGGAATCCTGTTCCCAAAGAACTCGACACCTGGCATCTACACCATCACATTCACCGGTGTTTCCGGCTCGCTAACCGAGACCGCCACCGCGACCTTCACGGTCAAGTAGCAAATCCGATCCCTGCATTGTCCCGGCGGCCACAACCGCCGGGACAGTTATTCTGACTCCTGATCTGTGACTTCCAGTTAAGCCGTTTATTTTCAATATCCGCTGCCTCCGCAAAAATGCGGTCGCAGGCAGTGTGCTGTTCGACGCCGCGCGATCTAGTCACAGCTTGTTCAATCCGGCGCCGCCGGTGGCAGGGCTGACTTCTG
>CABEAV010000778.1_pt1 | contig 13488 bp, 14 predicted proteins | sample 3422231 | NCBI WGS metagenome assembly CABEAV01 (sample SAMEA5534326, study PRJEB31848) | metagenome | biome: tundra; feature: field; material: soil | place: USA | collected 2013-05 | depth 0.15 m | reverse complement strand
TCTGTGGGTCTGGGCCCGTTTGTGAAAACAGAGCCCACCTCCGGCGAAGTGGGAACGGCCGTCAAGATTCTGGGGACCAATCTGACCGGCGCGAGCAGCGTTACCTTTAACGGCACTCCGGCCGCATTCCTAGTGTCTTCCCGCCCCAAAATCACCGAAATCACGGCCTTGGTACCCGTCGGCGCGAGCAGCGGAACAGTTCAGGTAGTAATACCCAGCGGCACGCTTTCGAGCAACGTGCCCTTCCGGGTGCTGCCGTAAAGTCCGTCGAGCAACGGCATTATGGAGGCATATCGGTAGCGGTCGAGTGCGCCGATAACTTCCGGATGCCCGACAACACATGCTCCACTGGTCCCTAAACTAGGCTAGGCCCTTCCGCTGCCCTCGAAGTGAACCTACTCGCGGTGACGGAATGGGGCGCACTTCAACGAGCACCGGGCGGGCGGAGAGCTATCTGTCTTTTTGCCAAAACCGCGGAATCGACATGGGCCCGGATTGAATGAGCAATGCGAGCCCTGGGAACACCTGCGTGGTCCACGCCGCATAGACCCGGTGCCGGACCAGGGCGAACACACCCGAAGCGACAAACCGATCACCTTGTAAGCCCATCACCGGAACAACCTCAACGATCCAATGAGCAAGCCGGTCGCCGTGAGTGCGACGCCGACGGTTCTTACGACGCCGGGCAGCAAGCGCAGCAGGAAGGGCGAAACTCGACCGGGGGTGATTTGATAGAGCGCACGACTATATCGCTGGCGCGCGCTGCTCTTTGGCCTGCGGCCGGCTGCCGACAGTCTCGTTGTTCACAATCGGATTCGCCCAAAAACCGATGCTGAGTACCCATCCGAAGGCTAGGTAGAGGAGCATAATCCCCACTCGAAGGCCAAAGTGATCGCTGAGATACCCGATACCCAGCGGCACCACCGCACCGCCGGCGATACCCGTGCACAAGATGCCGGACACCGTCCCGTGGCGCTCGCTGACCGAATTGAGCCCCAGCGATACGATCATGGGCCACATGGCGCTGGCGCCCAGGCCGACCAGAGGGAAAGCCACGACCGATACCGCATCCGTGCCGAACACCGCGAGGGTAAGCATTACAAGGGTCAAACAGGAACCGCCAATCAGGACCTTCCGCGAGTCGAACCAGCGCAGCAGCATAACCCCGATCACGCAACCCACCGTCATCAGTCCCCAGAACCAGGAGACGGCCAGGGCGCCGGTGGTTTGTGGATCGCGGTGATGATAGGTCGCCAGGAACTGCGACATCCAGTTGGCGGTGCCCTGCTCCGCCCCGACGTATGCGAACGTGCTGGCGAAAAATAGCAGAACCACCGGCATGCGAAAGACGCTGAGGTGCGTCTGCCAATTCCCGGATTTCTCGTCCTCTTGCCGCTTGACCTGCGGGAAGTGGATCAACGCCAGCAGTGCAACCATGACGATCGAGACCGCGGCCAGCAACCAGTAGACGGAAATCCAGGCAAGGCCGGACGGCACTATGGCGGCCAACATGCCGAGCAGCGCACCCGATCTGTGCGGCGCGCCGCTTTCGAGGCTGCGCACCAGATACGAATAGACCAGCGGGCTGATGAACGATGCGCAGCCGAATACCAACTGCGACAGCGTGGCATTGAAGGCGAAGTGCTCCGATCCACCGGCTACGCGCAGCAGCGGGTTGATGGCGACCTGTAGCAAGGCCATGCCCGCGCCAATCAGAAACAATGACGTAATGGCCACCGGGTAGACGGGAACGAGGGCGAAAAACAGAGCGCCTGCGAATGCCAGTCCGAAGCCGGCGAGGATCACCTTCTTTTCACTCAGCCATTCCACCAGAATGCCGGACGGTATGGAGGCCACGCCGTACGCAATGAAGAAAGCGAATGGCAGGAATCCGGCCGCCGTCAGGGTCAGGTGGAAGCTGCGGATGATGTCGGGGATGATCGGCCCGAGGATGTTAGTCAGCAGCGCGATGACAAAGAAGATCGCCAGCACCACTCCGACCAGATATGGGCGGCGCGCCGTTGGTTGTTCCGCGCTCATTCGATTGCGGCGACCTTCGTGAGTAGTCTGAAACTGCCGGGCTGCAGGCTGGCCAATGCCGCCCCCGGCCATTCGAGGGGCATCGGCGTGCCGCGTTTGGCCGGTGCGGGCTTCCGTGCCGAGGCCGGCCGGGTCGCGATGGCAGCTGCGATGGCCCTGCCGCCCAGCAAGGTATGGTGCGAGGCCTTCGGGATGAGCATGATGGCCGATGTATAGCACGCATCGCGGCGCGGATCAAAGCCGCGGCCAGCCCGGCACCTCGCCGGTGAGCGGAGCGGCATACTCCCGAAACGGGAGCAGCACATCGTTGCCGTCCGGATGAATCCAGTCCGCGGGCAGCCGCCGCTCCACGCGCGCGACAGTCTCCAGCGGGGTGAGGAACGTGCTCGAATCGCGCCGCAGCGCGATCATCACGTCCGTATGCCCCTCGCCGGCTGCCACCGCCGCCGCGCGCCCGCACGCGAATGCCTCTCGCCGGTCGAGCGGCACCGCGAACTCACCGCAGCAACGTCCCAACAATCCAGGCTTTTCGGCGCGCGCGCGAATGCCCAGCTTCGCGCTCAGCAGGCGCGCCAGCGTGTGCCCAAGATTGGAAGCCAGCCGGTGCGCTTGGCTCCCGGCGCGATCCACGTCCGCCCCGAACGGCCGCCCGCCGTCGTCGACCTGCCCTTCGCACACCGCCACCACCACGCGGCCGAGGCGGCCATACACGCGCTCCACATCCGCGGCGATGCGATCCAGGCTCAGCCGCCGCTCCGGGAAGTAGATCAGGTGCGGCGCATCGTCATCCCGGTGCCGCGCCAACGACGTGGCGGCCACAATCCACCCCGCGTTGCGGCCCAGCGTTTCGAGCACGCACACCGGCGAGGGCAGCGAGCGATTGTCTTCGCCTACATCGCGCGCGGCGCAGGCGAAGAACCGCGCCGTGGATGCATAACCCGGAGTATGATCGGTCACGCACAGATCGTTGTCGATGGTCTTGGGAATCCCGATCGTTTGCAGGTCGTAGTGCGCGTCGCGCGCCTGCCGCGCAATGCGCAGCGCCGTATCCATCGAGCCGTTTCCGCCGGTGTAGAAGAACGTGTGGATCTCCGCGCGCCGCAAGGCATCCAGCAGGCCCACATAGTCTTCGTCGGCGAGCGGAAGCCTGCTCGATCCCAACGCCGAGCCGGGCGCTTCGCCGATCCGCCGGACCAGGTCCGCATTGAGCGCCAGCAGATCCACCAGATCGCCGCGCACGAGGCCGACGAGGCCAGAGCGCGCTCCGTAGAGGCCCTGACCGCGCCGCCGGCACTCTTCGATGAGGCCCGCCATGCTCGCATTGATCACGGCCGTGGGGCCGCCGCCGTGAGCGACGACTGCGTTGGTGCGCATTCTATGAAGTTATATCGTACGAAATGGCGCGGGCGAGCGCAGATGCCAGTTTGACGTAACGCTGGAGCTGGATTGCCCCGGACGCCGGGCCCCGTTCAGCGATACCCGGTTGGATGGTACACTTCCTTCTGAGTTGACGTGTTTTCAGGGCCTGCCATGAATCGACCAGCGGTGCGCTCACGATTGATCGCTTCGGCTTCGCTGTGTGGGCGCTCGGCCGTGACGATGATCGAGTCGCTCTGGGCCGCGACCTGGAGAGCCGCTTCGACGCGAGTGGCTTGACCGGCCGTCACCGTCACGTTTTTCTCGAAGGAAGCCAAGCCTACAAATGTAACGGTCAGACGATATTCGCCCGGAGCGAGGTTGTCGATCGTGAAATTACCTTGAGCGTCCGTTACGGTGGAAACGCCTTTCGGCCGCAACTCGACTCGGGCACCCTGCAAGATGCCATTGTTGGCATCCACGGCACGCCCGGTGACGATGCCCTCATTAACCTGGGCTGGCACCGGCGTGGTCAGCAACGTGCACGCGAGTGCGAACGCCAGCGGCTTCAGTAGACTAGTGGTGCGAGGCATGAGAACTCCTCCTTTGGATTAGCGACGAATTGATCGGAAAAGCCGATGTTAGGCGAGGAACGTTAGAACCGCATGACGGCCATGTTGCGGTTTGGTTATAGATAAACCCGAAGTGGCGACTCCCGCGTGTCGTGCGAGACAGTCGAGTCACTGTCAGACCTCCATCGAGAGAAGATCTCGAGCGATACAAGTCAATTATGCCGGACGATTGTTGCAGGAAGATGTCATTCTCGGAAAAGTGCGGAGAGAGGCGAAACAGAGGCCTCACCCGATCTGCTTCGTGCGCACGGCCTGCAGCGGGTGGGTTATGAGATCGTCGACCAGGCCGAGGAACCGCCGTATGTGAGGCAGTTCCGCATGGGCGTCGAATGCCCGCTCGTCGATCCATTCAGAGTGAATGAAGTAGAACAGAGGCTCGCGCGTCGATTCGTAGAGATGGATTCGCACGCAGCCGGGCTCGGCGCGCGTGGGCTCCAGAACGCGCATCAGCTCGTCACGCAGTTGTAACTCTTTTCCCGGCCTGGGCTCGAACCGGGCGAAGATGTAAAGCGGCATCACCCCAGGATAGCTGAAAACACGGCAAATATAGTTCTTGACAGATATCGCATATTGCTATATTCTAATTACGATCTGCAATATATGAGGCTAGGCGAAAAGCTCCGGTACCTGCGGGAAATCGAAGGCGCGCTGCGCGGCCGCGAAGGCGCGCTGACGCAGGCCGAAGTCGTGCGCCTGCTCAAGAAGGAGCTGCGCGAGACCATCAGCCAGGCGTATCTGTCGCAGATCGAGAGCGGCGCGCGGCCGCACCTCACCAACTCCAGCCGCATGCTGCTGGCGAAGTTCTACAAGGTGCATCCGGGTTACCTGGTGGACGATCCGGAGGGCTATCAGGAAGAACTGATGTCCGACGTGGGGGCGCTGGAGGACAAGCTGGATTTGTGGCTGATCAACGGCGCCGAGCGTTTCCGCAGCGACCCAGAGATGAGCCAGGCGCTGTTGCGCGTGGCGCGGCACGAGGATTCGCGCATGTGCGTAGTGTTGCTGGGCGCCATCCTGGATAACCCAGGACTCGCCGAGCGTTTGTTGCAGGTATTGAAGCCCTCTCCGGCGGCGGCCGCCGCGGAGGCTTCGCCCAAATCGAGGAGGCGATCGCAATGACGTGGGCGGATTTCTATCTGATCTGTTTTCTGTTGGGCCTGGCGCTGAGCCTGCTGTCGGTGCTCACCGGCAGCGCGCATCTGCATCTGCCGCACGCACACGTGCCGCACGTGCATGTGCCGCATGTGCATGCGGGGGGCGGGGAGGCGGAAGGCGTCCCGTGGCTGAATTTCGGCACGATGACCGCGTTTCTCGCGTGGTTCGGCGGCACGGGTTACTTGCTGGAGCGCTTTTACGCGGTCTGGTTCCTGGTGGCGCTGGCGATTGCCGTATTGAGTGGGCTGGGCGGCGCCGCCATCGTGTTCTGGTTCTTGGCGAAGCTGGCCTCGGACGACGAGGCCCTGGATCCGGCGGACTACGACATGATCGGCGTGCTGGGCAAGTTGAGCATCCCCATCCGCTTGGGCGGCACCGGCGAGATTGTTTTCTCGCAGGAGGGCGTGCGCCGGGTTTCCGGGGCTCGCAGCGACGACGGGACGGCCATTTCCAAGGGTACGGAAGTGGTGGTGCAGCGGTATGAGAAGGGTATCGCGTATGTGCGCCGCTGGGAGGATATGGCCGGCAGCGCGGAGGATTTAGCTGTAAAGGAGAGTTAGTTTCCGCCAAGAAGTCAGGAGTCAGAAGACAGAAGTCAGAATGGGTAATCCTGGCTCCAGACCTCCGACTCCCTTACGGTCGCGGCTCGGTAATGGACTGAGGTTAGCAGGTTTGAAAAGGAAGGTTATGCAGAAGGACATGGTTGTCGTTGTCGTGTTGTTGATGTTGCTGGCGATCGTGCTGATCGGCTCGATGTTGGCACGGCTGTACCGCAAGGCGGGTCCGCATGAAGCCATGATCGTCTACGGACGCAAGGGCACGCGCATCGTCAAAGGGCGTGGAACGGTCATCTGGCCGGTGGTCGAGACCTACAAGAGCCTGTCGCTGGAGCTGATGTCGTTCGACGTCGCGCCGCAGCAGGACCTCTACACCCGTCAAGGTGTGGCGGTCACCGTGGAAGCCGTCGCGCAAATCAAGGTGAAGTCCGATCCGGAGTCCATACAGACTGCCGCCGAGCAGTTTCTGACCAAGACCGATCAGGAGCGCGAGGGCCTGATCCGGCTGGTGATGGAAGGCCACTTGCGCGGCATCATCGGGCAGTTGACGGTGGAAGAGATCGTGAAGCAGCCGGAGATGGTGGGCGACCGCATGCGCTCCACCTGCGCGGACGACATGAACAAGATGGGGCTGGAAGTGATTTCGTTCACCATCAAGGAAGTTCGCGACAAGAACGAGTACATCTCCAACATGGGCCGGCCGGACGTAGCGCGCATCAAGCGCGACGCCGATGTAGCCGCCGCCGAGGCCGAGCGCGACACGGCCATCAAGCGCGCCGAAGCCACCCGCGCCGCCGCCGTAGCCAGAGCCCAAGCCGACCAGGAGCGGGTGCTGGCCGAAACGCTCTCGCAGGCCAAGCAGGCCGAAGCCACGCGCGACCTGGAGATCAAGAAGGCCAACTACAACGAAACCATCAAGAAGCAGCAGGCCTCGGCCGACAAGGCTTACGACATCCAGACCAACATCATGCAGCAGCAGTTGATGGCTGAGCAGGTGAAGATCCAGCAGGTACAGAAGGAGCATGAAATCGCCGTGCAGGACGCTGAAATCCAGCGCCGCGAGCGCGAGTTGATCGCCACCGTGCTGAAGCCGGCGGAGGTGGAGCGTAAGCGCATCGAGACGCTGGCCGAAGCCGAGAAATCGAAACTGGTGATGGAAGCCGACGGTCACGCCGCCGCCATTCGCGCGCAGGGTGAGGCCGAAGCCGAAATCATCTTCAAGAAAGGCGACGCCGAGGCCCGGGCCATGAACGTGAAGGCCGAGGCTTACCAGGAATACAACCAGGCCGCGGTCGTGGACAAGCTCATCACAAGTTTGCCTGAGATCGTGCGCGCGCTGGCCGCGCCGCTGGCCAACGTGGACAAGATCACCATCGTCTCGACGGGCGATGGCCACGCGGCCGGTATGAACAAGATCACCGGAGATATGGCCGCCATGGCCGCGCAGATTCCCGCGCTATTTGAAACCCTCTCCGGTATGAAGATGTCCGAACTGTTCTCCAAGGTCAAACAGATCGGGGAGAACAAACCCAAGCCGCCCGAGGACCAAGCCAAGGGATCGGCAAGTTAGAGCAGAGTTGCAGGGGCCGGCACGCCCGGCCCCAGTTTAGAAAGGAGAACGATTATGGCACTACTGGAACGAGTATCCACACTGGTTCGCGCGAACCTCAACGACCTTATCGACAAGGCCGAAGATCCGGAAAAAATGATCAAGCAAGTGATTCTCGACATGCAGAACCAACTGCTGCAGGTCAAAACACAGGTGGCCATCGCCATCGCCGACCAGCACGTGATGGAGAAGAAGCACCAGGAAAACGAAGAGAAGACCGCGGAATGGGTGCGCAAAGCGGAGATGGCCGTGGACAAGAAACAGGACGACCTGGCGCGCGTGGCGCTGGAGCGCTCGGTGAGCTACCGCCAGATGGGCGAGAGCTTCCGGCAGCAGGTGGCCGATCAGAAGCAGCAGGTGGAAAATCTGAAGTCCGCCTTGCAGAAGCTGGCGCAGAAGCTGGCGGAGGCGCAGGCCAAGAAGGATGTGTTGATTGCGCAGCATCGCCGGGCGCGCGCCGCCAGCAAGGCCACCGACGCGCAGTTTGCCACCAGCGACCATTCCACGGCCGCCACGTTCGACCGGATGAAGGACAAGGTCCGTCACAGCGAAGCCGTCAGCCAGGCGAAGGCGGAGTTGTTCAAGGACGACGTGGAGGAGCAACTGGCGGCGCTCGAAAAACAGGACCAGATCGAGAAGATGCTGGCGGACATGAAGGCGAAGCGGGGCTGACCTTTTCGGGCAGCCCACACCGGAGGAGCGCAATCTATGACGCCCATGGAAATACTGTTGCTGTTCGCGATCGCCGCGCTGGTCTACCAGGAAGTTTCCTGGAGAGACAAAGCGCGGCGCATCCAAACCGATTACGAGAAACGCATTTCGACCGAAGTGGCGATGGCGTACGAGACCAGCCTGGCGGACGATGAGAGGGCCGTCCGCGCCCTCACTTTTCAGGCGGAGAAGCAGGAACCGCGGGGGTTGTTCCACGAAGTGACTCGCCACCTCTTCATCGCCGTCACGATGAATGGGGACGCCGTGAAGTACGCCGCGGGCGATTTGAATGAGATCGAGCGCTTCAGCATTCCGCCAGAGATCAGGCGGGCGCTTCTGGAGTTTGTGACGCCCGCGCGGGAGATGGCGGTGGGGCGGTGAGACGAGCTGCGCTCGCCAACATCGACAAACTGCGTCGATGTTCGAGGGGGCGACGCGGCGAGGGGGCGACGCGGGCAACGGGCCGCGGCGTTATGTTTGGACGGAAGCCGGGCCTCACACCCGGGCAGATCAACCACGCCCGGAAACTGATCGACAGAGGCGAAGCCCGCCGGTACGTGGCCGGCGTTCCGAACGTGGGCCGCTCGACGCTCTACCGGGCGCTTGAGCTTAATGGCCGAAAGGGGGGAGGATAGAAGTTTATACAACACGTTCTCGATCAGTGGGGCCGGCTCTGGTGGTGGGTTCAGCAGGGCGGGAACTCGAATATTATCTCGTCGTTATCACAGCATGGTATTCGTTGCTGACCTTTCATATGCTGCGGTGGAGCGCTGCTACCGCCCGAACCGGTGAAGCTAATCGGCTAATGCTGATGAATGAACAGCGTGCATGGCTCTTGGTATCGTTTCCTCCAAATGCTTCGAAAATGGTATCGAAATTTGTTCCGCACCCGACGACACTTGGCATCCTTTACGTCTATCCTGTTGTGCGGAACCACGGGAAGACGATTGCGAGGACTACGCTCTCCAAGGCCAAATTTCTTGTACTTCCGAATGGACAACCGCTCCCCGCCGATCCGAACTACGTGAGTTTTCGGTAATTAACCGGCCAACGGCGCACGCGACAGCTTCCAGGTGGGAGGCGGTATTCTATTCCAGTTGAGACTTCGTTCAGGAGGCGAGGGCTCCGCTCGGGCTTCGATCTTGGCAGGGTCCGCCCGGGCACAGCCCCCAAGGTCACGATTCTATTTATCTCACTTTCGGCCGCACAGAACAACCTCGAAGTCGATTGGGTCGAACCTGGTGGGGGCGCGATCCTTCGCCACTGCCCTGTTTGTCTGCGGGATTCGATCATCGGTCATGGCCGCCGGCGCAAACAGGCGCATGACGAAGATCATGACTGGATTCCCATTCGGCGCGGCCTCTGCAATCTGTGCGGCAAGACGTTCACGTTCCTGCCGCCTTTCTCCCCACCCTATACCCACTACAGCCTCGTCGCTCGCAGTCAAGCGCTGCGGCGCCACTTTGTGGAAGGTTGCAACTGGGAGGCCGCGGCGCCCGATACCAAAGATCCCCAGCGTTTGACCGATCCGTCCACGCTGCGCCGATGGTTCCGCAGTCTGGATGCCTCTCGGCCGCCGTTTTCGTTTTTGCGTTCCACGATACACGTTGTCTGTCAGGCGTTGGATGCCGGCAAACTTCTCCACTTGGGTGGCTTGCGGCTGTGCTGGCGAACTCTATTCCCTTGTTTCGATCGGTGCTGGCCCTTACGGCTCTAAAAAAACTGAGCCACCCACCATCCTCGCCTGGGAATACGGCCTCTGTTCTCCTATGCTTGACTTGGGAAGGGAAAAACACACCGTGGGCGAGGATCTGGAACGGCTCAAACAGCGTCTTCCGCTGCTGGAATACTTGCAGCGGCACAACTGGACCGCCCGCCCTGCCGGTACTCCGCAAGAGTTTGTTGGGTTGTGTCCATTACATCGGGAAAGCCGCCCTTCCTTCTACGTCAATGCCCGCAAGAATCTGTTCTACTGTCACGGATGTGGGCGCGGCGGAGATCTGATCCGTTTCGTCGAGCTTTTTCTAAACCTGCCATTCCGCCAATGCATTGCTCACTTACAGCGAGAACTGACGCCCGTATCCGCCTCACCGTTGTTGGAGCAGACACTCACTTTCTACCAACTGCAATTGCACCGCAGTTCGGAAGGGGCCCGGTATCTGGAGCAGCGTGGACTGCACGACCCCGCCACCATCGAAGAGCTGGGCATTGGGTTCGCTCGGGGTGGAAATTTACGTCGCCACCTGGCTACGCTCGGCTATTCGTTGGAGTGGCTGCTCGACATTGGTTTGATCGACAACCAGGGCCGTGACGTCTTTTGCCGGCGTGTGATCTTCCCATGGCGACACCATGGCCAGATCGTCAACCTGTATGGACGCAGTATCGGAGCTGCTTTCCCGCACCGCTTGTTGCCACGTTCCAAAGGCGGCCTGGTTGCATGGGACGCCGTGAGTCGCTCTTCCTCCGTGATAGTGGTGGAAGGGCTGTTCGACTTGGCCACCCTCTGGCAGGCCGGTTTTCGTAACACCACCTGCGCCATTGGCACCCACCTGACGCCATTACAGTTCCAACAGCTTTCCGAACAGCCGGATCGCCCGGTCTACATCGTCTTTGATCAGGATGAAAACCAGGCCGGACAACTCGCCGCCCACCACCTCGCGCTACGCCTGGCCGGCGTCGGCGTCCCTGCACGCGTGGTTCAGTTACCAGCCGGACATGACCCGAACAGTTACTTTGTGGCCGGCGCCACGGCCGCTGAGTTCAGTGACTGCCTGGAGCGGGCGCAACAGTTATGAAACTGATCATGGCCCCGCCAACTGCCACCCAAGCTGGCGCTTGTCCCTATCGCGTGCTCGATGAGCAAGATCATGAGGTCGCCTGGGTCAATGATTTTCTGGATGCTCAGCATACTCGTCAACTGTCGCCCCGCTCGCTGCGCGCCTACGCCTATGACCTGCTGCACTTCGCCCGCTGGTTTCAGAGCCAGCCGCAAGCCATTTCCGAGCTCACCGAGTCCACGCTACTGGACTATGTCCGGCATCAACTGAACCAACAGCCGCAACCCACTCCCCAAACCGTGAATCATCGCTTGACCGTGATTCGTTGTTTGTATCGATTCCATCACGGACAGGAGATTCCCGCCGGCCACTCCCATTTCCAGCGCACCTATACGACGCGCTGCCCGCTCGGCTTTGGCCGCCCCCATCGCACCACGGCCTTCGGCCTCCGCCTCAAGCAACCGCAGCGCGTTATCCAACCGCTATCTGCCGAGCAAGTCGCGAACTTTTGGGCGAGCTTTCGTACCTTCCGCGATCTGGCCGTGGTGGGCCTGATGTTGCTCGACGGCCTGCGTTCGTGCGAGATCCTGACCCTCCAACTCGAAGATTTGAAATTGGCTGATGCACAACTGCACGTTCTGGGCAAAGGGAGAAAACAACGTACCTTGCCGCTGCCCGGCGAAATCCTGGAAGTGCTGCAAAACTATCTGCGCCTGGAACGGCCCCTGACCAACTCCCCATACCTGTTCATTTCGCTAAAAGGACGCCGGCGCGGTCAGCCGATGACGCCAGCTGGACTCCGCTCGCTATTCCGCCATCATCGATTGCGGAGCACGGTTCCTTCCGCCAATCCGCACCGATTTCGACATACTTTCGGAGCGGACATGGTGCGCGCGGGCATCTCCTTACCCGCCCTCCAGCACCTCATGGGTCATGCGCAGATTCACACCACCATGCTCTATGTCCAACTGGCGCCCCAGGACATCTGGCGCGAATATGCGCGCGCGGTCGCTAAGCGCACGCGCGTGCCTGCGACCTCTCCAAAGATGCCATGAAACAATCCCGACAGAGCCTCGAACAGATTTTCCAGAACCAAGTCGAGATTCTTTCTCTGACTCTGCAGCCCTTCACGGTGGTCAAGTATCAATATGTTGCCCGCTACTTTGTCGGTTATCTCCGTGCCGAATTCCCCGAGGTCTGCCGGCTCTCACAACTTCGCCGCGATCCCCATATGTTGGGCTTCTTCCGCTGGCTTTGCGAGTTGCGTCCGCCTATTGGCACCCATACCCGCCAGCAACGCCTGCTTTGTCTCCGCCGGTTGCTAAACGACTTGGCCGCTCAAGGCCATCCTCTCCCGCCCGGTCTCATTATTCGTGAGGATTTTCCGGCTCTCCCGGAATATCTTCCCAGGCCTCTGTCCCCGGAAGATGACCATCGGCTCCAAGAGGAGCTACGCCGCAAAGACGACCTGTATGCCAATGCTCTCTTGTTGACTCGCGTTACCGGAATCCGCATCGGAGAATGTATCCACTTACCACTCGATTGTCTGCGTCAGGTGGGACCCGAACAATGGGCACTGCATGTCCCTCTCGGAAAGCTTCACACCGAACGCCTGGTACCCCTCGACTCGGAAGGACTACGACTGCTGAAGCGGATTCTGGAACTGCGCTCTATGGCTTCACCCGCTCGTCTGGCGAAATCCAAAGACTTCCTCTTGCTTCGAGTGGGCGGTCGCTTTGCCTTGTTTCAAACGCTGCGTTTGGTACTGGCCGATGCCGCCAAACGAGCGGGCTGTACCGACACCAAACCCATCTCGCCTCACCGCTTGCGTCACACCTGGGCGACGGAACTACTCAACTGCGGAATTGGTCTACCAGCCCTGATGAAACTGATGGGGCACAAAAATCTCCAGATGACCCTTCGGTATCTGAAGGTCGCCCAGCCAGACTTGCAACGCGAGTTCTACCTGGCACGCCACAACACACCCCAACCCTACTGCCTTCCATCGCTCTCTATCTCTACGGCTACCCCTGATCTGCCTGGCATCTGTCAGGCCGTCGCGGCCACCCGCCACCTGTTGGAGATGTACCGACAGCAGTTCTCCGACGACCGGACCCGCCGCCGTCTACAGCGGCTCGATCGGCGGCTCCTGGATATCGCTCAACAACTCCAGCACATCGCAGCGCCGGAAAAGTGAGGAAAGATTGGCCGGTCAATCGGGATGATCCCGGCGGATGTTCGCGACCAGTAACAGTGGACTTAATACCGGTCCAACAAATCGCCAATACGAATCGCAAAGCCAGGGATGGGTTCCTGACGGAACTCGTCGTTCTCATCCAGGATGACACGCCGCTGCTCGGAAAAGAGAAATGCCTGCCTGGTTTCCACGGAAAAGATCCAGACTTCCTCGATGCCGCACACGCGATAGCGCTGCGCCTTCTTGGCCAGCTTTTCGAACGTATCGTTGGCCGACACGATCTCAATGGCCAAGTCCGGCACAAACCGCTGTACCCGCAGACTCCTGTTCACCCTAAAAACGGCAGTAGGCCGTGCGCCTTGAACGTGGAAGTGGTTATTATGGTTCAACATGCGCAAAGAAGAAGAGGTCGTTGAGGTTCACCCGGAGGGTGAGCTCCAAATCTCAGGAAATC
>CABEAV010000756.1_pt1 | contig 13818 bp, 14 predicted proteins | sample 3422231 | NCBI WGS metagenome assembly CABEAV01 (sample SAMEA5534326, study PRJEB31848) | metagenome | biome: tundra; feature: field; material: soil | place: USA | collected 2013-05 | depth 0.15 m | reverse complement strand
TCGATGTAGAGCGCAACGCCTACGGCCGCCAGATCGATAGCCGCGTGACCCATCTCACTCCCGAGGCCGAATTCGCCGCCCGCACCCACCCCGGCGAAATGGAAGCCGTCTTCATCCGCGCGCCCGTAATCCGCCGCGTCGGACCGCAGGCGCGCGTCCTCGCCCGCTACCGGGGCGACCCGGTCCTGGTCGAGCAAGGCCGGCACCTCGTGGCCACCTTCCACCCCGAGCTAACGGCCGATTCCCGCGTGCACGAACTCTTCCTCTCGAAGCTATGACCCCTTCCTACCCGACCCGCGTCCTCTTCATCTGCATCGGCAACTCCTGCCGCAGCCAGATGGCCGAAGGCTTCGCCCGCAAATACGGCGCCGACGTCCTGATCGCCGCCAGCGCCGGCCTGGCCCCCGCTATTATGGTGGCGCCAGATACCATCCGCGCCATGGACGAAAAGAATATCGACATCCGCGACCAGTTCCCCAAGAGCCTCAAACAGCTCGGCCGCGCCCAGTTCGAGCTCTTCGTCAATATGAGCGGCTTCGACCTGCCGCCCGAAATCGACACCCCCGTGCGCGACTGGGACGTCCCCGATCCGGTCGCCGAAGATTACGAAACCCACTGCCAGATCCGCGACGAGATCGAGACCCGCGTCATGGGACTCATCCTGGAACTGCGCCGCGCCCGCTGACAAATTGTGGGGCAGGCTCTCAGCCTGCGGCGGCCTCTCAGGCCGCCCGTAAGCTGCGTTGGAATTGAGCTGTGAAATGGTCTCGCCGGCCTGGCGCGTACTGTCGCCAGGACCAAGCCAGTGGAACACTGATAACCCGTCCGTCAGACAGATCCGCGACGATCTCGCTTTCGGTGACGCGCACCCTTAGTAGGATGCTGGGATCGCCACTAGCCACAATATCCACTGAATACACGCTGCTGTGCGGAGTCGCCAAGAAATAAAACATGGCGGCGCCCCCGTCATACGCGGCCCGCTTTGACGTCGGTCGCTCCGGCAGGTGTTGGAATGTGCAGCGAACGCGCCTCCCTGTGACTGGGAATTTCGCCCTAAAGCTTATCTTGCATGAAATACGGCAATCTTTCAGAGAGAATATCCTCGGCCGTAGTCCACTCTGAAATTTAAGTCGCTCAACCTCTCCCTTAACGTTGGCCGACGATTGGTCGGTGCGTAGTGTACGGGAGGATGGCATGCCCTGGGACGAACTTCCGGAAGACTTCCGGCATCTGGCTCTGGTCGATGAAGAAGAGCAGTATTCGATCTGGCGCGGCCATGTAGCCATACCCGCGGGCTGGTCGGTGGCCCAGGGAGGCTGGCTGATTCCGACGGCCTCGACGCGTTCAGGAACGAAGCCGCGGCCGGGAGGGCAACTTAGGTGTACTGCGGCGATCCCGGCCCGGCCAAAGCCGCTTGCGCGTCCTGGAAACGGTGGCGCACAAGCAGCGCTTGAGGGCTTTCGGCTTCCAAGTATCGGCGGGGATTCTCCCGCCGTTCCATTTCCAAAATAAGGAGTCTCACTAATGCATACGTCCACTTCCCTAACCTCCATCGTCGACCCTGTGATCTCTCTGGTCCCTCGCGCAGAGCTCCGTGACACGCTGCGGCGAGCTTTCTCCGAAGAGCAGGCTGCCGTAGAAAACATCGAAGAGTTCTTCCGGATGCTCCCTTCATCGGCATGGTCGAGTGACCTGCTGTGCACCTTCTCTGGTTCCTGGAAGGCAACGCACCTGAAGATGCTGGCGATCTATGGGCTTTCCTGCCGCCTGCAAAGAACCGCCGAAGGTGCGGAAGACCTCGACCGGTCCAACCTGTATCTTGCCGCGGCGCGTAATGCAGCAACCAGTTACGAGGATCTCGGCCTGGACTTCGATGGCCACACACACGCGGAGCTCTACGACGATTTTGCGGAAGCTCTGACCGGCGGCGACCTTTGGCAGTTGCGGAAATACCGTCTCCCGGAATCCCATCAGTTCAGCCGATGGGCTTACCGCAACATGGTGGTGGAGTCCATCCCCGATGGCCTGCTGACCAACATGTTCTCGGAAATTTACAACCATGGCGAGTATTCAATCGCTCTACCGGCGGCAGACGCCTATTTCCAGCAACACACTCGCCTCACCGCGCAAGAACGCCGCAAAGCCATCACCTACATCGCAGCCCATGTGGAGGACGACACCGAGGCCGATCACTTTCTGGTAGTGGTGGAGGCTCTCGATCGCTACCTGGCGGCCAGCAAAACACAATTCGACGCTGAGCGGGCCGGTTTCGTCTTCCGCGCCTATCTACGAAACCTCGCACCGGTAATGCAGGAATTGACGGAGATGATGCGGACCGAGTTCGCCGGCGGGCCAGCGAAGCTCCTGGCAGCCAGTAGTGGACACGCTTGATGCCCGCCTCACAATCCGCCATGGCGTCCCCGAAGCTTCAGGCGCCTGTGCGGCGATTCGAACAATACGAGGCCGCAGTTCAGGCTATGGCCGGCTATGAAGCGGCGTTGCGCGAGAACGCGTTGCGGATGCGCTCGAACGGCTTGACCGTCACCGACCAGGACCAGCCGGCAGAGGTGTTTTGCCTCTTGCCGGTTCGCCCCCTCCGGCCGCCTCTGGCACTCATCGGAGGCATGGGGCCGCTGGCCGGTGCCATGGCTTTCCGCCGGGCCTGCGCGCGCTTCCGGGATTCCCGTGCCGTGGTGCTCTATCAGGTCTGCTCCATGCCCGACCGCTCCACGGTCATTTTGGGCGAGGACGGCCCGGACACTCCATTGTGCCGCGGCATGGCTTCGCGGCTGGCCGGCGCCGTGCGGCTTGCCGTGGGCCTCGCTGGCCCGGCCAGCCAGCCGGCCCGTTGCATCATAGCCTGCAATTCCGCCCATTACTTCTGGCGGCTGCTGGAAGACGATCTCCGGCAAACCGCACCGGAACGAGAGTGCGAAGTGCAGATGATCTCCCTGGTGGATTCAACCCTGGAGGCGCTCAAGTTCCAGTCCTGCCGAAAGACGTTGGTGCTGGCAGCGGAGGGCGCCCGCATGGGCCAGGTGTTTTCGGCGCCCTTCCGTGACGCCGGCATAGCCTTTGAAGAGCCGTCGCCCACGTTGGGCCGTCTTTTGATGCGCGCCATCTTCGAAGGCGTGAAGGCGCTCGACGACCGCCGGGCGGTGGAGCTTGGCAACGAGTTCTTCGAGACCATCCTGCGAACCGGGCGAGACTATGATTGCGTTCTGGCCGGCTGTACGGAACTCCCGCTCACAATCGACCTCCTGAGACTTCGCGGCAGCCCCGCGGTAGCCGCCTTTCTTTCCCGCGTGAAGATCGTCGACCCCCTGGAGGAAGCCCTCTGCCGGTCCTGATCCGCTGCATTCTCATATGATGTCAACTTCTCTGGAACAGACCGTCGAGACAAGCCGGAGCCGCTTCGCTCACTTCTCCAGGTCGGACGTGGAGCAATCCATCCCGGCGCGGTTCGAGCGGCAGGCGCGCATGTATCCGGACCAGATCGCCATCGAGGACCCCGAAACCGCCCTCACCTATCGCGACCTGAACCGGTTGGCCAACCGCATCGCGCGCGCCGTCCTGGCCGTGCGTGGCGCGGGGCCGGAACCGGTGGCGCTGCTGCTTGGAAATGGCGTCCCGGTTGTAGCCGCCATGCTGGGGGTGCTGAAGGCGGGGAAGTTCTATGTCGCCCTGGATGCGTCGCAACCCCTGGCGGGGATGGCCGCGATCCTCGCGGAAACCCGGCCGGCCCTGCTGATTGCGGATAACCCCCGAATGGATCAAGCCGAACAAGCCGAGGCGCTGTGCCCGGTGCCCGGCCTCCCGGGCGTGCCCCTGCTCAACTTCGACGCCCTGGAGCCGGGCCTTTCCGAAGAGAATCCTGGCCTGGCAATCTCCGCCGCCACCCTGGCGTTCGTGCTCTACACCTCGGGTTCCACCGGAAAACCCAAGGGAGTGATGCACGACCATCGCTACGTGCTGCATCTGACCATGGTCTACACCAACAGCGGGCGGATATCGGCAGCGGACCGTTTGGCGTTGCTCTGCTCCCCGAGCTTTGCCGGCGCCGTGCGGGATATCTATTGCGCCCTCCTCAACGGAGCGGCGCTGCTTACCTTCGACGTGAAGCGCGAAGGCCTCACAAACCTGGCCGCCTGGCTGCGGCAAAAACAGATCACGGTATTCTTCGCAGTGGCCACCATGTTCCGGAACTTCTGCCGCCTGCTCACCCTGGAGGACCGGTTCCCGGCCATGCGGCTGATCGAACTGGGCAGCGAACCGGTCTATGCCGCTGACGTGCATCTCTACCAGCGGCATTTTTCCGCAGCCTGCCGCATGGTCGTGAACCTGGGCGGGTCGGAGATCAGTCCCATCTGCCAGTTCCCGGTCGACGCCGGCACCCGGATTGAGGGGAGCACCGTGCCGGCAGGCTATGCGGCAGAAGATGTCGAGTTGCTGCTGTTGGATACCGGGGGGAGCCCGGTGGCCGCGGGCAGTCCCGGCGAAATCGTCGTGCGCAGCCGCTATCTTTCCCGCGGCTATTGGAGCCGTCCCGAGCTGACTGAGGCGGCGTTTCTGCCTGACCCGGAAGGCGGCGACCGGCGTCTGTTCCGCACTGGTGAGGTGGGCCGGCTGCTGCCCGATGGCTGTCTGCTGCACCTGGGGCGGTGCGATTTTCAAGTCAAGATCGGGGGTTGCCGCGTGGAGCCCGCCGAGGTGGAGGCATTCTTCACTGGCACGGGACTGGTCCGCGAAGCGGCCGTGACCGCCTGGCTCGACTCGACCGGCGAACAAAACCTGGCCGCCTGGCTGGTTCCGGCGCAGCCTGAGGCGCCGCCTTCCGTCAACGAACTGCGCGCCCTGGCCGCCGCGGCGCTACCCGGCTACATGGTGCCCGCGAGTCTCGTCCTCATGGGCTCCCTACCGACAACCTCGAGCGGCAAGCTGGACCGGCGCGCGCTGCCCGACCCGCGCCGTGCCGGGCAGCAGCCGGGCACGGTTTAGGTGGCGCGGGCAAGAAAGGTCGCTTTTATTTATCCGCGTTCATCTGCGTTCATCAGCGGCCATTCTTCTTCGGGCCCCAGCGTTTAATCTAACATCAAATAGTGGACCAGTTCGCCTTCGACTTCTCCCCCACCCGCCGCGTCTACTCCGTCAGCGAGCTGAACGCCGCCATCCGCGCGGCGCTGGAGAATGAATTTCCCGACGTCTGGGTCTCCGGCGAAATATCCGGCGTCAAACTGGCCACCAGCGGCCACTACTACTTCACTCTGAAGGAAGCTCAGGCGCAGGTGCGCGCCGTGGCCTTCCGCTCCGCGCACCGCTATTGGAAATTCAAGCCGCAGGACGGTCTCGCCGTGCTGGCGCGCGGCCGCATCGACGTCTTCGAGGCGCGCGGCGAATACCAGCTCATCGTCGAACTCCTGGAGCCTTTGGGCCACGGCGCGCTGCAACTCGCCTTCGAACAACTCAAGAAGAAGCTGGCGGAAGAAGGCCTCTTCGAGCCCAGCCGCAAGCGCCCGCTGCCGCGCTACCCCCAGCGCATCGGCATCGTCACCTCGCCGCGCGGCGCCGTCATCTCCGACATGGTTCAGATCCTGTCCCGCCGCTTCCCCGGTCTCCACATCCGGCTCTTCCCTGCGCTGGTGCAGGGCGAAGGCTCGGTAGAGGAGGTCTGCCGCGGTCTCGATTATTTCAGCCGCAACCCCTGGGCCGAATTGGTGATCGTGGCCCGCGGCGGCGGCTCGCTTGAAGACCTCTGGACCTTCAACGAAGAAGCTGTCGCCCGCGCCATCGCGCGCTGCGCCGTACCGGTCGTGTCCGCCGTGGGCCATGAAACCGACGTGACCATCGCCGATTTCGTCGCCGACCTGCGCGCCCCCACGCCGTCGGCCGCCGCCGAGATGATCGTCTGCACCCGCCAGGAATTGCTCGACCGCATCGCCGGCCTCGAGCAAAAGCTGGTGCACGCCATGCGCTACTACTTGGCTGTGCTGGCGCGCCGCTGGCAGCAGCAAGCGATCGAAAGGCCGCTGGGACTGCTGCACCGCACCATGGGCCGCCAGGCCCAGCGCGTCGACGAACTCGAATTCCACCTGCGCGATCTCCTGCGCACGCTGCTCGAGCGGCACGCCCGCACCGAACGCTCGCTCGCCGCCCGCCTCCACTATTTCGACCTGCGCCCCCGATTCGCGGCCGACCGCCGCCGCCTCGACCAGGCCCACGCCGCCGCCGCCCAGGCCCTGCGCTGGCAACTCGCCCGCCGCCGCGGCGCCGTCGCGCAGCTCGCCGCCAAGCTCTCCCAACTCAGCCCCCTCCTCATCCTGGATCGCGGCTACGCCATCGTCACCAACCCATCCGGCGCCATCGTCAAGGACAGCGCCGCCGCCCCGCCCGCCTCCACCATCCAGGTGCGCCTCGCCAAGGGCCGTCTTGATGCTACGGTATCCAACAGCACTTGAATCATGGATCTTCATCCGTGTGCATCTGTGTCCATCTGTGGTTCCGGTGGTTCCGGCGCCTCCACCATGCAGGTCCGCCTCGCCAAGGGCCGTCTTGATGCTACAGTATCTAACAGCAGTTGAATCATGGATCTTCATCCGTGTGCATCTGTGTCCATCTGTGGTTCCGTGATTCCGTTTTTTCGAACTTGCGGAATGTAACGAAGGCGGCTAGAATCAGGAGTTTCGAATAGTCCAGGAGGATGTATGGCATCAATCGCCGAGAGGGTGAAGCAGATTATCGTCGAGCAACTGGGTGTGGACGAAGCCCAGGTGGAGGACAACGCGTCGTTTGTGGACGACCTGGGCGCCGATTCGCTCGACATCGTAGAGTTGGTCATGGCCTTCGAAGAAGCCTTTGAACTGGAAATTCCCGACGAGGACGCCGAAAAAATAGCCACCGTCAAAGACGCTGTCTCTTACATCGAAAACAAGTCGGCCAAGAAGTAGCGCCGAGGCGTTCTTCCCAGGAGTATTTGCGTGTCACGCAGAGTGGTCGTAACCGGTGTGGGCTTGGTGTCCTCCGTAGGCATTGGGACCGAAGCAACCTGGCAAGGCGTACTGGCGGGTAAAAGCGGCATCGGACCGATCACGGCCTTCGACGCGCACCTCTTTTCCTGCCGGATCGCCGGCCAGATCGAAGGATTCGATCCGGGCCGCTACATCGAAAAAAAAGAAATCAAGAAGATGGGGCGCTTCATCCAGTTCGCCATCGCGGCGGCGGATTGCGCCATCGGTTCCGCCGGCTTGCGCGTGGACCCCGCCGAGGCCGAGAATGTGGGCGTCTACATCGGCAGCGGCATCGGCGGATTCGAAGTCATCGAGCGCGAACACCTGACGCTGCTCCAACATGGTCCCCGCCGCATCTCGCCGTTCTTCATTCCGGCGACCATCGTCAACCTCGCCTCCGGCTACGTCTCCATCCGCACCGGGGCGAAGGGTCCGAATTCGGCCACCGCCACTGCCTGTACTACCAGCTCGCATTCCATCGGCGACTCCTTCCGGCTCATCCAGCGCGGTGACGCCGATGTCATGATTTGCGGCGGCACGGAAGCCTGCATCACCCCCATGGGGATTGGCGGGTTCGCGGCCATGCGCGCGCTTTCCACCCGCAATGACGAACCCCAGCGCGCCTCCCGTCCCTGGGACCTCAACCGCGACGGCTTTGTCGTCGGCGAAGGATCCGGCATTCTGGTGCTGGAAGAACTCGAACATGCCCGCCGGCGCGGCGCCCGCATCCTGGCCGAAACCGTCGGATATGGTATGAGCGCCGACGCCTTTCACGTCACCGCGCCGCCGCCCGATGGCGATGGCGCCGTCCGCGTCATGCGCAACGCGTTGCGCGACGCTGGCCTCCACCCGGAGCAAATCGAATACATCAACGCTCACGGCACTTCCACCGATGTCGGCGATCGCGCCGAAACCGCCGCCATCAAGCGCTGCTTCGGCGAGCACGCCTACAAAGTGGCCGTCAGCTCTACCAAATCCATGACCGGACATCTGCTGGGCGGCGCCGGAGGCCTGGAGGCCGGCATCACCGTCCTCGCCATCCGAGACCAGGTGGCCCCGCCCACCATCAACTACGAAACTCCAGACCCCGACTGCGATTTGGACTACGTGCCCAACAAGGCGCGCCCCATGCGCATCGACTGCGCGCTGTCCAACTCCTTTGGCTTCGGAGGAACCAATGGCGCTCTCATCTTCAAACGTTATTCCGATTAAACGTGCTACCGAGCCGCGACCCGGGGTCCCCTCCGGGGGCGGAGCGGTTTACTGACAGGTAACTCATGAAAATCATCGTATGTATCAAGCAAGTCCCGGCCCGCGATTCGCAATTGCGCGTCGCGTCATCGGGCGCCTGGATTCAGGATGCCGATCTCAGCTACGAGATCAACGAGCCCGATGCTTACGCCTTGGAAGAAGGCCTGCAACTGAAAGAGAAACACGGGGGCGAAGTGGTGGTGCTGTGCGCCGGACCCGCGCGCGCCGCGCAAACCATTCGTGAAGCCCTTGCCAAGGGCGCCGACCGCGCCATCCACATCGGAGAGGAAAACCTCGGCGCATTCGACGCGCTGGGCGTCGCACGCCTGCTCGCCGCGGCGCTGGCCCCTGAAAAGCCCGACCTCGTGCTCACCGGCCTCCAATCCGACGACCTCGGTTACGGCCAAACCGGTGTAATCCTCGCCGAACTGCTGGGCCTGCCCCACGCCACCATCATCATGCAGGTGGAGAAGCAGGATGGCTCCATCCGCGTGAAGCGCGAGTTGGAAGACGGTTGGTTCCAGCACGTCGAGATGCCCCTGCCCGCGCTGCTCACCATTCAATCCGGCATCAACAAGCTGCGCTACGCCACCCTCATGGGCATCAAGAAATCCAAGAACAAGGAGATCCGCGGCGTTACCGCCTCCGGTTTGGGCGCCAGTTCCGCAGCCCCCTCCATACAACTGAGCCGCGTGTATCTGCCCGGCCGCTCCAAGCAGACCCAACTTTTCGACGGGCCGCCCAAAGAGGCCGCGGCGAAGCTGGTCGAGAAACTGAAATTCGAGGCGCGTGTCATATGAGCATTCTGGTGGTAATGGAACAACGCGCGGTCCAAGGCCCGCCGGCCTGGAGCCGCATGTCGTGGGAGACGCTGGCCGCCGGCCAGCAGCTCGCGCGCGAGCTGCAGCAGCCCGTCTCGGCCGCCGTGCTGGGACAAGGCATCGAAAGCCTCGCGTCGGAACTCACCGACAAGAAGCTCGACCGTGTCTATGCCGTCGTCGACGACCTGCTCAAAGACTATACGCCGGATACTTACACGGCGGCCGTGCGCCAGTTAGTCGAGAAGACCCAGGCGAGTATCGTGATCTTCCCGCACACTTACCAGGTGCGTGATTTCCTTCCCAAGCTGGCCACGGCGCTCGGCTGCGTGGCTGTGAGTGACGTGGTCGCGCATCGCATCGAGGACGGCAAACTGGTCCTGGTGCGCCAGCTCTTTCAGGGCAAGCTCAACGTGGACGTGCGCTTCACCGGCGATCCGCCGTATTTCGCTTCGCTGCAGGCCGGCGCCTATCGCGCCGACCATATCGAAGCCGGATCGGCTGTCATGGAAAAGTTCGCGCCGCAGCTCACCCCCAGCCGCATCAAGCCGCTCGAACTATTCCGCGAGGCGCAGCGCGCCGTGGACCTGACCGCCGCCGAGATCATCGTCTCCGTCGGCCGCGGCATCAAGGAAGCCGACAACATCCCCATCGTCCAAAAACTGGCCGACGCCCTCGGCGCGGAGCTGGCGGCTTCGCGGCCCATCTGCGATTCCGGCTGGCTCCCCATGGAGCGCCAGGTCGGCAGCTCCGGCCAGACGGTCGCCCCCAAGATGTACCTGGCCGTCGGCATCTCCGGCGCCATCCAACATCTGGTCGGCATGAAGGGGTCCAAGATCATCGTGGCCATCAATAAGGATGCCAACGCGCCCATCTTTGAGGTGGCCGATTACGGGATTGTCGGCGACCTGTTCCAGGTGGTGCCGGCGCTGGTGGAGGAGATTAAGAAGGCGAAGGGCTGACGCGCGAGCCCTCTTCCACTCTTGTAAACAGGAGTGGATAGAATCCTCGGAAACAAGGATTTCCTCGATTGCCTGCCCTGCCGGCAGCGAATCCGGCACAAAGACGATCGGCGCGCAAGATCCCGGTTCCTATCCGCAAACTTCTATAAGCAGGCGGCTTTCCTGGTTGCCAACCTCCACCACCCTTCGGCTCAGAGTGCCGAGAGCATTCTGAGTATAGACAAGTTTCACTGAGCAGGCTTCGTTTTCCTCTTTGCTGTCCGAAGCTTCTTGATATCGGCCTCAACGGAGGCGGCCATCTCTTCCACCGTATTGAAGGGGCCATAGACGCGGCCGTGCTTAATATCGTCGTCGGACTTGGCCAGCCGGGCGCTGATGCTGCGGCGCTGGGCCGGCGTGTATTCATCGTCAGCGGTAGGGAACTTGGAGCGGTCGATGCCGAGTTTGGGGGTGATGACGATCTTGCCGCGCTGGAAGGCGGCTTCCACCAGGTCGCCTTCGGAGATGCCGGCCAGGGATCGCAGCTTGATGGGCAGGGTCATCTGGCCTTTGCGGTGGATTTTCACGATCCGCGTCCGCACAAACATGTTGACCGCCGATGCTGTTATGGCTCGGGTTTGCATTAGCCGCCATGGCGACGGCACCGGTGCAGGCGCAGACGGCGACTGAAACCTTGCTGCACCATTTCGCAAGCCTGCCGCAGGGGGCGTATCCCGAGGCGGGCGTGGTCCGCGACCCGGCCGGCAACCTTTACGGGACTACTGTCAACGGCGGCGCAGCGGGCTGGGGCGTGGTATTCAAGCTGGATACCGCCGGCCGCCAGACCGTGCTGTACAACTTCACGGGCGGGGCCGACGGGGGAAACCCTTCCGGCGGTGTGATTGGCGACTCGGCGGGCAACTTCTACGGGACTACTCACAACGGCGGCGCAGCGAGCTGGGGCGTGGTGTTCAAAGTGGATAAGTCCGGCCAGGAGACGGTGCTGTACAGCTTCACGAACGAGCCCGATGGGATCGGCCCTCCCGGAGGTCTGATCCGCGACTCGGCAGGGAACCTCTACGGGACTACTGGCACTAGCGGATCTGCACCAGGCGATCGCCGGTTTCGGGCATGCCGGCGGAGTCGATGGTCTGCGGCGCGCGCCAGAAATCCAGGTACGAAACCTGGTGCACGCAGGCAACCGTACAGCGCGGCGCGCAGGATTTTTCGGTCAGGAACTCGCGCCGGATGTCGGCTACGGTGTATTCGGCGAGCGGCTTGGCCGGATATCCGCGCTGCTGCGAACAGTAGTGCACCAAGCCGTCTTCGCAGATGTACAGATAGCGGGCGCCAGCCCGGCAGCGCCAGCGGTTCTCCCGGCCGTGCGCAATATTGTCCTGGAAATAGTTGAACTGCGCATAGCTGCTTTTCCCCATGGCGCGCATGGCCCCGTACACTTCGCGCTCCGTGGGGGAGAGCGGCTGCAACTGCCCGGTGCCATCGTGAATGATGCCCACGGTCGAAGTGAAACCCAGCTCCACGGCGCGCTTGCCGACCACCAGCGCATCCTGGGGATTGCGAATACCGCCGCCCACCACGGAATTGATATTCACGTGAAAATCGGCGTGTTCGGCCAGAAGCTGGAGTTTCTTGTCCAGCACCTTCAGGCTTTTCTTCGAGACGTCGTCGGGCGTGACGTTGTCGATGCTGATCTGGAGGTGGTCCAACCCGGCACGGTTCAATCGCTTGATGCGCTCGGCGGTGAGGAGATAGCCGTTGGTGATCATGCCCGCGATGGCGCGGTGGCGGCGGATGTGCGCAATGATCTGGTCCAGGTCGGGATGGAGCAGGGGTTCGCCGCCGCTGATCGTAATGATGGTGGTGCCCAGGCGGACGAGAAGGTCGATGCGCTGGCACACGGTTTCGAGCGGCACCGGCTTAGAGCGATCGTCGTATTCGTTGCAATAGGCGCAGGCCAGATTGCAGCGCCGCATGGGGATGATGTGGGCCAGGATGGGATGGTCCGTGGAGACCACACCCTTGAAGATCATGCGCAGCTCGCGGGCCCGCAGGTGAGCGGCCCGCCGCATTCTACGCAAGGATTTGACCCCGTTTGGCATTCGGAAATTCCTATTAAACCACACAAACGGGAGGAGTTCTGAGTTGCAGGGAGCGATTGGCCGCTTTTCCGGCTTCAATGGCGATTTCGGGGCGCCGAACTGACGCAACTCAAAGTGATGCGCGGCGCGGTAAGCGGCGTAGTCCCGGGCGATGCCGGAATTTGGGCCGCCGCTGAGAAGTATCCAGGCTTCGAGGAGGCCGTCGCGCTTCAGCGAGAGGACATTCGCCAGTTGAGGGTCGAGGTGAGGGGCCTTCTGGCGCTCAATGGCATTCACCCCGGCATCGAGGGCGGCGACCTCTTCCGCGAGGGCATGGCGGTACTGAGTTTCGTTCGGATACTTTTGGGCGAAGACTGCCTGCCGCCAGGCCGCGCGCGCGACGGAATAGCCGATCCCACCATTGTCTGCGGATTGTCGCCGAGCTGTGGCCGGTCGATCTTGGGCGCCGACAACTGGCAGTTGTTCCGGTTGGCCCAGTTCAGGAGCGCCGCCCAGGGCTTTTGGGTGGGCTCCACGATGACGGCTTCGATGAACTTGTCGCGCGCGGGATCGATGGCCACCGCTTTGCTGAACCATTCGGAGGCACACGCCATGTCCTTCGCGCGGAAGCATACGTCGCCCGCGAACAGAGCGGCGTGTTAGAGCTGGGGGTCCAGCTTGAGAGCCGCGGAGTAGCCGGCCAGTGCGCCGTTGTTATCGCCTTTGGAGAAAGCTTCCTCGCCCTCTTTCATCTTGGCGTTGGCTTCCGCATTGGAGGAAAACGGTTGTTGGGCGGCTCCGGGGGTGTCGAGGGCAACGAAAAGATCGTTCAGCAGCGGCCACTTGCTGCCCAGTTGCCGCGCACGCACGGCTGCTTCGCGCGCGCGTTTGCGGAGTCGCGAAATACTCCGTTCGTATTCGTCCGCTGGCCTCGTAAGCCGTCACCGGACGAACCGCATCGTCGCGCATCGTGAAAACAACGATGAGCACGCGCGCCTGGTCGTAGTCGATGCCCATCTCATCGTTGGCGAACATCTGCTCGACCTCTTCGGGAGTCACGCGGTGGCTGGCGAATGAAAGGACGGTGACGATGCCGACCAAAGCAGATCGGCCAAACATGGTCGAGCGAAACCTGATCCAAGCCATGAGGGATGGGACGGCTCTCCGCGGCACGGCGCAGCGCCTGGCGCGGGAGGCGAGCGCTTCAAAAAACGTCACCATCCGCATGGCGGAAGCGGACTTGGATCTGGCGCGCAAGCAGGCGGAGGCGAAGGGATTGCCGCACCAGACCGACATCAAGTCCGTGTTGCATGAAGCGCTGGTGAAACGGCAGCGCCGGCAGACGAGTTAGACGGATAGCGCTGTCGACGCCCGGTCGCGGCGACTCATCCGTACCCCAGCAGGGTGTCGAGACGAGTCTGCAACAGCTTCAGATATCGCTTCACGGTAGGCAGCGGAACTCCAAACGCATTCACGACATCCACCTGTCGCGCCGCACCCATGTCGATCAGTTGACTGGTGATCAACCGGAAGCTCTGCAGATCGCCTTCCGCATGCTGAAATACGGGCAACGAGCCATAGAGGTACACCACCTGTTTATCCCGGCACTCCACGGCGATTTCATGGGTGATGCACTTGGCTCCCGCCGGAAAAATGGGCAGTTGTAATTGCGGCATGGATAGCCCATTCTGGCTCACCCGGAATG
>CABEAV010000735.1_pt1 | contig 14029 bp, 12 predicted proteins | sample 3422231 | NCBI WGS metagenome assembly CABEAV01 (sample SAMEA5534326, study PRJEB31848) | metagenome | biome: tundra; feature: field; material: soil | place: USA | collected 2013-05 | depth 0.15 m | reverse complement strand
AACCTGGCCTGCGGCGCGTGCGACTGGTGCCGGCGCGGCCTCGGCCGCCATTGCCCGCGGCGCACCGTCCTCGGCATCGTCAACCATCCCGGAGCATTTCGCGAGTTCCTGACCCTGCCGGAACGCAATCTGCACGCGCTGCCGGATGCGCTCCCCACCGAGCGCGCCGTGTTTGTCGAACCTCTCGCGGCTGCGTGCGAAATCCTGGATCAAGTGCCGTTGCCTTGCGCAGCCGAAGTCGCAGTGCTGGGCGACGGCAAACTCGGACTGCTCATCGCCTTGGTGCTGAATGCGTATGGGCACCGGGTCCACCAATTCGGCCGGCACGCCGAAAAGCTGCAAATCGCACGCCGCGCCGGCGTCGCTACCGAAGCATCCAGCGGCGCGCTCCCCGAAATGGCCTATGACTGGGTGGTGGACGCCACCGGTTCGCCCGAAGGCCTCCGCCAAGCCGTGCGGATGACGCGCCCGCGCGGCACGGTGATTCTGAAATCCACGGTGCACGGCCTGGTGGGAGTGGACACCGCGCCCGTGATCGTCAACGAGATCACGCTGGTGGGCTCGCGCTGCGGGCGCTTCGAGCCGGCGCTCGATCTGCTCAGCCGCAACCTGATCCCGGTCGAAGAGATGATCTCGGAACAATTGCCGCTGGCCGACGCTCCGCGCGCATTCGAGCGCGCCGCGCAGAAAGGCGTCCTGAAGGTGCTGCTGCGATGAGGACGATGACGCGTTGGCTTTGGCTTTGTCTGGCTGCCACGCTCCTGTGCGCGCAACCGGATCCGGAGGCTCAGTGGAAGGCCTTCCTCGCCTGGCTCAGCTCGCAGCCGCCCGACAGCAAGCCCGCCAATCTGATTCGCCCCTACCGTGCGGAGTTGATCCGCAAGGGCATGTCCCCGGCCGACGCGTGGTCTACGGCGGACACGACCCCATCTTCATTCAGACGCCAAACGCGCTGCTCGCCAGCGCCATTGAGGGCCGCAAGCCCGGCAAGGCGCTGGACTTCGGCATGGGCCAGGGCCGCAACACGGTGTTCCTCGCCATGCAAGGTTGGGACGTAACCGGCATCGACCCTTCCGACGAGGGCGTGCGCCTCGCGCAGGCCAACGCAGCGAAAGCTGGCGTCAAGATTCGCGCACTGGTCGCCATCGACGATCAATTCGATTTTGGCGTCGCGCAGTGGGACCTGATCGTGATGACCTACATTCGGTCGATGACTGCCCGCGACGCCGAACGCATCCGGCGCGCGCCGGCCCCCGGCGGCATCTTCGTCTACGAGAACGGCAGCGACCGCCACAACGAACTCCTGAAACTGTTTCTCCCGCTGCGCATCCTGCGCTTCGAAGATGTGGATGCCTTCCCGGACTGGAATCCCGCTGAAAAAATCCGCCTGGAGCGCTTGGTGGCAGAGAGGCCGCCGGAGTAACATCTCATCATGACCACACTCCGATTCTGCGCCGCGCTGCTGCTTTGCGCCAGCGCCGCCTTTGGCCAGACGCCTATCGTGCTGCGCGCCGCGCGCCTGCTGGATATCGAGTCCGGCAAGATGCTCAAGCCCGGTGAGGTGCTCGTCTCGGGCGAACGCATCGTCGAGGTCGGCGCGACTGTTACCCATCCGCCGGCCGCCGAAATCGTCGACCTGGGCGACCGGACCCTGTTGCCGGGCCTGATCGACGCGCATGTGCACCTGTTTCTGCATCCCGGCGCCGAAGACCTGCAGACCGTCGAAGAATCCGTGCCGCAGCGGACCATCCTCGCCCTGCTGGCCGCCAAGGCCGACCTGATGGCCGGCTTCACCGCCGAGCGCGACATGGGGACCGAAGGCGCGGGCTCGGCCGATACCGCGGTGCGCAACGCCATCGATCAGGGACTTGTGCCGGGACCGCGCCTGCGCATCAGCGGCAATGCGGTGGATATACTGGGCGGCCACGAAGACGCCATCGGCTACAACCCGGCCCAGCATGTGCTGCCCAACGCCACCTGGGCCAACAACGCCGCCGAACTGGTCACGGCGATCCGCGGCCAGTTTAAGGAAGGCGCCGATTTCATCAAGGTCTACGAAACCGGCCGCGACGCGCTACGCGATGGGAAGTTCTCCACGCCATACCAATACACCGAACCCGAGTTGCGCGCCGCCGTGGAAGAAGCCGCGCGCGTGGGCAAGCGCGTGGCCGTACACGCCACCGGAGAGCCGGGCACGCTCTACGCCGCACGCGCCGGAGTGGCTTCCGTCGATCATGCATTCCAGCTCAGCGAAGAAACCATGCGGCTGATGCGCGACAAACAGATCTTCGCCGTGCCCACCTTCACGATCGTTGAATACTTCGCCGATCACGCCGCGTCGCCGCGGCAGGCGGAGAGCGAGCGCCGGACGCTCGAATTTCACGCGCATGAATTCCGCGCGCAGCTTGCGGCGGGCGTGCCGGTGGCTATGGGTTCCGACGTGGGTCCGTTTCCGCACGGCACGCAAGCTCGCGAGTTCGTGCTGATGGTCAAGTACGGCATGCCGCCGCTGGCCGCCTTGCAGGCCGGCACGTTGAACGGTGCCAGATTACTCGGCTGGCAGGACCAGATTGGAGCACTCAAACCGGGCTATTTCGCCGACATCGTCGCGGTCCCCGGCGATCCGCTGCAGGACATCAGCGTGCTGCAAAACGTCACGTTCGTGATGAAGGGTGGCGCTATCTACAAACGATGATGCGGCACGCGGATCATGACTCAAACAATTGAACTCCAAATACCTGAGGAACTCCTGCGACTTGTGGACGAGAGAGCCCAGACTGCCGGACTTCCGCGGGAAGCTTACATTCGCGCTGTCCTTTCAAAGGACGTCAGTGGTGAACTTTCCTTAAGCGCGATTCTGGCGCCTTTCCGTGACCAGGTGGCAGGCAGCGGGATCAGTGACGAAGAGCTGGATAGCCCCAGGCCCGCGGTGAGTCTTACCGGGAGCCAAGTCTCCGTCGAATCGATGAGCGGTGATCGTCCGAAGGTCCGTGCCGTATTCGACTGCATGCAAGGACGAGCCGTACATCAATCTCGCGATCGCCGCGAGCGTGAGCTACCTCGTGAGGTGACGCGGCCGCGGTCACTTCGCCAGCGTGAAATTAACCCGAATCTCCGTCACCACCTCGACCGGATCGCCGTTCAGAAGCGTCGTGGAGTACTGCCATTGCTTTACCGCATCCATCGCCGCGGTGACCAGCATAGGGTCGCCGCTGAGCACCATGAGACTCGCAACCGTGCCGTCCTTGTCAATGGTGGCCTGGAGCACTACTGTGCCCTCAATGCCCTGTGCCTTGGCCTCCGGCGGATAAACGGGCATCACTTTCACCAACAGCTTGGCCTGTTGCACATTACTGCCCACGCGAATCGTGGTTGGCGGCGCGGGAGCGCCCGCCGGTGCCAGAGAGATGCGCAATGTGTGGGGCTCATCGGGGCTCAGAGAGATATTCAGGTGCTCGTCAAAGGCGCGCACGGTCTTAGCCAGAGATGCCATGACGTCCGCATTCACAGTGTCTCCCTCATGCGCGGGTAAGCGTTGCAATAACTCATCGCGCGTCGCCGCTGTGAGCCCCTCGACCTGGATGCTCTTCAACGTTCCATACCAATCCGGCGGTAACGCGATCCCCGACTTGGAATCGGGCGCTGCGTCTTGGGGCAGCTTGAAATCCATCGTCACCTGCGTAGTAGCCGGCAGCGTCATGGCTTGGGGCGAGTAGTGCCACTGCAATATGGCTTCGAGCGCCGCGCTGCGCAGTTCCTCCGGCCCGCTGACCACCTTCGCGTCGGACACGTGGCCCTCGGCGTCGATGTGGACTTCCAGCACGACCGCGCCTTCGATATGCTTCTCCCGCGCTGCCTGTGGATACTTCGGCGCAACGCTGTGCAGCAGGTTCGACTGGGCGGCCTCCTGGGGAACAGGCGCCGCCTGGAGCGGGAATGTGTGGAGCGCGAGCCAGCCTGCGGCGAGCAATACTCCGCAACTGATGGCGCAGAACGATATGAGACTGCGTTTCGACATAGTAACCTCCTTCAATAGCAGAGCCACCCGATTCTTCAGGTGACGCTTTCGCAAAAACAGAGTCGCCGGCGCCAGATCCAACGCCGGCTGATTCCCGGCCATCGCCAGCAGCGCGTTCAAATACTGATCGCGATTTCTGGTGAGCGCGACCACTTCGCCATCCACAGTCTGTTCGCGCGCCAGTTGGGTCTGGCCGATCAACCACCAGATGGCTGGATGAAACCACAGCACCGCGCGGATGGCTTGCTCCGTCACAGTGACGATCCAATCGCGGCGGCGCACGTGCAGCAATTCATGGCAGACGATGGCTTCCTGGATGTCCGCCGGCAATTCGGCGAAGTGGCCGGGCAACACGACCACCGGCCGCAACAGCCCAAACGTTACCGGACCCGATAGCGCAGACGACAGCTTGAACTCGGCGTGCGGCGCAACCGCCGCGCGCAGGAGATCGAGGCGCGGCGGAAGCGGCGAGAACACCCGCGCATCGCGCCGCCAGCGGCGCAATTTGCCGAACCCCACGGCGAGCCACAGCGCCCGCGCGGCGCAACCGGAGGCCAGCACGATGAGCAGAGCCTGGCGCCAAGGCAGGAAATATGCCGGAGGGCGGTTCGGCGAGACCGGCCTGGCTGCCCCCATGGTGAACTCGATGTTCGAGTCCGCGGCGCGGCGCCACGGTTCCACGGCCGGAAGTAACAGGCAGATTGCCAACAACGTTTGCCAGTACGCCAGCCGGATTCGCGGCACGCGCAGTTGGAAGGCCCACGCGGCCACGCTTCCCGCCGCGATCAGGGCTACGGCCTGCGCGCTCCAGGCGGCCAGGTTGCCGAGCCAATGGGCTGCGCTCACGGCCGCCCTCCGATCAGCCGCCGGATCTCCTCGATCTCGTCCGCCGTCAGGTGGCGGTCTTCGATCAGATGCACCAGCAGGGGCTCCGCCGAACCGTTGAACACGCGATTGACGAAATCCCGCACCATGGCGCGGATCACCCTGCTCTTCGGCTGGGCCGGGCGGTAGACGTAGGCGCGCTCCACCTGCTTCCGGTTGAGGTAGCCCTTCTGTTCCAAGATCTTCATCATCGTCATGACGGTGGTGTAGGCGACCCGGCGCCGCTCCAGCAGGGCCTCATAAACGTCCCGGACCGTGGCGGTGTGCCGCTCCCAGACGATCTTCATGATCTCCAGTTCCTGGTCTGTGAGGGTCTTGCTCGGGGGCCGCATACTAAAGAATTAGTACTATTGAACGAAAATGTCAAGGGGTTTCTGGGCGCGCATCGCGCGCCATGGCGGCGCATGGTGAGCGCAGCTCGCCTTGGACAGGCTTTAGCCTGTCGTGGGGCCGGCGGTCCCGCCTGCCTATCAGATCATCTCGTTCAGCAACTCCGGCCGCGGCCGCGCAATCACCACCTTGTTCACCAGCAGCCCCTTCTGCGCTATCGCCTGGGCGCCCGCGGCCACCGCGCTCTCCACCGCCGCTACGTCGCCCGTAAGGGTGACGAACGCCTTGCCGCCCAGGGCCATGGCCAACCGCACCTCGATCAACTGCACGTCGGCGGCCTTTGCCGCGGCGTCGGCGCCCTCGATCAGCGAAGCCACCGAGAACGATTCCACGATGCCCAGCGCGTCCAGCCGCTCGACCTTCACGGTGCCGCTGATGGCCGGGAAGATGGACTCGTGCAGATTGGCGATCATGAAGCAGTCGATGACCGAAAAGCTGCCCGCCGTATTCCCGGAGGCCACCGCGGCCTGCACGGCGCCGACCTCGCCGCGCACCATCACCATGTACTTGCCGGAGCAGATGGAGCGGGCCAGCACCAGCTCGACGTCCGCCGCCTTCAGCATGGCGTCGCACACCTGATAGCCCGCCGCGATGCTGCCCAACTCCACCATCCCTATGGAATTCTTAGCCATATTCTATGCCACGATCTCGATGAATTCGCCGGTGATGCGGCGCGCGCGGCCGTCAATGCTGGCGTGGATAGCGGCTCCCAGTTCGTTCGCTTCCACACGGCCGATCGTCTGGCCCTTGCTCACCGTGGCGCCCACGTCAACGACCGGCTTGGCCGGCGTCCCCGCATGCTGCCGCAGCTTGATGCGCACGGCAGCCGGACGGTAGTCGCGCTTTTCGAAAGGCGTCTCCGCTTCATACTCTTCCACTTTGAGCCGTTTGCGCAACATGCTGAGAGGCACGCAGCGGTATTCCTTCATGGGGTGCACCTGCACGGGTTTCTGCTGCACGAATTTCAGTCCGGCCGCCCGGCGGTCGTGCTTGCCCTGGTCGCAGGCTTCCTTGGGGTAAAGGTCCTCGGGACAAGCGTACAACGTGCACAGCCCGCAGGCGCAGCAAAGCTCCGCCCACTGGTTCCAGTTTTCCGAGCCGGTAAGCGTGAAGCCCAGGCTGCGCATGACCTTGTGCGGCATCACTTCGTATCCCAGCAGGTAGCGCGGGCAGAATTCGGTGCAGTAGCTGCACTGGTCGCAGGCGGACTTGCCGATGTGGTTCATCTGCGCTTGGGAGCGGTCGCGGCGCGCGATCAGGTAATGGTCGCGCGGCAGCACGATCAGGCCGGCGGTGGTTTTGGTGACCACGTCGTCGAGATCGAAGGTCAGCGAGCCCATCATCAGGCCGCTGACGAATACGCCGAAGTCCGCGACTTTGGCGCCGCCCGCCAGCGCCAGCAATTCGCGGAAAGGAGTTCCGATAGGCGCCCAGAAAGACTTGGGTTGGTTCACGGCGCCGGCGATGGAGACGAATTTGTCCGTGACCGGGACGCCGTGCGCGGCCTGGTGGACGTTATATAGTGTTTCGACGTTGTTGACCACGCAGCCCACGTGCAGCGGTAGCCCGGCGGGCGGGATGAGGCGGCCCGTGGCGGCGTAGACCAGCTCGAATTCATCGCCGGAAGGGTAAAAGTCGCCGAGCATGACGAACTCGATTTTCGCCGGGGGCGCCTGAGACCGCAGCGCATCGAGCGCCTCCGCGTTCTTCGACTTGATCCCAAACTTGGCCGCGACCGCGCCGGTGGCCTCCATCATAGCCGCCGTGCCGGACAGGATCTCGCCCGGGAAGTGCTTCATCAACTCGGCATCTTTGTGGATCAGCGGCTCGCACTCGGCGCCGTTGGCGATCACGAATTCGACGCGCGATGCGGCTTTCACGTGGGTGGGAAACCCGGCGCCACCCGCGCCAACCACGCCGCATTCGAGCAATCTGTCGCGAAGCATTCTTTATTCTGACTCCTGACTTCTGCCTTGCTACCTGAACCTCACCTTCACATCCGGCTTGTTCTCCAGGTGCACGGTGTCGATGAAGCGCACGCGCGCCGGTGTGTGCGTCATCACGATAGATTGCGTGCGCGTGCCGTCGCCGAAGAACCGGACGCCCTTCAGCAGGTTGCCGTCGGTCACGCCGCAGGCGGCGAAGACGATGCTGCGTCCGGGGGCCAGTTCGGCAGTGGTGTAGATCTTAGTGGGGTCGCGGATGCCCATGGCCTGCATGCGCTCCTTCTGGGCGTCGTCTTTGACGACCAGGCGGCCCTGAATCTCGCCGTTCAGGCAGCGCAGCGCCGCGGCGGTGAGCACTCCTTCAGGCGCGCCGCCGGACCCCATCACGGCATGCACTCCGGTGCCGGAGACAGCGGCCGCGATGCCGGCCGAAAGGTCGCCATCGCCGATGAGCCGGATGCGCGCGCCGGCTTCGCGGATATCGGCCATGAGTTGCTGGTGGCGGGGCCGGTCGAGCACCACCACCACCAAATCGTCCACGCCGCGCTGCAGGCGGCGGGCAATGGCCTTCAGGTTGTGCTTGACGGGAGCTTCCAGATCCACCGCGCCCTTGGCCGCCGGACCCACCACGATCTTCTCCATATAGCAATCGGGCGCGTGCAGCAGCCCGCCGCGTTCCGAAGCGGCCAGCACCGTGATGGCGCCGCCCGCGCCGGTAGCGCAGAGGTTGGTGCCCTCCAGGGGATCGACGGCGATATCCACGGAGAGCGCGCCCGGTTGGTCCTTGCTCGCCCCGACTTTCTCGCCGATGAAGAGCATGGGGGCTTCATCGCGCTCGCCTTCGCCGATGACGATGGTGCCGTCGATGGCGATGGTATCCAGACATTGGCGCATGGATTCTACCGCGGCGTGGTCGGCGGTCTTAGCGTCTCCCATGCCCATGGTGCGGGCCGAGGCGATGGCGCTGTCTTCCACGACGCGCAGGACTTCCAGGGAGAGGTCGAACATGGTAACTTGCTCCTCATGGACGATAGCACAGTTTTGGTGTTGACAGATCCCACAGACCCGCTGCTGGCGATGCTGGAGGCCCTGCCGGACGGCGCCCGCATCGCGGCTGGAAACCGGGTGGAGGCATTCGCCGATGCCGCGCCGGAAGCGGACGTGATCCTCAACTGGACGGGCAGCCGCGAGCTGCTGCGGCAGGTATGGCGCATGGCGCCGCGAGTGCGCTGGGTGCATTCGCGCTCGGCTGGGCTGGATGAGCTGCTGTTTCCGGAACTGGCCGAAAGCGCGGTGCCGCTCACCAATGCGCGCGGGGTCTTCAGCGAGATTCTCGGGGAGTTCGCGATTGCGGCGGTGCTGTTCTTCGCCAAGGGATTGCGACGCATGGTGCGCAGCCAGGAAGCGGGCGTATGGGACCAGTTCGATACCGTCCAGGTAGTAGGCCAGACGATGGGCGTGATCGGCTTGGGCGATATTGGGAAGGCGGTGGCGCGGCGGGCGGAGGCGATGGGGATGCGGGTGATGGGACTGGAGCGCGCGGACGGGCCGGAGCGCAAGCGCGAACTGCTGGCGCGGTCGGATTACGTGGCGCTGAGCGCGCCGCTGACGCAGGAGACGCGCGGGTTCATTGGCGAGGCGGAGCTGCGCGCGATGAAGCCGGAGGCGGTGCTGATCAACGTGGGTCGCGGACCGCTGGTGGACGAGGCGGCGTTGATCGCGGCGTTGCGCGAGAGGCGCATCGGCGGCGCGGCGCTGGATGTCTTCAACGAGGAGCCGCTGCTGGCGGGCCATCCGTACTTTGCGCTCGATAACCTGCTGCTCTCGCCGCATGCGGCCGATCACACGCCGGACTGGCAGCAGCGCACCATGCAGTTGTTTCTGGACAATTTCGAGCGGTACCGCAAAGGCGAACCGCTGCGCAACGTGGTGGATAAGCGGCGCGGGTATTAGGTACTACTATCCATCAGCTTCTTCGCGTGCCGCTACGAATTGTGGGGCAGGCGCCCCGCCTGCGGCGGCCTCCCAGGCCGCCTCTTTTGCCGTCAGTTTGTGGCCTGCCGCAATGTGTTACACAAAGGGCCCCTTGCGCACCTTGCCTGAGCCGCGCCTTTCCGGTATCTTGAGGGAATGGAAGTGCACTTCACCGCCGAGCAGCAAGCGCAACTTGCGCAGATCGCCACTAAAGCCGGGACCGTACCCGAGCGGTTGGTGACCAACGTTGTTACCCGCTATCTCGACGAAGAAGCCCGTTTCCTTGCCGCCGTGGAGAAAGGAATCGCCGCGGCTCAGCGCGGCGAGTTTGTCGAAGAAGAAGAAATGGACGCCCGCCTTGAAGCTATGTTCAAGCCCTAATGCGCGTTCGTTGGACCGTTCCAGCCGCTGAAGATCTGGAGAGCATCAAGAACTATCTTCAACAGCACTACCCGCATTTTGCGGAACCGACCATCCGGACGATCTACCAGCGTATCCGTTCCCTGAAAACCTCACCCAACCGGGGCAGACCCGGCACCGCGCCGGCACAAGAGAACTTGCGCTTACGCCGCTCCCCTACGTCGTGGTCTACGTTGTGAAAACTGAAGCCGTCGAAATCCTGCACATCCATCACGGTGCGCAGGATTGGCGATAATCAGCAGGGAGTTGGTTTGCGTGAAGCACGCGGTAGTCGGAGAACCGCGCGCCGCCAGAAAGCCGAAGCGAGTTCCCGAAAGGAGACGCCGCTAATGTCCGTCACATTTCACATACCGGGTCCGTTGCGTCCCTTTACGGGCGGGCTTTCCCAGGTAGACATCGGCGCGTCCCCAGCCACTGTGGGCGATGCGTTGGAGGCACTGTGGGCGCTCAACCCCGGCATGCGGGACCGCATGGCGACGGAACAAGGGCAAATCCGGGAACACATCAACCTGTTTGTAGGGAACGAAAATGTCCGGTATACGGGCGCGCTCGCGACGCCCTTATCCGATGGCGCCGACATCTCGATCGTTCCCGCTATCAGCGGAGGATAAAGCCTTGACCAAATACGTTCGATATCAAAGTGACTCCGCGATCGCCTACGGCATTCTGGATAGCGCCCTGGATGGAGCAATGATCCACGAGATTCGCGGGGACCTGTTCGGCGCGCCCGAGCCGACTGGCGCCACGCATCCGCTCAGCGGCGTGAAGCTGCTGTACCCGTGCGAGCCGTCGAAGATTCTAGCGGTGGGCCGCAACTACAAAAGCCACCTGGGGGACCGGCAGGCGCCGGACCGTCCGGAGATGTTCTACAAGCCGGTGAGCGCGCTACAGCACCCCGATGACCCGATCGTCATCCCGCCGGATGCCGCCAATGTGCACTACGAGGGCGAACTGGTAATCGTGATCGGCCAGCGCGGGACGATCTTCGGCGTGACCTGCGGCAACGACGTGAGCGAGCGCGACTGGCAGAATGGGCCGCACAAAGACCTGCAATGGTGGCGTGCGAAGGGCGCGGACACGTTCGCGCCGCTGGGCCCGGTGGTAGTCACGGGTCTGGACTACGGCAACCTGATGCTCGAAACGCGGCTGAACGGCGAGGTCGTGCAAAAGCAATCCACGGCCGATTTGACTTTCGATTGTCCGGCGATCGTGAGCTGGGTCAGCCGCTGGGTGACGCTGGTTCCGGGCGACGTCATTTATACCGGCACGCCCGGCAGCACGCGGGCCATGCGGCCCGGCGATGTGGTGGAAGTGGAGATCGAGGGCATTGGCGTACTGCGCAACCCGGTGGCGTGAATGGGCTGGGGGGTATTGGGCAAGCGCAAATGGGGTATCGCGGAGCGGCCCGAACCGGCCCCAGATACCCCCGCTCCCAGGCGCGGTCCCACGCGGGACTGCCAGGCTGCGGGCCTTCGCCTCACCCCGCCCCGTTATAATTAAGCATGCCCACCAATTCATTCGGAGCGGCGTCCAACCTGCGCGCCGGCGACACCGATTACCGCATCTTTGGCCTGCGCAGCCTTGAAGAAAAAGGCGTCGGCAACATCTCCCGCCTGCCCTTCACCACCAAAATCCTGCTGGAAAATCTGCTCCGCCAGGAGGATGGCCGCCGCGTCGCCGCCGCCGATATCGAATATGTCGCGCGCGGCGCGAGCGGGTCCGCCGCGGCCAAAGAAATCAGCTTCATGCCCGCGCGCGTGCTGTTGCAGGATTTCACGGGCGTGCCGTGCGTGGTGGATCTGGCCGCCATGCGCGACGCGCTGGCCGCCATGGGCGCCGACCCCAAGCGTGCCAATCCGCTGCTGCCCGCCGACCTGGTGATCGACCACTCCGTGCAGGTGGATAGCTACGGCGGCGCCGAAGCATTCGGCATCAACGCGCTGCTCGAATTCCAGCGCAACCGCGAGCGCTACATCCTGTTGCGTTGGGGCCAGACCGCGTTTCAAAATTTCCGCGTGGTGCCGCCGGATACGGGCATCGTGCATCAGATCAATCTCGAATACCTGGCCTCGGTGGTGTTTCGCCTCCAAACTGCGAACGGTTGGGAAGCGTATCCCGACACGCTGGTCGGCACGGATTCCCACACCACCATGGTCAATGGGTTGGGCGTGCTCGGTTGGGGCGTGGGCGGTATCGAGGCGGAGGCCTGCATGCTCGGCCAGCCCGTCTCCATGCTGCTGCCGCCGGTGGTCGGGTTCAAGCTGCACGGCCGCATGCACGAAGGCTCGACCGCCACCGATCTCGTGTTGACGATCACCCAGATCCTGCGCAAGAAGGGCGTAGTGGGCAAGATCGTCGAGTTTTACGGCCAGGGCCTCAGCGCGCTGAGCCTGGCGGACCGCGCCACGGTGGCCAACATGGCGCCGGAATACGGCGCGACGGCCGGCTTCTTCCCCGTCGACACGGAAACGCTCGCATACCTGCGCTTCACCAATCGCGATGCGAGCCTTATCGATCTGGTGGAGGCGTACACCAAGGAGCAGGGCCTGTTCCGCACCGACGCCACGCCCGATCCGGTGTATGCGGAAACAGTGGATCTGGATCTGTCTACGGTCACGCCGTCGATGGCCGGACCGAAGCGCCCGCAGGATCGCGTCAACCTGCCCGACGTGAAGAAGAATTTCGAGGCCGCATTCGGCGGTGCGCACAAGCCGGTGGCAATCAATATGAACGGCGGCGCCATGAACGGCAGCGCCATGAAGGGCAATGTCACGATCGATAACGGCTCGGTGGTGATTGCGGCGATCACGAGTTGCACGAACACCTCGAACCCTTCGGTGATGCTCGGCGCCGGGCTGCTCGCCAAGAAAGCCGTGGAGCGCGGGCTGAAGTCCAAGCCATGGGTGAAGACCAGTCTCGCGCCCGGCTCCAAGGTGGTTTCGGATTATTACCGGGAGGCGGGGTTGATGCCGTACCTCGAAGCGCTCAACTTCCACCTGGTCGGTTACGGCTGCACCACGTGCATCGGCAACAGCGGACCGTTGCCCGAGCCGGTGGCCGAAGCCGTGCAGCGGGAGAACCTGACGGTGGCGGCCGTGCTTAGCGGCAATCGCAATTTTGAGGGCCGCATCAACGCGCTGGTGAAAGCGAATTACCTGGCGTCGCCGCCGCTGGTGGTGGCGTATGCGCTGGCCGGGCGCATCGATATCGATCTGACCACCGAGCCGCTGGGCGAAGATTCCGCGGGCGCGCCGGTGTATCTGCGCGACATCTGGCCCAGCGATGAAGAGGTGCGTTCGACGGTGCGCGCATCCATCCGCCAAGATATGTTCCAGCACGAATACGAGAAGGCCTTCGAGGGTGACGCCAATTGGCAGACCATGCCGGTGCCCACCGGCGATATCTATGTGTGGGACCCCAAGTCCACTTACATCAAGCGGCCGCCGTATTTCGACCACATGGTGGATCCCGAAACGTCCGTTCAGGATCTGCGCGCCATGCGGGTGCTGGCGCTGCTGGGCGATTCGATCACGACCGATCATATTTCACCGGCCGGTTCCATCGGCAAAGATACGCCGGCGGGCTGCTATCTGATCGAGCAGGGCGTGCAGCCGAAGGATTTCAACACCTACGGCGCGCGGCGCGGCAACCATGAAGTGATGGTGCGCGGGACGCTGGCCAACGTGCGGTTGCGCAACCAACTCGCGCCGGGGACCGAAGGCGGCTGGACCCAGCATTTGCCGGATGGCGAGAAGCTGTACATTTACGATGCATCCATCAAGTACCAGCAGGAAGGCGTGCCGCTGCTGATTATCGCGGGCAAGGAGTACGGTTCCGGTTCGTCGCGCGATTGGGCAGCCAAGGGCGTGCTGTTGCTGGGCGTGAAGGCCGTGATCGCCGAGAGCTTCGAGCGCATCCATCGGACGAACCTGGTCGGTATGGGGGTGCTGCCGCTGCAATTCCTGGATGGCGAAAATGCCGCCAGCCTGAAGCTGACCGGGCGCGAGTCGTTCAGCGTAGAGGGCGTGAAGGAAGCGCTAGGCGGTGCGGCGCGCCGCGCCCGCGTGCGCGCGGTGGATGACGACGGCGGCGAGAAAACTTTCGAAGTGAATGTGCGGGTGGATACGCCGCAGGAAGTCGAATACTTCCGGTACGGCGGCATCCTGCCCTACGTGTTGCGGCAGATTGCCCGTTCCTGAAAGGTCAGAACGGGAAGCGGATCGTAAAGATAGGCGGGTGATTGTACTGGTGGTAGTGCGTGGCGGCGATCTGGAGTCCCCCACCGAAAGCCATCAGCAAATGACCGTGCAGCTTGAATCTTCCGAGTATGAGGCCTGGCGTCAGAAATGTCTGCTTGAGGCCAGCATCCTCGCCGCCGCTCCAAAACGTGGAGTGG
>CABEAV010000710.1_pt1 | contig 14527 bp, 15 predicted proteins | sample 3422231 | NCBI WGS metagenome assembly CABEAV01 (sample SAMEA5534326, study PRJEB31848) | metagenome | biome: tundra; feature: field; material: soil | place: USA | collected 2013-05 | depth 0.15 m | reverse complement strand
CGGGAATGCACCCGCTCGCTTACGCTCGCGGCTCAGTAACCCTTGCGGAATCAACGCGGCTGTTACCGAGCCGCGACCGTCAGGGAGCGGTTTCGTCAGAAATCCCGAAAACGTTTAAGCACCCCCGCGCGGGTGATGAATCCTGCGAGTCACAGTCACCACCGATAATTGGCGGGGGCGAACATGGCACGGCGCTGTCCCACCGGCGAATAACCTATTCGCTGGCGAGGAGGGGCCGGCGGTTGCGGATGGGATAATAGGCGTCGCTCGCAAAAGTGGCCGTGACGGCAAGGGCGGTCACGGAGAGGCACAGGCAAAATGCCGTTTCGCCGTAGGAGCGCAAACCGGGGTGCGCGGCGGCGCCTTGCCGCGCAGCGCGCGCAGCCTTTGGGCCCCTCATTAGTTTAACCCTGCCGGACCAGTTATAGTACCGCCCTTCGTCAACCCCTCCTTCCCAAACCATTCTTTCAAGCGCTATAATTCATACGTTTGATTTAAACGCCCATGACCGATACGAAGGAGCGCATCCTCGATACTGCGGAACGCCTGTTCTCCGAGCAGGGCTACGCCGCCACCTCTCTGCGCAGCATCATCGCCAGGGCGGGCGTGAATCTGGCTGCGGTCCATTATCATTTCCACTCCAAAGAGGCGCTGCTGGAAGCGGTGATTCTCCGCCGGTCCGTGCCCGCGAATCACGAGCGTTTGGCTTTGCTCGAACGATTTGAAAAAGAAGCGGGCGGGAATCCGCCGCCCCTGGAGAAGGTGATTGAAGCCTTCGTGGCCCCCACCCTACAGATGTCCCGCGATCCCCAGAGCCCGAGCATGGTTTTCATGAAGCTCCTGGGCCGCCTGCACGCGGAAGGCGATCTGCTGCCCCAGATTCTCACCTCGCAGTTCGGCGATGTGCTGGAGCGTTTTGGCGCCGCCCTGCGCGCGGCGTTGCCGGACTTGCCGCCGGAAGAATTGTTCTGGCGCCTGAATCTGGCCCTAGGCGCCCTGGCCCAGACTCTGCGGGGCGGATCGAAGGCCCTGGAAACCATCTCGGATCTTCCCCTTTCCTTCAATTCGGAAACCGCGTTGGAGCGGCTGGTTGCCTTTCTGAGCGCCGGCTTCCGCGCTCCCGTGCCAACCCATCGAATCCAGGAATCTCATGTCGCTGTTCAAGTTCAGGAGAGATAAAATGCGCCGCTACCTATCGACTATTTTCTTGGCCGTTCCCATCGCCGTATGGGCCGGAGAAGCCGCGCCTCGTGAGCCGCTGCGCCTCAGTTTGAAGCGCGCCGTGGAGATCGCTACTTCTCCGGAGGGCAACACTTACATCCAGCTTTCCGACGAGAACGTCAACCAGGCCAAATCCCGGTCCGCGGAAGCGCGCTCGGCGTTTCTGCCCGATATAGAAGCCCAAGCCGCGCAAACCACCGCCATGCGCAGCCTGGCCGCCCTGGGCTTGGACTTGGCCACCGACCAGGCGCTAACGAATGCCGAGAACGGTCTAACCGGCACCTTTGCCCCGATCGAAAAAGATCTGCTGAGCACAATCATCAAAGATATTCCCCGCGTGATAGGCCCCTTCAATTCCGTGGACGTGCGTGTCAAGGTCACGCAGAGCGTATTTGATTTCAGCAATATCCGCCGCTATCAGGCATCCCGCGCCGCGCTCCGCGCCACCACCCACGACCGTGGCAACACCGACGATTCCGTCTCCGCCACCGTGGCCAAAGCCTATTTAGCCGCGCTGCGCGCCGACGCCGACGTGGAAGCCTACCAAGCTAACGTGGCGCTGGCCGAGGCCGTCTTGAAACAGTCCGAAAACCAGAAAAACGCCGGCACCGGCACGGGTATCGAGGTCACCCGCGCGAAAGTCCAGCTTTCCAACGAAAAACAGCACTTGCTGGTGGTCCAGAATGAACGCACTAAAGCCTATCTGCAGTTGTTGCGGGTCATGGGATTGAACCTGGCTACCGATCTGGAACTCACCGACAAGCTGTCGTATGAGCCCACCGAAGCGATTTCCGTGGAACTGGCCCAGGCGGAAGCTCTGAAGAACCGGCCCGATATCAAGGCCCAGGCGGAACATGAAGCCGCGGCCCGCCTGAATTCCAATGCCGTTAAACTCGAGCGGCTTCCAAGCCTGGTCGCTTATGCGGACTACGGCACCACCGGAGTCAACGGCGACACGGTCTCTCTTTTGCCCACCAGGGACTATGGCCTCGCCCTGCGCGTGCCCATTTTCGACGGCGGCCGGCGGGACGCCCGGCGCGCCGAAACCGCCTCCCAGTTCCGCCAGGAGCGCGTCCGCACCAACGACCTCCACGAGCAGATTGAACTCGACATCCGCACGGCCCTCGATAGCCTGCATTCCGCTGAAGAACAGCTCAAAGTCGCCGAAGAAGGCTTGACCCTCTCCGACAGCGAGCTCACCCAGGGCCGCCGCCGTTACGAGGCCGGCTTCGCCAGCAACATCGAAGTCACCGACGCCCAGACCCGCCTCGAACGGGCCCGCGATAACCGTATCGATGCGCTGTTCAGCTACAACGTAGCCCGCATCGACCTGGGGCGGGCCATGGGCAATGTCCGCCGCATGATCCAGTAGAAAAGGAATCGTTGCAATATGAAAAAGATAATCTTTATAGTGGTAATAATTGCGGTCCTCGGGGCCGCCGGCATGCTGGCTTACCGCAGCTTCCATCCGGAGCCCACCAATCGCATCGTTGTTTCGGGCAATATCGAACTGGCCCAGGTGGACATCGCCTTCAAAACCTCCGGCCGCTTGATCGAGCGCACCGTGAACGAAGGCGACGTGGTGCAGAAGGGCATGGTGATCGCGCGCCTCGACCGCGAGCAGCTCCTGCACCAGCGCGATACGGCGACCGCCGCGCTGGCCACCGCGCAGGCGCAGCTCGCCGAGAGCATCAGCGCCCTGAAATGGCAGCGCGAAACCATGGAAGCCGACATGCAGTTGCGCAATGCCGATTTGAGCGCCGCCCAGTCGCAGTTGCTGCAGTTGAAAAACGGCGCCCGGCCACAGGAGATTCAGGAATCACAAGCCACCGTGGCGGCGGCTCAGTCCCAATACGATCAGGCCAAGAAGGACTGGGATCGCGCCCAGACGCTGTACAAAAACGACGACATCTCCACTTCGCAGTACGATCAGTTCCATGCGCGTTTTGAGGGCGCCGAAGCCAATCTGAAGCAAGTGAAGGAACACGCCGGCATGGTGCAGGCCGGGCCGCGCGCCGAGACCATCGAAAGCGCTTCGGCGCAGGTGGACCGCGCCCGCGCCAGCCTCAGAGTAGGGCAGGCCAATTCCATCGAGACCAAGCGCCGCGAGCAGGATATTGTCGCCCGCCAGGGCGATATCGAGCGCGCCAAATCCCAGATCGCCCTGATCGACTCCCAGTTGGCCGATACCATTGCCGTCTCGCCGATCAACGGCGTGGTGCTGGTGAAAGCCGCCGATGTGGGTGAGATACTGGCCCCCGGTACCAGCGTCGTCACCGTGGGCGATATCGAGCACCCCTGGCTGCGCGCTTACATTAGGGAACAGGACCTCGGACGCGTCAAGCTCGGCGACAAGGTCAAGGTGACCACCGACTCGTTCCACGACAAGGTCTACGACGGACACATCTCGTTCATTTCCTCGGACGCCGAGTTCACGCCCAAGCAGATCCAAACCTCCGAAGAGCGGGTGAAGCTGGTTTATCGCATCAAGATCGATATCGATAACTCGCGCCATGAGCTGAAATCCAACATGCCCGCCGACGCCGAAATCCTCACGGGGAACTGATGGAAGGGATCATTCGCACCCGGGATCTCACCCGGCGCTTTGACGCCTTGACGGCCGTGGACCACCTGAACCTGGAGATCCCCCGCGGCGAGATCTTCGGACTGGTCGGCCCAGACGGCGCCGGCAAGACCACCACGCTGCGCATGCTGTGCGGTCTGCTGGATCCGAGTGAGGGCCAGGCTTGGGTGGCCGGCCACGACGTGGTCCGCGAGACCCAGGCCGTCAAGGACTCCATCGGCTACATGGCCCAGCGCTTCGGACTCTATATCGATCTGACCGTCGACGAAAACATGGAGTTCTACGCCGACCTCTTTGGCATCCCCATCGCCGAGCGCCGCCGTCTCCTGCCGGATCTGCTGCGCATGACCCGTATGGAGCCTTTCCGCAATCGCCAGGCCGGCAAACTCTCTGGCGGCATGAAGCAGAAGCTGGGCCTCATGTGTACCCTGCTGCACCGCCCGGAAATCCTGTTCCTGGACGAGCCTTCCAACGGCGTCGATCCGGTCTCGCGCCGCGATTTCTGGGCCATCCTGTACCAGCTCGTCAAAGACGGGATCACGGTCCTGGTCACCACGGCTTACCTCGATGAGGCGGAGCGCTGCAACCGGGTAGGCCTGATGTACAAAGGGCGGCTGATCCAGTGCGATGCGCCGGACGCCGTGCGTCACCAGATCCCCGAGGATTGCTACCAGGTGGAGGCGCCCGATCCACGGGGCGCGCGCGAGGTGCTGCTCAAATCCGAAGGCGTGCTCTCGGTGGAGCCTTCCGGCGCCACTCTGCACCTGTTCCTGAGTTCTGTCCGCACTTCCCCCGACGAGCTGCGCCGCAAGCTCGAACAGGACGGCCACGGTCCGGCGGTGTTCCAGCGCATCGTACCGTCGCTCGAAGATGTCTTTATCGCGCAGGTGCGCAAGGCGGAGAAGCAATGACTTTGAAAGCTGTAGAGTTTGTGGTGCAGCCAAAGTGGGGCAGGCGTCCACGCCTGCAGCGGGTCTCCAGACCCGCAATGTGGGGCAGGCCGGCGTGGACGCCGGCCGCAGGACTGGAGTCCTGCCCCACCAGGAAACCACTATGACCCCCGCCGCACAAAACGGCCCCGCCCTCGAAATCCGCGATCTGGTCAAGACCTTTGGCGACTTCGTGGCCGTGGACCACGTTTCCTTCCAGGTACATAAGGGCGAAATCTTCGGTTTCCTGGGCCCCAATGGCGCGGGCAAGTCCACCGTCATCCGTATGCTCTGCGGGCTGCTGACGCCCACTTCCGGCTGGGGCGCGGTGGCCGGCTTCGACGTGACCAAGAATCCGGAAGAAATCCGCAAGAATATCGGCTACATGTCGCAGAAGTTCTCCCTCTACGACGACCTCGCCGTGGAAGAGAACATCGATTTCTTCAGCCGGATTTATGGCGTTCCCAAGCACCTGCGCGCGGAACGCAAAGAATACGTGCTGCGCATAGCGGGTCTCACGGACCGGCGCACCACCATCACGCGGCTGCTGGCCGGCGGCTGGAAACAGCGCCTGGCCCTGGGCTGCGCCATCGTACATTCTCCGCGCATTCTGTTTCTGGACGAACCCACTTCGGGCGTCGATCCCATCGCGCGCCGCAGCTTCTGGGACCTGATCTACCAGCTTGCCGAAGGCGGCCAAACCATTCTGGTCACCACCCACTACATGGACGAGGCCGAGTACTGCCATCGCCTGGCGCTGATTTATCGCGGCAAGCTGATCGCTTTGGGCGTGCCGGATGCGCTCAAACGCGACCTGCACTCGCACAAGCTGTTGCAGCTCGAGACCTCCGATCTGCTGGGAACCATGCGCGCATTGGAATCCGAGCCGGGCGTGTTGGACGTGGCCGTCTTCGGCGCCGGCCTGCACGTGAACGTGGCCGATCTGGCCGCCGGCACGGAACAAATCCGGCGCGTGCTGGAACAGCGCCACATTCAGATCAAACGGCTGGAGCCGATCCAGCCTACCATGGAAGACGTTTTTGTGGGGCTTATTGAAGCGGAGGAACAAAAAAACCCGTGAGCTTCCGACGCACTCATGCCATGTTCAAGAAGGAGTTCCGCCATATCCTGCGCGACTCCCGCAGCCTCATCATGGCGCTGTTCCTGCCGTTGTTTCAGATGCTGCTGTTCGGCTACGCGCTCAAGCTGGACGTGGACCGCATTCCTACGCTGATCTTCGACGGCGACCACAGCGCCGACAGCCGCGCCCTCATCGAGCGCTTCCGCGGCTCCCGGTTTTTTGAGATCGAGGGATTCACGAATAGCTATACCGATATTGAAAAGGACATCGACAAGAGCACGGTGCTTTTGGGCATCGTGATCCCACGCGATTACTCCCAGCGCCTGAATGCCGGAGGTAAGGCCAACATTCAGATTCTGCTGGATGGCAGCGATTCCAACACCGCATCCATCGCCTTGAGCTACGTGGAGGGCCTGGTACAAAACTATGCCCTGCAGGTGCGCTCCAATGGGCAGGACCGCCGCGCCGGTATACCGCTGGTTTCCCCCGTGGATGCGCGCGTGCGCATCTGGTACAACAGCACCCTGGAATCCACGAACTACATCGTGCCGGGCCTGATCGCCGCCATGATGATGGTCATTGCCGCGCTGCTGACTTCGCTCACGATAGCCCGCGAGTGGGAGATGGGCACCATGGAGCAACTGCTTTCCACCCCCGTGCGCGCCGCGGAAATCGTAATGGGCAAGATGCTCGCTTTTTTTGTGGTCGGCCTGGCGGATACGACCATTGCGGTGCTGGTGGGAATTTTCGTGTACGGCGTGCCTTTCCGCGGCAGCCCCTGGGTGTTGGCCTTGACCACCATGATCTTTCTTTCGGGAGCCTTCTTCTGGGGCATCCTGGTTTCGGCGTTGGCCCGCTCCCAGTTGTTTGCCTTCCAGTTGGGGCTCGTCACCACGTTCCTGCCCTCGTTCATGTTGTCGGGCTTCCTTTACGCGATTGAGAACATGCCCGTACCCATCCAGATCATCACGCACGTGGTGCCGGCGCGTTATTTCGTCACCATCGTCCGGGCCATCTTCTTGAAAGGCGTGGGCCTGCGCGTGTTGTGGGTTGAAGTGCTGTTTCTGGTGGGCTTTTCCGCCATCGTGTTCTGGCTGGCGGAGCGTAGGATGAGACAGAAGCTGGCATAAGTCACCAATATGAGAGAACGCATTTTCGCCATCGTTCGCAAAGAGCTGAGCCAGTTGTTCCGCAACCGGCGCACGCGCATCGCTCTGTTCGTGCCGCCCATCTTTCAGCTCATCATCTTCGGCTACGCGGTCAATCTGGACGTGGACAACCTGCGCATGGCCTGGATGGACATGGACCAATCGCCGCAAAGCCACGACCTGCTGGCCCACTTCCAGGGATCGGGACGATTCCTGCTGACCGCCCTGCCGCAAAATGAAAGAGAAATCCAGGATGTCCTGGACCGCGGACAGGCGCAGTTGGTGGTGCGCGTGCTGCCCGGGTTTGGCCGCGATATCCTGCTCGGCCGCCCCACGGCGGCGCAAATCCTGGTGGATGGCACCAATTCCAACACCGCAGCGCTGGCTTCGGCCTATACCAGCCAATTGGTGGCCGCCTATTCGGCCAGCGTGGCCAGCCCGCAAATACAGTCGCGAATGATGGCCCGCGCGGGAATGGGAACTATGAGCCTGAAAGCGCCGCGCATTACCGACAGCGCGCGGGTGTGGTTCAATCCCGATCTGAGGAGCCGCAATTACTTCGTGCCGGGCGTGATCTGTAACCTGATTATGGTGGTGACCGTGATGCTCACCGCCCTGGCCATCGTACGCGAAAAAGAGATCGGCACCATGGAACAATTGATGGTGACGCCCATCCGCCCCATGGAACTCATGATCGGCAAGATGATTCCCGCGGCGCTGGTGGGGATGATGGACTTGGTGCTGGTGACCACCGCGGCGCTAGTAGTCTTTGGCATCCCCTTCCGCGGCAACCCGCTGGTGCTGCTGCTCAGCGCCGCCTTGTTTCTCTTGACCAGCCTGGGCATGGGTCTGTTTATTTCGACCATCGCCAGCACCCAGCAGCAGGCCATCATGTCTTCCTCCCTGATCGCCATCCCCACGTTTATGCTGAGCGGCTTCGCCTATCCTATCCGCAACATGCCTATAGCGGTGCAGTATTTCACTTACTTGAATCCGCTGCGTTACCTGATCGAGATCGTGCGCGGCATCTTCCTGAAGGGCACGGGCATTTCGGTGCTCTGGCCGCAGATGCTCACGCTGCTGGTCTACGGCACTATCGTTATGGGGCTGAGCGCGAGTAGTTTCCGGAAGAGATTGGATTAGCATTGATTAACATTGGAGTGTATATGTCTTTCCCTGAGCAATACCGAGCCGAACTGCTGAAAGCCATCGAGTCCATCGACCTGAACAAGGTGAACCAGGCCATCGAATGGTTCAAGGAATCCCGGGACACCGGCCGGCATATATTCGTTTGCGGCAATGGCGGCAGCGCCGCCACCGCTTCGCACTTCGCCTGCGATATCGTGAAGGGCTGCAGCTTCAACCGCTCCACGCGCTTTCGCATCATGGCCCTGACCGATCAGCTTCCCACCATCACGGCCTACGCCAACGATGTAGGATATGACGTGATATTTGCCGAGCAGCTCAAGAACTTTGCCCAGCCGGGCGATCTGTTCATGGCCATCAGCGGTTCCGGGAATTCCCCCAATGTGGTGCTGGCCATGGATTACGCCAACTCCATCGGCTGCCGCACCATCGCCTTGACGGGCCGCGACGGCGGAAAGCTGGGACCCAAGGCCCAGTTGAACATTCAGGTCCCGGTGCAGCACATGGGACGCATCGAGGATGCCCACATGAACGTGTGCCACATGATCGGGTACTACTTCATGGATTGCGAGCCGCAGACGGCGTAAGGCCATACTTTGACGAACGGGCACAAGTACGCGGGATGCTCGATAACCGCTATGAGGACCTCAAGAGCGGCAACGTCAAGCCGATTGACGGGGCAGTGTTCTTTGAGAGCTCGCGTCAGCGCGAGGAAGAATTGCTCAAACAGCGTTTGCCCAGGTGAACGAAGCGGGTTTTGAGCTTTATCCGCTACCAGCACGGGATAATCCGTGCGCTGGTACTGTTTCCTCATCATTCATCAGGGCTCGGCCACAAATAAACATAAAAATCCGCGCGGCCGTGCGAAAAAATACTTGGACGCAGAAACAACGACAGAGTTAACGTACTAACGGCTCTGATTATCTGAGATAAGTAGCCGTAGCCGAAATGTAACGCTAGCTAGCTAGGGTTGCAGGTTGTGAATCAGGAGGTGGCTTCATGCCCACGACGGCTATCGGCGGGTCGGTTGTGCTTAGCCGATACCGAAAGAAACAAGGAGATGCCCTTGATGCGCAAGAAAATCAATCTTTGTTTTCCCCATTGCCTCTTCGGGGAGCGCCTGGAGAGCCTAGCTCGTATCGGCGGAGGCATCGCGATTGTTTGCAGTGCGTTCACGGTTGCTATGCTGATTACAAGCCGCATGGCGAACGCTCAAGGTGTGCCAGTGATTACTGTAGATTCGCCCTTGGCGTGGCTTCAGATCACGCCGAGCACCGATGAAGGCTTCGCTTCAAAGGTGAACACCGCCATCGGCTCTGGCGTCTCACCTGAAATCACGGAGGCTCTCCCGTATTCGGTCGTCGTTACCAACAATGGCGGGCCGGCGCTTGCCGGGCTCGACGTCCGCTTCAGCCTTAAACTTGGGACTCGGACCGTAGTACGAAACTTCTTCTATCACTCCTTTCCTGAACCCCAGTCCCCGCTGCTACCTCCTGGCCGCAGCATTCTGATCACGCCGTTCAAAACAGTGAACGCCCTTGCTGGTCGCGCCGCTCGGGGCCAGGCAACAGGTGGCGGCGGGTCCCAATCCTCGCCGGGCGATGCCTCTGCTATCCAGCAGCTCGCTTCGGCCGACATCATCCGTATATCGGTGGATCTTGCCGTCGCATCCGATGGCCGAACGGCCGGACCGGACGCCGCAAGAACAGCTAGGATTCGGGATTGAGAGCACGGCCCTTGCCCTTTCAGGTATTCCGGTACATGCTGTTCAGGTAGGACATCCGAAGCCTCGTTTCCCCGTGGCGAGAGATGACCCTCAGAATTGGCCTGTATTGGCCGGAGATGTGACCATTGCGGCGAACTGGTCTTGGGCCGCCCCGCTTTCCTGCGGTTAAGCTCTTGGGCTGGCGTGTGAATGGTTGCGCTCAATGCGAGAATGGTGTTTCCATGGCGACTTCCGGGCGGCACAGATTCGACGGACAGGTTGTACTGATTACCGGCGCCTCTTCCGGTATTGGCGCGAGTCTGGCACGGGAATTCGCGCGCGAAGGCGCGCGCACGGTATTGGTGGCGCGCCGAGTCGAGCGAATCGAGGCGTTGGCGGCGGAACTGACCACCGGCAGCCGGCGTTCGGTGGCAGTGGCAGGCGACGTGACCCGGGATGGCGACTTGGAACGGGCGGTGGATCTGGCCCGCAGAGAATTTGGCCGGCTGGATGTGGCAGTGGCTAATGCCGGCATCCTAGCAGGAGGCCGGATCCTCGATCTGACCCTGGATGATTACCGCAAGCATTTGGAGACAAACACTTTCGGTGCTCTCCGGACCGTGATGGCCGCACTACCGGCCCTGCAGGAGACGCGCGGCCGCATCGTGCTGATCGGAAGCCTGCTCGGGATGGTTTCCGTTCCCGGAGACACGCCATACTGCGTGAGCAAGTTCGCCTTGAATGGTCTTTCCGACGGCCTCTGCCACGAATTGGCACCCTACGGGATCAGCGTGACGCACGTCATGCCCGGATTCGTCAGGACGGAGATCTACAACAGCACACCTGTGCGGCGGCCGCCGCCCAAATGGATCGCGTGGATCGCGCTAACTCCGGATCAAGCTGCCCGGCAGATCGTGTCTGCCGCCTATCGGCGCAAGCGCTGCCACATTATGCCGTGGCCCACTAAGATGGCGATCCTGCTGCAGCGCCTATTGCCATGGGTGGTGTATCGCGCGATTGACCACGCGTTTTCGCAAAAGCGACTCGCCGCCGATGGGAGCTGAAGCCGCAGCAGAAGCAGGTTCCGTTTCTGAAAGGAACAGTTCGGCGGCTTACCGCGGAGGCTTGGAAGGCCGCAACGCCCCAGTTGGCTCTGGTGCAAACCAGTGCCGGTCGGGGATGATGGACAGATGCCGTTCGTAATAGGGGGTTTTTGGCCAGGGGGGTCCAGCCCTGCGCGTGGGCCTGTACGCCCGCGTCTCTACTCACGATCAACAGACATTGCCCTTGCAACTCTCCGCCATGCGCGAGCATGCCAAACGGCGCGGTTGGACGGTTGTCCTGAAAGTGGAGGACATCGGCTCCGGCGTCCGCGAACGGCCCCAACGCGAGGACTTGCTTCGGGCGGCCCGCCGCCGCGCGCTAGACTTGATCCTGGTCTGGCGGTTGGACCGGTGGGGGGCGCTCCCTGGTTGATCTTGTCACCTATCTTGAGACTGAATTGTGAGACGCGCAAGCCCGCTGTTTACGGGCCTTCGGCAGGCGTCTCAGGTTCTACCCTTTGTGAAACGTTCGGGGCAGCCCCCATGTACTCGGTTGGGCGTGCTACATGATAAGCTGGTGCGCGTGCACTGGGACCTGCGACCGGCCATGACGGAGGGCGACATCGAGATTATTCTGCAAGCGTCGCGGGAGCGGCATCGGCAGGGCGCGGCCGAGAATCATCTCCGACAACCTGAAAAGCGAATGTATTCGGCCGGGCACTCCGCTGACGCCCGAGGATGGGCGGCGACTGATTCAGCGCTACGTAGACCACTACAACACCGTACGGCTGCACAGCGCCATTGGATTCGTGACGCCTGCCGACATGCTCGCCGGCCGGCAGAAACAGATCCACGATGCACGCGATCACAAGCTGGAGGAGGCGCGGCGGCGGCGGCAACCGCGCCGTCAACGGCGCATACATGGCGATAAGACCGCATGCGCCACTCGCCGAAATCCGGTGTGCGCAAATTCTCTAGTGAATCATGCGCTTGACCGCACCTGTTCCAACTGTGCCGGCGTCGATAGCAAGGAGTTCGGCGTACTTACGATGATCGACGCCGTCGACGAGCACAAGGCTGAAGTGAGCCGTGAAAAGAGGGTAGATCGTTACGAAGCTGCCTGTGCAATCACCAGCAATGGAATAGGTTCCGCTGATCGGGACTTCAGGGAGGATTTCTCCGGCGATGCTCCCTTGTATTGTCCCAGCAAAGTTTCCTTTTCCATCCAGGGTGATTTTACCTAGGATGGCCAACGGTCCGACAGGCGGAACAGTCAGCGAGGTAGCGTTGACTGAGTAAACGTAGGCACCGCTAAGGTCAGCGTTTGTGCAGACGTCGGCTGCAAAAGCGGGGGCGGAGTGAAGCGCCACCGCGAGCGATGAAAGGGCGAGAAATCGGCTTAAGGGTTTGGCGAACAAAGCGTCGAGGGCGAACAGCTTGGAAGGAACTGAGTGCATGAGATCTTCTCCTTTGAATCAGCGTACCGCCGTGCCTCAGTTGACTCAATGGCCTGAATGTTCCCTCTATGTGGCGAGTTTGTTCCCCGCGAAGTCCAATGGAAACAACGACTCATCGCTGGATTGCCAACTTCTGAATTCAGGTTTTTGCGGCGAATTGCTATACTCCGAAAGCTGGAGGATCCCTTGTGGCGCTGATCGGTTTCGGACCCTTCGAGGTAGACACTCGATCCGGTGAACTGCGCCGTGGAGGAGTGAGGATCAGGCTGCAGGAGCAGCCGTTTCAGATCCTCGTGATTCTGCTGGAGCACGCCGGGGAGGTTGTCGTGCGTGAACAACTCATCGGTAGACTCTGGCCCGACAACACCTTCGTCGACTTCGATCGTGGGCTGAACAAGGCGATCAACAGGCTGCGCGAGGCTCTCGGGGATAGCGCGGATAAGCCCCGTTTCATTGAAACTTTGCCGCAACGCGGATATCGCTTTCTCGCCCAGGTCACAGCGGTAGCGCGAGAGGAAGAGCATGGCCCGATGCTGCCACCGCGCGCTCCTCGCATCGATTCCCTCGCGGTGCTGCCGCTTGACAACCTTTCCGGTGATCCGTCCCAGGAATACTTCTCCGACGGCATGACCGATGAGCTCATTGCCGCCATCTCCCGGATCAACCTGTTGCGGGTCATTTCCCGGACGTCAGTGATGCGATACAAACGGGCGGGCAAGTCCCTCGCCGAAATCGCCAGGGAATTACGGGTGGACGCCGTGGTAGAAGGATCAGTGATGCGCTCAGGCGAGAGAGTCAGAATCATCGCGCAATTGATCTACATTCCGGAGGACAAACACCTCTGGTCGGGAAGATATGAGCGCGAGTTGCGTGACATTCTGCAACTCCAGGCCGAGATAGCCCAGGAGATTGCCCGCCAGATTCAGAAACTGGTTGATCCAAAACTGCTGTTTCCAGGTTGGCCGAAGCAGATCAATCCGCAGGCTTACGAGCTTGCCCTCAGGGCAAATTATTTGCACGAGAACTTTACCCCGATGGACCTGGCGCGGAGCGCCGACCTTTATAGACAGGCAATTGCTATCGACCCCACTTACGCTCAGGCTCACGCGAACCTTTCGCAGTCATATTTTTATCAAGGGCTGTTCGGGCTGGGCCCCTGCACCGATCTCTTTCCCAAAGCCAAAACCAGCGCGCTCAAGGCGCTGGAACTTGACGAAAATGTTGCGGCCGCGCAAAACGCTTTGGCGGCAATTCATGTTCTCTATGACTGGGACTGGGCCAATGCCGAATCAGAGTGCAGACGCGGCGTAGAGATGAGACCAGGGGACGTGGCCGCGCGCCATCATCTGGCCGATTACATGTCCATCCAGGCGCGTCACGATGAGGCTATCGCGGAATCCAGGAAGGCGCTGGAGTTTAATCCAATCTCCCGCGTAAGCCGGGGACATTTGGGACTGCTCCTATACAGGGCACGCCGCTATGACGAGTCGATCGCGCAATGCCAAAAGACCCTGGACATCGACCCGCACTATTGCAACGCGATGTGGTTTATGGCGCTCGCGCAGGAGCAAAAAGGCCTGCTATCTCTTTCCATCGCGAACCTCGAACAGTCAGTCAGCCTCTGTGGTGGGCCGCTATTCCTTGCGCTGCTCAGCCGAGCCTATGCGCTGTCCGGCGAGAGGACCAAGGCACTCGAAATCCTCAACAGAGTCAAGACCCTTTCCCACGAAACATACGTTTCGCCGTTCGACATTGCCGTTATTCATATCGGCGTTGGTGACCTGACCTTCGCGTTCGAACAATTGGAGGAGGCGTATCGGCAACGCGTGTTCCGCCTCATTGAGTTGACTATGCCTATGTTCGACAACCTGCGGCCTGATCCGCGGTGGAAGGATTTGGTGCGGCGTATTGGTCTTCCGCTCAATTGATAATGAGATAACAATCGAGTCCTAAAGAATTCCGATTTGAATGCCAGTTGTTGCGATCACCGCCCTGCTCGATGCCGTGGATACTTTGCGGCAACTGAACCGCGATTCGGCCCGCATGTTTCCTGGGCCTGTGTCCGGGCCGCCGGCAACCAGGTAGTATTCTCCCCGGCCCCCGCGGACTGCGCTTCGGTTTTCCGCAGCCGGGTTTTCCCCAGGGGCCGATAATCATTTTCTTATCGGCACATCAACGTTTGACATATCAGCAGAGCAGAGCCAATCTGGAGA
>CABEAV010000708.1_pt1 | contig 14568 bp, 13 predicted proteins | sample 3422231 | NCBI WGS metagenome assembly CABEAV01 (sample SAMEA5534326, study PRJEB31848) | metagenome | biome: tundra; feature: field; material: soil | place: USA | collected 2013-05 | depth 0.15 m | reverse complement strand
CACAACGTGAATCGCCGCCGGCCCATGGACGCCCCGCACCATCTGCCGTGCGGCCGGGGGCCGGTGATCAGCCCTCGCATGCATCCATTGCAACCGCTTCGGGGGCGCCAACACTTTTGCCAGATTGGGGGCATAGCCTTGCCATGGGCAGCGCCTCCACCGGCTTCGCCTGAGGTTTCGTCACATGAAGTGAGCCGACGTATCGAAACCTTCCTCGGGTGTGCCGTGATCGTCGCCAGTGATCAAAAAGCTTGGTTCGTACTTTTCGTGGGCATAGGTGTACCAAGCGAAAGTCCATCGGTCTTCGTCTCCGAAGTAGCGCATCCGGCAGAGATGTATGGGAGTATTTCGCAGCCGATCAAGCCACTGTTCGCGCGTCTCACCGGTGGGTGAGGCACGTCCGCGCGGCACGTCTGGTTCAGTGTATACGTCGATGTAGCAGAGAGCGCCGCGGAAGCGTACGTCGACTCGAGTGAATTTTCCGGCGAAGTGCTTGTTAGCGTAATCGAGAATGCGCCGTTCCGTACGTGCCTTTACGGCAGGCGGGATGCTTTTGCCGCCGGTGTGGGGGCTATAGACCCACGTCCGCATAAGTTCTCCTCCTTCATTCCGTCTGCGCGCGGAGGGCGTCGGGGGAAGTGCTCTGCTTCGTCATTTTACCGCAGGGGGTCGCGCCCCACAAGGATGGCGAGCAATGTCTTTTGTAACACAGTACTACTAGCTCATTTTTCTCGAGTCGGCGGGACGAGCATGGTGGCGCCCGGCGATGAATGAACGCGAATGAGTGTCAAGACATCGTCGCTATCACCGGAACTCCAGGCCTTGGCGGTCTCCGATGCTTGCGTTCGTATCTCCTTAATCTCCACATCTGTTAAAGCCTTCGCCCGCTTCAAAGCGCTCTCGATAGCCTCAGCAGCAGCCTCCATTCCCCGGTCGTTACGTTATCCATGCGCTCGCGCTCCCCTTTTGTAGGGTGTGCTTCGCATCTACCCCACCACCACCACGTGAATCTCCCCCGGCCCATGCACGCCCCGCACCAGGATCTGCTCGATATCCGCCGTGCGGCTGGGGCCGGTGATCAGCACCATCGAGCTGGTCTGCGCGGCGGGATCGGGCAGCATCGTGAACAACTCGTCGAGGCCCGATAGCAGGCGCTCCTTGGGTACCACCGCAATGTGCATCGGCGGCAGCAGCGAGATCAAGCGGGCTTCCGCCGGGCTGGCCAGCATCACCAGGGTGCCCGTATCCGCCAAGGCGTAGTCGGCGCTGGTGATGCCCACATCCGCCGTTGCGCAGAGCGCCCGCAATGCGGCCGCATCCGTAAAGCCCGACTGCACACCCGCCAGATCCACGATGCCGCATTCCCGCAAAAACGGCGCGTTGGATGCCACCGCCGTCTTCCCGTCCAGCACCGCGCCAACGTATGCCCGCGCTTCCGCGCCCGTGGCCGCGCGCCGCGTCTTGCCCGCCAGCGCCTCCACCGCGCGCAGCATGCTCGCGACGCGCGCCTCCGCGTCCATCGCCTCAAGACGCGCGTCCACGCGCAAGCGGACCGGCGGCGGCTCCGCGATCCCTTCTCCGGCGCTGCGCCCCAACGCCGTCCGCACTTTGTTCAGGATGGCTTCACGGGACATCAGCGCTTTCTCCACAGTTCCCTGAAGCTCTTGCGCGGCGCGGGCGGCAGGTCCCGTTGGCTCAGCCAGGCGCGCACCGGCGGCAGATTCATCACCGCGGGCGCGCTCCGCAGCCACTTGCCATTCTCCGCCGGCGCCACGCCCGCGGCCACCATCGCCGCCATCTCATAGATGCGCGGATGGCACATCACCCAAGCCCAGATCTTGAACGCCAGCCGCTCCAAGCGGTTCGCGCCTTTGCGCTCCTCGGCCTGCTTCACCTCCGCGCGCAGATCCAGCAGCACCTTGGGAATGTCGATCTTCACCGGGCACACTTCCGCGCACGCGCCGCACAAACTCGACGCGAACGGCAGGCTCGGCTCATGCTCGATGCCCAGAAACTGCGGCGTGATGATCGCCCCGATCGGCCCCGAATAAACCCACGGAAAGCTGTGCCCGCCGATCTTGCGGTACACCGGGCAATGATTCAAACACGCGCCGCAGCGGATGCAATAGAGCGATTCCCGCTTCTCGCGATCCGCCAGCAGCTTGGTGCGGCCGTTGTCGAGCAGCACCACGTAGAACTCCTCGGGCCCGTCGATCTCGCCCGCGCGGCGCGGCCCCGAAAGGAACGACGTGTAAACCGTCAGCGCCTGCCCGGTGGCGCTGCGTCCCAGCAGCTTCAGAAACACGGCCAGATCCTGCGCGCGCGGAATCAGCTTCTCGATTCCCGCCACCGCGATGTGAACCTTGGGCGCGGAAGTCGTCAGGCGTGCGTTACCCTCGTTCTCGACTATCAACACCGCGCCGGAATCGGCGACTAAGAAATTGGCGCCACTGATCCCTATGTCAGCGGCCAGGAATTTCTGCCGCAGCACCGCGCGCGCGATCAGCGTCTGCTTCTCGACCACCGTCTCGTTGGCCACCCCCAGCGTGCGCGCGAACAGATCGCCCACGTCATAACGCGTCAGGTGCAGCGCCGGCGCGACAATATGATACGGACGCTGGTGCGCGAGTTGTAAAATGTACTCGCCCAAATCGGTTTCGACCGATTCCAGATGATGATGCTCCAGCCGCTCGTTGAGATCGACCTCCTCGGTGGTCATGGATTTCGATTTCACGATCAAATGCGCGCCGCGTTCCTTCGCCAGCCGCAGGACGAAATCCGCGACCTCCGTGGCGTCCTGGCAATAAATGACTTTGCCGCCGTGCGCGGTAACGTTGGCTTCGAACTGTTCCAGGTAGTGGTCCAGGTGGTCGATGGTGTGCCGCTTGATGGCGTTGGCCTGCGTGCGGAGTTCCTGGTAATCCGGCAGCGCGGTGGCCGCCACGGCATGCTTGCGATGATCGATCAGGCGGCCTGTGGCCCGATAGATGGCCAGTTGCAGGTTGGCATCTGCCAGCGTCTTGTGGACCTTCTCGTCGAATGCGACAGACATTGCTTTAACGGCGCTTAGCGGCTCGCCAGGACCTCCGCCAGATGCATGGTGCGCACCGGCAGCGCGGCGCGCGACAGCGCCCCCTGTATCTGCATCAGGCAACTGGAATCCGCGCTGACCACTGTCTTGGCGCCGGTGCGCACGATGGAATCGATCTTGGTGCCCGCCATGCCGCCGGAGATTTCGGGGAATTTGACCGAGAACGTGCCGCCGAATCCGCAGCATTCCTCGGCCGCGTCCATCTCGCGCAGTTCCAGTCCGCGAACGTTCGCCAGCAGACGGCGGGGGCCGTCCTTGATGCCGAATTCGCGCAACGCATGACAACTGTCGTGATACGTGACCACGTCCTCCAGCCGGGCGCCCACGTCATCCACGCGCGCCACCTCCAGCACAAACTTTGAGAACTCCCAGACGCGCGGCGCCAGCGCTTCGGCGGCGCGCCGGGCTTCCGGGTCCTCTGGGAACAGATCGTGGAAATGATGCGCGATCATCGAAGTGCACGAACCGGAAGGCACCACCACATATTCGGAATCGCGGAAGACTTTCAGGAAGTGCCGCGCCACCTGGCAGGCTTCGCGGCGATAGCCCGTGTTGAAGGCCGGCTGGCCGCAGCACGTCTGATCCTCCGGAAAGTCGACCTGGTAGCCGAGGCTCTCCAGCACATCGGCCATCGCCAGACCGACTGTCGGGAAAAGCTGATCCACGATGCAGGTGACGAAGATCGAGACCCGCTGAGCCATGAACAAGGATTGTAGCAGAGTGGCCCCGTCACCCCAGTCCGCCGCCCTAATCACGCGTCTCGGTATTCCTCCGCCAGTGCAGTGCGTCAGAAGTTCTCATCAGACTCCTGAGAACGCCGCTGGAGCAGCACACCTCCTGCGCGGGCTTTTTCAATAGCCTGAAGTGCCCGCCGACATCGCCTATTGGAGCAACAGTCCCATTCCTGCGAAGCCGGGAACAACTGCGAAGCGCCGTCAATCCGAAGATGATGTCAGAGGATTTTTGACGCACTACGCTAGAATGAATACAGATCCACTTTCAGCCTCGAAGATTGCACCGCCAGTGTGAGACCTTCTGCTGCGACGACCTTCGGAAAACTAAGGAGATGGAATGACCTTTTGTCTGGGAATCACTGTTGAAGATGGCCTTGTCGGCATCGCCGACACACGGGTCCTTTCGGGCAGTGAATCGTTGGTTGCAAAGAAGGTGGCCACGTATCAGGGGCCTGGTTTTTCTTTTTTTATCATGACCTCGGGCTTGCGCTCGTTGCGGGACAAGGCCCTCCTCTATTTCGAAGAGGCTTATACGCGTCAGATCGCCTCGCGCGACCACCTCTTCAAGATCGTAAACCTCTATGCGGGCCAGGTGCGGCGGCTCGCGGAGGAAGAGGGGCCGTCGCTGCGCCAAGCCGATTTCCACTTCAATATTCACTCTCTTGTGGGAGGCCAGATGTCGGCCGACGCCGCGCACCAGTTGTTTCTGGTTTATCCGGAGGGCAACTGGGTCGAGATCGGTCCCGACACGCCATATCAGATCATCGGCAATTCCGGCTTCGGTAAGCCGATCCTGGAACGCTCCCTGACTCACAGCGATTCCATCCTCTACGCGTTTAAGTTGGGCATACTGGCTTTCGACGCAACCCGGCTTTGCGCGTCAAACGTGGATTTTCCCATCGATCTGCTGCTTTATACACGGCAGAGCTTCGAACTGATCGAGCACCGCTACGAACGCAAGGATCTCGAACAAATCTCAGACTGGTGGCAGGAACGCATGCGGCGCGCCGTAAATGAACTACCCTCTGAGTGGGTCGAGAGCGCCTTCTCAAAACTTGCGGGGAGAAACCCGCGAGAGTGAAGCAGTCGGCCTGGGAGGCCGGCTGCAGGCTGGGTGCAGGCTGGGAGCCTGCCCCACTTACTCCACCGGCATCACATCCACCTCCACGTGCAGCTTGTGCCTGGCGCCGCCCAGGAGAACGCCGTAGATGGGACTGACGTCGCTGTAATCGCGTCCCCAAGCCACGGTGATATGGCCGTCCGAGGGTACGCAATTGTTCGTGGGGTCGAAATCCACCCATCCGGCGCCGGGGCACCATGCCGAGCACCAGGCGTGTGAGGCGTCGGCGCCTACCAAACGCGGGCGGCCAGGCGGCGGCATGGTTCTCAAATAGCCGCTGACGTAACGCGCCGGGAGGCCGAGAGATCGCATGCACCCGATCTGGAGATGAGCGAAGTCCTGGCACACGCCGCGGCGCTTTTCGAAAAAGGTCTGGACGGGGGTCGCGACTTCGGTGGCCTTCTTGTCAAAGCGGAAATCCTGGTGGATTCTGCGCGTGAGATCCAGAACTGCCGCGAGCAACGGACGTCCTTCTGGAAACGACTCGCGCGCATAAGCGGCAAGTTCCGGATTGGACCGCACGCGTTGGGTATCGAAAACGAACTGATAGGCGTTCAGGACCTCGTCGCTAGGGTCGCCGTCCAACGACGCCCGCACGGTCTCCCAGGGAGGAGATCCGGAAAAGTCCGGTGGTTCGACGGCATTCACTTCCAAGTCGCTCGCGGCCTCCACGATGAGGCAGACGTGAGGCTCGTGCAGCGTGAAGGAGGTCAGAGTATTGCCGAAGTAGTCGAAGTGGGCGGAGGTGACCGGCGGCGCGGGCAGGATGGACACGTGGCTTCCCCGGCACGTCTGTTTTGGAAGATTGCGAGGAGTCAGACGCACAATATGATGCGAGACTGAGACCGGGTCCTCATATTCGTACGTGGTTCTGTGCCGGACGCGATAGATCAAATTGCCCGCTCCATTTCGGCGTGGCTGAAATAGACGTTGGTGATGGCATCCGACAAAGCGGGCAGCGCCGCGCCTGTCCCTGCGAGCAGTTGGTCTAACGGCTCGCGGATGCTGCCCTCGCCTGGCTGGCAGAGCATGCGGACGTCCGCGCGAAACAGATTCGCCGCCGCTTCTTCCAAACGTCTCTGTTTGGAAATCGGCCATGCAGCCCCCGAAGGCCTGCCGGATAAGCGCCGGCAATGCTCCAGCAGGTCGTGTATTTGGAAGGCAAGGGAGCGCGGATTGGCCTCTTCGTTCATCAGCAGATCGAGCACGGGCGCGGCCTGCAGCACGGTGAAGTAGCGGGACCGGTAGGTCATCGAGCTGTCGGCGACCTCCAACAACATCTCGAGCGTGGGCCAGGTCCTGGCGCTCAGCGGCACGATAATGGCCCGGAAAAGATCCACCAGTTGGATGGAGCGCTCGATGCGCCTTCCGAGGCCGAGAAAATGCCATCCGGGCCCACGGGTGATGTTCTCCATTTCGATTCCGCGCAGCGCGGCGAGTGTCCCGATACAGCGATTCAGGACGGCTAGCGCTTCGCCCGTCGTGGCGTAACCCCAGGCCGAGCTGTGTGCGGCGCCGAACTGGCTCACGACCCGCAGCGTGTCGCTCGAAAGGCTGGTCCGAACCTGCGCGGCCGCCCGCGCGGCGCGGCTCAAAACCGCACTCAGGCTATCGCTTCGCTGTTCTTCGAAAATCAGAGAAAGGATTTCCTGCTCCAGATCCCGCCATTGGTCCAGATGCCCTTGAGGGTCCTCCGCTGACAGCCGGGAGTGAGGCGATGCCAGACAATCGTACAGCTTCATCAGGGAATCCCACTCCGACGTGCCGGACGCCCCGAACTCACCGGTGAGCCGGATCAGAATACACCGAAGCACCCGGGCAAGGTGCTCGCAGCGTTCGGCGTAGCGGCCCAGCCAGAAGAGGTGGTCGGCCGCGCGGCTGGGCAGGTCGGTGCCCTCGCCGCGATTCAGGTCCACCGGCTGGTCGCGGGGATGTTGCAGCGTGAATACGTCCACCGGTCCGTTCGAAAGCACCCAGGTGTCCTTGCTGCCGCCGCCGCGCTGCATCGAAACTACCGGCGTGTCGAGCGCAGGAGACACACGGGCGAGCCCGCCGGGCATCGCCAACCAGGAGTCTCCCGACGCCGCCAGGAAGACGCGCAGAACGACCCGGCGGGGGGTTAGGCTGTCTTGGGACCAGACCGGGACCGTCGAGAGGTCCACTAATTCCTGCCCGGCGAATTCGTATGGACGTTCTCGCAGGCGCTTGATCATTCGCGACCGTTCGTCGCCGGTAAGCTTCCCGCCAAAAACCGGCTCCAGGCCGTGCGCGGGAAAGGCCGGCTTGATCACCAGGAAATCCAGGTTATCGAGCACGTACCGGAGCGGCGTGGGCTGGCCGCACCACCATGTGGCGACGGAAGGGAGCTTCAGCCGCTCTCCGAGCAACCGCTGGCTGAGCGGCGGAAGGAAGGGCATGAAGGCCGGCGATTCAATCAGACCGCTGCCTAACGCATTGGCGACCACGACGTTGCCCGCCCGCACGGCCTCGACCAGGCCCGCTACGCCCAGAAAAGAGTCGGAGCGCAGTTCGATCGGGTCGCAGAAGCCGTCGTCCACGCGCCGCAAGATCACATCCACCGGCTTGAGGCCGTCGAGTGTTTGGAGGAATACGCGGCTGTCGCGCACCGTCAGGTCGCCCCCCTGAACCAGCGTGAAACCGAGATAGCGGGCCAGGTAAGAGTGCTCGAAGTACGTCTCGTTGAACGGTCCCGGCGTAAGAAGCACTACCCGCGGATTATCGCGGCGCGAGGGCGACAGGTTCAGGAGAGTGTCGCGAAACGAGCGGAAAAAGGATGCGAGCCGTTGGACCTGGAACCCCCAGAACAAGTCCGGAAAGGTTTCCGCCAGAACAGTGCGGTTCTCCAGGGCATATCCCGCGCCCGAAGGCGCCTGGGTACGGTCCGCGAGTACCCACCATTGGCCATCGGGCGAGCGCGCCAGGTCGACGGCGAGCAAGTGCAGGTAGGGATGAACGGCGGTGGGCATGCCGTGACACGGCCGCCAGAAGCCGGGGTTGGCGAATACCAGCGCCGGCGGGAGAAGGCCGCCGCGGAGCAGTTGTTGCGGGCCGTAAAGGTCCGCCAGGATGCAGTTCAGGAGACGCGCGCGCTGTATCAGGCCCGCTTCGAGTGCATTCCACTCCGACGGCGGAATCAGGAGAGGGATGGAATCCAGATTCCACGGGCGGTCCATTCCGAGCGGATCGCCGTAGACATTGTAGGTAACGCCGTTTTCCCGAATTCGCTGCCGGGCGATCTTCCAGCGGCGGGCAAGTTCTTCGCCGCCCAGCGCGGACATCGAACCGATGAACGTATCCCAATGCGGACGAAGAACGCCAGGCGCGGCGGACATCTCGTCATAGACGCCGTCGGTCTGGCGATAGCCGGCGCATAGAAGCGGCGCTTCGAGGGTGTCTCCGGAGATGCTCATAAGCATTCGCGATCAACAGCTTAACGCGATTCGTGCCTCTTCAATAGCGTTTCCACGATATCGCGACGGATTCGAAAGTTCGTCGCCAGCAGACGGCTCACAGCCTCTGTAAGATTAACCAGGCCCAGGTTGGCCGCCTTTTCCAAGACGCCCAGAGTTCCGGTCACGAGAAGCCCTCGATTCTGTGCTTCCTTGTATCCCGCGCGCTCGTCGATGATGAGGACATCGGCGCCAATCTCCTGAGCCAGCAGGATAGCATCCTTCTCACCGGCGCCAAGGTGTGTGAGTTGCCAGCCCAATTCCCGAGTGGGAATCCGAACCTCGACCCAATCTGGCGGCCGTGCCGCCCAATTCCTGACGACGTTGGGGCTTTCCGCGTTCTCCAATTCAACAATGACCGCACGCGGTATGACGATCCGCCGTTCAGGTTTTCGAGGATTCCGATTCCGTCAATCTGGAGCAGGTAATTGATAGGGCTGGTGTTCGAAACCACCTGCATGGAGTCTCGTCAGATCCCCAATCTGCGGTGAGTTTCGCGATCCCGTTCCAGGTCTTCGAGCGTGTAGTCGAGATAGACTTCGGCTCGCTTGAGGATGCCGTCCATCGTATCCCGGCTGACGCTCAGCATTTCAGCCGCCTTTCCCGCAGAGATCACACCGTCACGCACGGCTTCAATGGCGGTTGCTTCGAGCACGGCGCGAGAAAGGTCTGGCTGCCTCTCGGCCAAAGGGCGGGCGATTTCGTCAGGAAGTTCCACGGTGACCTGCATAGGGCTACATCTGTAAGGTTAGCATAGCAATAGAGCGCTGACGGGGAACGCCGTACCCACGTGAAACCGCATGACGGTGGAAGGCCTTCTGCGGCAGTTCGGCGGATCGGCGACGATGCGTTTCAGTCAGCTAGTGCTAGCCTAGTGCTAGCCAAATGAGCGACGGCGTGACCTTGGGCGCCTACCTTCTCGGAATCAGAGGAAAAGGAGCGTGATGGGCCTTGTGTGTCGCCGACCTGCCCAAGGCTCTAGCTGAGAAGATCAGTTGAGGTTTAGCGCTTTCCACATACCACGATGCAGGATCAGTTTCTTGCCTAAACCCAACACTGCATTTCTGTTCCTGTACTTCACAGTGAAGAATGTCTTGCCCTCAATCTCCTCAACTGTGCCGATCACACTGCATTCAAATAAAAGTCGAAGAGCATGGGCCGGCTCCACGCTCAGCGAAGGCTGAAATTCGCTGGCGCACCGGGAGACATCGTTGAAGGTAAACTCTCGTTTACCGGGGCCGCTAAACAATGCAATCAGATTGTCGATTTGATCGGGGGTAAGATATCCATGCAGCTCGTCCTTGATTTCCGGAACGAAATAGTCAACTGAGTATGACCGGACTGCGCTCAGAATTTACGACGCAGAGACGTGCGCGGATTGGTCGGTGTATTTCTGGATGTAGTTTAGCAGTGTGATAAAGTCTCGCGGAGTGTGACGGGTGAGTTCCAGCAGCAACCGCGTCGTGTCTTTCGTGCCGCCCCCCAAAGCCTTCATCTTTGCGGGCAAATAATCCCTGAAGATGTCGATGGGAGGTCGAGCGCCTACAGACGTCCTGTGATTGGCCACGCTGATCAGATTGGATACTCCCGGCTGATGCGGGTCATGATACCAGTCGAGGTGAATTGCCGAGTCTTGTCTGATTTTATTCTTGTTGGCACTCGGGAGTTGTTCGTAAAGGTCCGTCCTGCATAGGATCACGATTTTGGCAGGGCATCGGGTGCGCGCGAAGTCATTATTTAGGCGGTCGGCTTCGTAAACCAGGCCGGCGATCGACTCGTATTGCCTGTCCCTTTTAGTCAGTACATCGTCGAGCCCGTCTGTAACGAGGAGATGCATGCTGTTGCTGTGGACGCGCAGGACGAGATCCTTGAGCTTCTCGACCAGGAAGGGGATATCGGAGACGGGGCCCCGAACACTAGCGTCCTCGGCGGCAGATTCAAAGAACTTCCATTTCAGGCCGAAGCTTCTCTTGCTTGTAACCTGCACTATGTGCTTCAGGCTTCCTGATGGCAGAAGGCCTGCTTCTTTAAGAACGCCGTACGCGTCTCGAACGCTCGTGTCTGTATGAAGAGAGGAGCCGAGGTCCTCGGCGAATGAGTTGAAGACCAACAATAACATTAGCCATAACCAAGCTGTCGGATATTTCGCTTCCGGCTCAACATCACCCTTAATCAGTTTCGAGAAGGGAAATAGCTATTAGACGATAGGATTACGCCGCCACGGACGTAATACTGGATTGACATGCAAGTGACACAATATCATAAATGGACCATGCACGTTGACAGATACCAGCCTCCATCGCCGGAGTCACCCGAAGGGTCTGATGAATCCGTACAAAATTGCAGTACATGTAGAACAGCGCGACGGAGTGCATATGGTTCTCAATCTTCTTACTGAAGGCGTTTGTCAGCCCGGTGAACCGTCGCATGTTCATCCGCATCGTGAGGTTCTGGCGCTCGATGTACGATGTGCTGATATGCGTCGGGTCGGGGGAGCCGATGAGCGCTTCCTTTTTGGTGCCAAGACATTGCGCCGGGCTATAGCGCTTTTGCCCTTCGGGATCGTTGCCAAACACCTTGACCAACTGGGCGTAGTCGATATCGTCCGCGAAGGCGTCCACTACGGCGTTCAAGTACATCTTGTGGCCGTCCGTGGTCAACTGCACGCGGTTCGCCAAGCGGCTTGCAACGTCCTGAAGGAACTCCGTCGCACACCCGGCGTCCCTCCGTCCAACCAGCCACGAAATGACCAGTTTGGACTGTGCTTCGATGGCCGCAAATGTCCAGGTATCACCGCAGATTCCAACCTCGATTTTCTCCACGGTGACGTTCTTCTGCTTGCACCCGACGAAGCTCCAAATCTCGTCGATCTGAATCCGTTCAGCCTTGATGTTGCGCAGGGCGACATCCTGAAACGCGGCGCACGCCGTCCCGACTTCCTCCAGGAGCCGAATGATCGTACCCTTGGCAACCCCCGTCAAACGCGACGTGGAACGAACGGAGCACCCTTCTACCAGGGCCGTGATGACCGCGACTTTCTTGTCCATGCTGAGCTTGTTCATAGTTCTAGTAGAGCAGACCGCTCTGGCATGTCAAGCGGAAAACTAGGAAAGATCGGCTTATTTGTCGGCTGTCTTTTTGCCCCAGCGCTTCTCAGCCGCAAGGCGTCCCATCTCGCTTCTTTGCTCTGGGTTAAGCAGGGCCATGCGGTTCTTTCCGCCAGTCTTTCCGCCCTTTCGGCCCATAGCGGCCATGACTTGAGAAACAAGGCTCAGGCTCACGGTAACGGTTTCGGATTCGCCTACGGACTCCAGAACCACGCGGCGTGCGTTCTGGACGGGATCAAGTCTTTTTGGTTTGGATGTTTTTGTACCTGTGCGTGTTGGCATTACGGTACCAAGCGTTGCACACTTCGGCGGGGGCCGTCAAGAGGGGGAAATTTCAAATTGACCCACTACCGAAAGTTCGGTCCTAACGATGTCAGAATCCCCTTTCCAGCAGCGATGCTGTAGCCCGAAATGTCGTTCGAATAGGCGTTAGTTACATAAAGAAATCTACCCGTAGGCACTGCGGCCAGACGCGCGGGCCCGGCCCCGGTGGGAAACGGCGATCCAGGCACGGCCGGCTGACCGCACGAATGGCTACGCGGGCCATCGGCTCAATCGATCGAATTGTCTTCTTTCTTAAGTATCCTCCCGAGATCGCGGCTGCCGTGCAGAACCCGCACGATCCGAAGGACGCCCGCGGTATGCACGTAGTAAACGCGGATGTCTTCGAACCATGGAACAGGCCATGAACGGAGCCCCGGCAAGTTAGCAAAGGATCTTGGCGACCCAGCGGCGGGGTTGCGGCTGATAACGCGGACGGCTTCCTCGACCGAATCCAGAAACCGCAAAGCCACTTCAGCCGAGTTCCGCTCAACCAAGTAGTAGCGGAACTGGCGCTGAAATGTCCTGGCGTGCGGCTGACCGGACGAATCGCTTCACTTGCTTCGCCTGCGGTTTTTTCGTTTTTCGATCATTTCGAGCGCCTCCGCGCGGAGATCTTTCCAGAACTTGCTGTCGAGCGGTATGTCTTCGCCCGAGTTCAGGCCTTCCAACAGCAACTCCTCAAGCCTCGCCTCGCGCTCTTTCTCCTGCGCCTCGCGCAGCAACGTGCGGAAGTATTCGCTGACATTGCCGAAGCCCCTGGAGGTCATCTGCCGATCGACGAAGTTTCTCAGCGCCTCGGGCAAGGAAATAGTGACGTTGGGTATGCTGACTCCCTTTCCTAGATGGTAACCTTTTTAGGAACTATTCTCAATAGATCATACACACCCTCCGGCGCGCGAGGCCACCGGCACCACCCGCCCCAAAAAGATGACACACTAAAGATTCAATGGATATGCGAACCCTAACCTCGGCGATCTTCCTCCTCTGCCTCGTCTCCACCGCGTGGGGCCAGTTGCCCGCGCCCAACGCCGCCGGAGTCTCCATGGGACATCTGCACCTGAACGTGCGCGATCCGGAAGCCCACCGCGTCTTCTGGACCACCCTGGGCGGCACGCCCGTCAAGCTCGGCGATATGGACGTCATCAAATTCCCGGATGTGCTGGTCCTCTACCGCAAAGCCGAGCCTACCGGCGGGACGGAGGGCAGCGTGGTCGGGCATATCGGATTTCGCGTGAAGGACCTGCACGCGTCGCTCGAAAAGTGGCGCGCCGCTGGGCTGAAGATTCTGCCTGGCGCCAGTCCGCACCAGGCATTCGTGATCGCGCCCGATGAGGTCCGCGTCGAGATGACCGAGGACACCTCCATGGACGTGCCCATCGCCAACCATCACATCCACTTCTATACCAGCTCCGTGGACGACACCAAGGCCTGGTATGTAAAGATGTTCGGCGCCAAGCCGGGCAAGCGGGGACCGTTTGAGGCGGCCGACCTGCCGGGCGTGAACCTGACCTTTTCGCAAGCGCCCGGCGCGGTGGCGGGCACCAAGGGGCGCGCGCTCGACCACATAGGCTTTGAAGTCAAGGACCTGGAAGCGTTTTGCAGGAAGCTGGAGGCGGCCGGAGTGAAATTCGACATGCCCTACCGGAAGATACCGGCGCTGGGCATCTCCATCGCCTTCCTGACCGATCCCTGGGGGACATATATAGAGCTGACGGAAGGGCTGAACCGGCTATAAACATTTTGCCCGGTTGCGCCGTCTAACCAGTTTACGAAAGGCCGCGCTAATGCAATTGTCCAGTAAAACGGTGCTGTGGTGTGCGCTGTTCGCCTTGGCGCAGGTGGTGCATGCTGCGGGCGCCCATGAAGTACGCCTGACGGGAACCGTCCAGGCGGTCCGCTTCTTTACGGTGCAGGTGCCGCAAATCGGGGGGCAGGGCGGCCGCGTCACGCTGACCAAAATCATCGCCAACGGAGTGCGCGTGAAGACCGGCGATCTGCTCGCGGAATTCGACCGCACCCAGGAACTGGACAATGCGCGCGATGCGCAGGCCAAGTTCGACGATCTGTCGCACCAGGTGGAGCAGCGCCAGGCACAGAACCGGGCGGACGCAGCCAAGCGCGCCTCCGACCTGCAGGCCGCCGAAGCGGATCTGGCCAAGGCTGAATTGGAGTTGCGCAAAGGGCCGCTGCTGAGCGAGATCGACCGGCTGAAAAACGAGGTCAAGGCGGAAGCCGCGCGGGAGCACGTGGCCAGCCTCAAGAAATCCAGCGCATTTCACGACCAGGCGGATGCGGCTGCGGTGCGCATTCTTGAATTGCAGCGCGACCGGCAGAAGGTCAGCCTGGATCGCGCGCTCAGCAACGCGGAAAAGCTCCAGGTGCATGCCACGCTGGACGGCATGGTGGCGCTGGTGAATGTGTGGCGCAACAACAGCATGGGCAAGGCGCAGGAAGGAGATCAGCTTTGGGCGGGCCAGCCGCTGATCCGGCTGTTCGATCCCTCGGAAATGGAGGTGCGCGCCCAGGTCGGCGAGCCGGACGACGCGGCCCTGACTCCGGGCTGCCGGGCTACCGTGCGGTTGGACGCCTATCCGGACCTCACGTTTGAGGCGCACATGGTTTCCGCCAGCCCGGTGGCTGCGGCGGCGCTGGGCAGCCCTATCAAGACCTTCTCGGCGCGCTTCCGGCTGGACAAGAGCGATCCGCACCTGTTGCCGGATCT
>CABEAV010000693.1_pt1 | contig 14799 bp, 14 predicted proteins | sample 3422231 | NCBI WGS metagenome assembly CABEAV01 (sample SAMEA5534326, study PRJEB31848) | metagenome | biome: tundra; feature: field; material: soil | place: USA | collected 2013-05 | depth 0.15 m | reverse complement strand
GCCGGCCCCGCGGCTGCCACTCTCCTTGACGGTGGGCGGGGTACCGGTTACGCCCTTCTTCGTAGGGATTCCGTACGGGCTGGTGGGCGTAACCCAGATTAACTTCACGGTGCCGGGCAATGTTCCGGCCGGGACGCAACCGGTGGTGGTCACCATCGGCGGCGTCGACAGTACACCAGGTAAATTCACGGTTACCGGCCACTGACCGGGCGAGCTTCGCTCGCCGGGGCCGGAGTCGGGGGTCAGGCCCCGTGGTGTGTTCTGCCGGCGACAGGCGACACTCTGGCGAGGGTGTTGAAAGTGTCGCTTTTTGTCGCTTTGTGTCGCTTTTTTTCGGCTGGGGCGGCGGCCGGGATGGGCTGCTAGGACTCAGATTTGGCGCGGTCGAAGGCGGCCTCGTAGGGAGACGCTTGTAGTCCAGCTCCATGACCGCCATCTGCTTGCGGAACTCCTCCTCGTTCGGCGACCCGGGTATTCGGGGGGATTCCAGCTCGGGGTTATGTCACCTCAGCAGAGATCCGGTCGTGAGCAATCCTCGGACAAGCCTGGAACTCTTCTGTAGTAGCCTTTTTCCAGCTCTTTCCTCGCCCGTCAGGTTTGATTGCGGTGCGTTCTGCAAAGCCGTTGCTTCTTCAGGAGATCTCGTTCATACCGCGGGTGGAACTCGCTTGGCAATCCTTCTCGGCCCCGCGAGCGATGACCCTCAGAATTGGATCGGATTGGCCGCATATGTGATCGGGAGCTGGCTGACTGCGTCATAATGGCCTGGAGGACACTCTCATGGTTAAAGCCGTGTTGCTGGCGGTGCTGGTGTTTTGTCAAGCCGTGGCCGGCGCCGCGTGGGCATCGATTGCGATTGCATCGAAGAACCGCTTCCTGACGGTCGCGGCTCGGTAGTCGCGGCTTGGTAATACGCGTCCGGCGTCATGAGGCACGATGGCGCGCTAGCGCTAGTTCGTTAAACTGTAGATCTGCGCCATGCCTGAGTTTCAAGCCATTCTTTTCGATTTCGACGGCGTCCTGGTAGACAGCGAGCCGGTACATTGCGACTGCTGGCGGGAAGTGCTGGCGCCGTTGGGCGTGCCCGTGACCTGGGAGGTCTATGCGGCCCACTGCGTGGGCGCGGTGGATAGCTGCATGGTCGAGATCTTCGCCAAGCTGGCGGACCCGCCGGCCGACCCGGCGAAGCTTTGGGAGCAGTATCCGCTGAAGAAGCAGCGGTTCCGCGAGCGCATGGCCGCCAACGCGCCGTTCGCCGAAGGCGTGGCGGAGTTCTTTCGCGAACTCTCCGGGCAATACAAGCTGGGCGTGGTGTCTTCCAGCTCGCATGCTGAAATCGAGCCGTTCCTGGAAGCGGCCGGCATTCGCCAATACCTGGGAACGGTGGTCGGCGGCGACGACGTCAAGCGCCATAAGCCGGCTCCCGATCCTTATGTGCTGGCGGGCCAGCGCCTGGGAATCCACAGCGCGCTGGCGGTAGAGGATTCGCTGCCCGGTATAGAGAGCGCCCGCGCGGCTGGTTTTGCGGCAGTGCGGGTCACCGATCCGGCGCGCATGATGGAGGTGGTGCGGGCGCGGTTGGATGGGAAGGGGTAGTGGCTGCAGGAGCGCGACCAGCGCCAGGAGCGGATCCTGGAGGACCCGCGCAGACCTGGAGGTCTGCCCCACGTTGCTGCAGCCGGATCAGCTCGGTTACGGGCAGCGGCACCACTTCGCCTGCCACCTCGCCGATTACAGCAGCGGTGTGGCCGAAGGCCAGCGGGTCTCCCGTGACAAAATGCACGATGCGGCCCGGAGCGCCCGACGCCGGGTCTGCGCCCACGCTTGCATCAAGGTTTCCGTTGACCGCTTGCGCGAGGGCTTCGGCGCTATCGACCAGCGTGACGGAATCGCCCACCACGCGCTGAATGGCATCGTGCAATAGCGGATAGTGTGTGCAGCCGAGGATGAGTGTGTCAATTCCGCCGCGTCCGTCGAGGTAATGACGCAGCAGCAGATCGCACTCCGGCGAAGTGGCCAGCCCTTCCTCCACGATGTGGACCAGCATGGGGCAGGCGCGCGCCCACACCGTCAGCCCACGCTGTTCGAGACGCCGCTGGTAGGCGCCACTGGCGATGGTGCCCTTGGTGCCGATCACGCCGACCCGTCCGGTGCGCGTTAGCTTGGCGGCGGCTTCCACGCCCGGCTCGATTACGCCCCAGATCGGAATCGAAAAGTGTCCGGCCAATTCCGGCAAAGCGGAGGCGGATGCGGTATTGCAGGCGATCACGACGCCTTCGACGCCCATCCCGCGGAGGAACTCCGTAATGCCGTAGGCGAATTCCGCGACCATGGCGGCGGGCTTCCGGCCATACGGAACGCGCGCGGTATCGCCCAGGTAGACGAAGTCGCGATGCGGCAGCTTGCGGCGCAGCTCTTTCAGTACGGTCAGGCCGCCGACGCCCGAATCGAAGATCCCGATGGGCCGGTTCAGCGTGTAGGGCAATAGTGTTCCACTCATTTGGCTGTTTCCGCGATCACCGCTCCCGCTATCGCCAGTTGCACGTTGGGGACCGCGGGGGTTATGCTTCCATTCTACCGGCTATGAGAATCCCGATTCTGACTTTCGCGATTTCGATCTTGGCTTTGGGGCAGGCCCTGGCCCAGGCAGAAGCCCAGGCGCAAGACCCTGGCCGCCTGGAGATCATGCGCGGCAAGACGGTCATGCTGTTCACGCCGCATCCGGATGACGACACGTTCTGCTGTGCCGGCACGCTGTACAAGCTGGCGAAGAACGGCAACCACATCCACATCGTGATCTACACCAACGACGACAAGGGATCGTACGATCCCGACATGACCAGCGAGCGGCTGGCGCGCATCCGCATGCACGAGGAAGAGGAGGCATGCCGGATCATCGGCATCCCCAAGGAGAGCATCCTGTGGCTGCAGTATCACGACGGCATGCTGGAATACGCCAACCCGCGCGATCTTGTGGAACAGGTGACGGGGCTGATCCGCAGGTATCGTCCCGACGTGGTGCTGAGCGTGGACCCCGGTACCGACTACGTGCGCTGGCACAAGACCGACCACCGCATGGCGGCCAACAACACGATGGACGCGATCCGCGCGGCCGAATGGCACCTGTATTTCCCCAACCAACGCCTGCACGACGGGCTGGAGCCTTGGCGCGTGCCGGAGGAATACTATTACTATGCGGGCAAGGATGCCAACTACTTCGTGAATATCGACGACGTGGCCGAGATCAAATTGAACGCGGCGGTGGCGCACGTGAGCCAGTTTCCGCCTGCGATTGAGAAGTACCGGGCGGATTGGGATCGGGCGGCGCTGGAGAAGCTGAAGGCTGAATTGCGAAAGCTGGGCAAGAAGGACGGGCATTACGTGGAGGCGTTCCGGCGGGCGACCGGGTTTAATGAGGAGTGAGGATTACCTGCGCCCGAAGCGGGTCCTGGAGGACCCGCGCAGACCTGGAGGTCTGCCGCACAAGATCCACCACCGCGTACGTGGCCATTTCGGGAATGGTGAATTCTGTCGCGCCGTCCTCGACGCTGTAGTCTTCGAGCGCGGCGGCGGGATGCGCGAACGCGGCTAGCTTGCCTTGTGCAGACGAGCCTAATACCCGCACGCGCAGTCCCTTCACGGCGGCCTTGCCGTAGTTGAGCAAGTGCACGCGCACCTGCGCAGCATCGCCCGTCAGCCGGACCAGCACCACGTTGCTGCCGAAAATCCGCAGCAGGCGTTTTTCGTCGGTGAGATCGCGGCGGATCTTCATCGCAAATTCGTAGGGATTAGCCGCCTCTGGGACCAGGCGGATATTCAGGTCGTACTTGGTATCCGTCGCCGGAATCACATGAAAGAGCAGATTATGGCGGGCCAGCAGATTCAGCACCTCGGCCATGGTGTCCGAACCGTCGTCAATCACTCCGATGTTGGCCATCACGGGCAGGCGCGGCTGGTCGATTTGGCCGAGGAACTTCAGCATGCGCGCGAATGGCGCCAAGTCCTCTGGCGCGGCGCGGATGGCGGCCTCGACTCCATAGGCAGAAGCTTCGGCGGCGGCCAACGCCGCGCTGCCCGGTGGCGCGTCGTAGAAGAACGAACGCCCCGGCTCCCGCTCGAATCGCCAACCGTTGGCATCCACCCAGGGGACGCGCGTGGCCGAGGCGACATCCATGTGGTATTCGACCGTAGGCGCGACCGCCTGGGCGGCGCGTGCGCGATCGAACGGAGACGCCGCAAAGCCTTGCTTGCGCCAAGCCTGCTCCCGGCCGGCGGGCACATATAGCCGCTCGATCCCGGCTTTGCGCAATGTGTCCGCGGTCTCGATGGGCCGGTCCCAAAACAGCGTGGGCAACAGAACTGCGAGAAATGCCAGCGGCATCAGACCTCGATGCTCGTAACTTTGATCTTGTCGAGTTCGTACACGCCCAACCCGAGGCGCGCGGCATACTCGATGTGCCCCGGCTCGCGCACGAACTGGTTCACGTTCGGATTTTGGTGCTCGCCGTCCTCGCCCAGATATTTCGGGGAACGATCCCACACGGAGACGGCATGTTCGGCCTTGCGCTTGTCATCGATGATGTCGAGCAGCAGCCGGTCGATGGCCACCGGGTCGGTGCCGAACAGCATGCGCTTCGGATAGAAACGGAACTTGCGGTTCTCCGAAAACGGTCCGCCATGCCACACGCCGCGGAGGCCATCCATAACCTGCAGGACCGTCCGCGAGCGGAGCGGCTCGACCGCGGCCAGCGTGCCGATGAAAGAGTACGTGTTGGTCTGGGAGCCGGAGTGCGAGCGCGCGACGTTGGAGAAGCTGCCGTATGCGATGTTCTTCAAACAGCCGGTGACGCCGGCGGCGCCGTGATCCTTCATATTCGGCACGTTGACGATTTTCGTGAAGCGGCTGCCCACCAGACGAATCATGCTGGAGCGAGTATCGTCCTCATCGAAGAACGCGGTTTCGACATACGTGGCGGGGTCGTATGATTCGGCGGCACCGCGCTTGGCTTCCGCGGTCCAGATGTGCACGCCCTCCGGCAGGTAGCGATCGTAGTGGACAGTGTCTATCTGCTCCTGGAAACGCTCGTAGATCCAGATGCCGTCGGGCTTGACGCCGACGGCCACCAGGTTCCGCACAATCTCGGCCACCACTACCGGCGACGACATGATGCCTGGCGCGCCCGAGCAGTTGACCTTGATCCCCACGACATCGGAAGGCGTGATGAAGCGCGCCCACGCGTCGCGGACGTCGGCATTGCCGGTCAAAGCGCGCATGCCGCGCGCCATCATCTCGCGCACGACGGCGGGATCCGGCTTTTCGGTGGCCTCGTCGATGCAATTGGCGGCGTGCACGGAAGCGACCTGTCCGGGATACGGCCCGGGCATGCCGGGCTGCGCGGCGGGCTGATAATGCGAGACCACGCGATACTTTGGAAGCTTACGGTCAGGGGCGGCGAGAGCAGCGGGGGCAGCGGCGGCCATCTGAAGAAACGTGCGGCGATGCATCACTATCGATCATAACCGACAGTGGGGCAGGCTCTCAGCCTGCGGCGGCCTCTCAGGCCGCCCTTCGCTTCAACCGCAGGGCGATTCCGTCGCGGAACTCGGGCGTTCGCAGGACTTTCTCACCGCCCCCGTGGTGGAAGCTCTCACGCCGGGCGATCTCGCCCGTCTCGATGTTCAGCCACTCGCCTGAGTACTCGCCCGCAGGGAGATCGAGCGTCACTTCGGCGGGACCGCTGCCGTCGAAATACATTCCGTATTCGCGCCCCGGACTTGCGAGGACCCGCGCGAAGACTCCCGCCGCGTGCTTCACGGTGCGCACGTCCGGCGCCAGGTCCTCCAGGGGCAGCTTTTGCAAGAACTCGCTCAGGATTCGCAACTGGTGACGCAGCCTTGGGCTTCCGCCACCCGGACCATTCGGCTCAGTATCGGTTCCATCTTCCTGCCCGACGCTAAACGAATAGTCGAGGCTGTCGAAGACGCTCCCGCCCGACATCATGAAGTTCCAAGCCTGCCGCCTGTATGGCGCGTCGTCGTGCCCGAGGAAACCTGTTTCGTCGTAAGAGATGGCTTTCCCGAGTCCGTAATTCAACAGGACCGCCTCCGGATAGGCGTAATGAAAGTTCACGATGCTCACGCCCGTCACAAGCTGCCGCACGGGAAACCGGAAATTGCAGTAGTTCTGCGCGACCAGGTGGTGGTTCGGCAGCGCGCGCTCCTCGCTCGCGATCCATTCGGCGACGCGCGCCTGCCACGCCGTGGAAAGCTCGTCGGCCACGTCGACCGAGTTCGGATAGCGGTCGCGCGATGGCATCTCCAGATACCGGTTCACCACACCGGCGAGCACGGTCCGGTCCGACCACGGCTCATTCTGTATCTCGAAAATCACGTTGTCGAATGCGTTTGCCTCCCGAACCAGCTTGCGCGTGTAGCGCTCCTGGTGCGCCAGGATGTTGCCGTTGTCCAGGGTGTGGAGCTTCTTCCAATCGACGACGTCCGTATCGTTGATGTTGTTCGCAGGGTTCAGAGCGCTGACCTTCCACTGCATCTCCTGGTAGTGCGAGGAGAACAGCGTCACTTCAACGACGATGCCGCGCTTGGCCGCTTCGGACAGGAAATCGCGGAAGCGCGCGAAGAAATCCGGATTCCACCGGTCCAGGTCGAACTTGTTTCCGCCGCCCTCATAGCCAGGCGTTTCGCTGCGCGCCCACGGCGCGACGAATCGCCCCGGCTCGGGCGCCAATGTGTTTCGTTTGATCCCAAACGACTTCGCGGGCACCTCCCGGTAGCTGCCTCCGAACAGGCGCGTGTAGTTCATGCCTTCGGCCGCCAGAGTCGCCAGGTAGCGGTGGTAGTCGAAGTCTGCGTTCATCACCGCGCCATAGTGCTCGCCGCTGGTGATGAGCGCGACGGCCTTTCCGCGGTAGAGGAAATAGTGCGGGTTCTTGGGGTGCAGGCGTATAGGCTCCGCCGGCGCCGCGGACAGAACGATGGCAAGCAGGGCGACGGCACGAGTCGTAACGGTCATGGCTACCCCACCGCCGATTCTAACTGATGAATCGCGATTCTTGGTACGATCAAAGGCAGGAGATTCACCGCATGCAAACCGTCTCAATTCAAGAAATCGGCGATCTGCCGCCTGAGAACTGCGAACGCGTGGCCCAAAATCTCGAGAGTCTCCTGGACAGACGCGCGGCGAAGGTCAGGGACATTTGTGATGCGGAGCTTGACGCTGCGGTTGATGAGGCTGTCGATCACGTACGCCACAGCCGCAAATGAGGATTGTCCTCGATACCAGTATCCTTGTTCGAGCCAACACAAAGAGCCAGAGGACCTGCTAACGAAACCGGATTCGGGCGGGACCGACCACGGTCAGCCGGCCGGCGAGTTCCATCTGAAGCAGCGCCGAAAGCCTTGTCCGCACGAAAGACATGACTGCCCGCCGGCCGGACGTGTCTGGTCGAAACAGAACCACGCCGGCGATGCCTTTGTCGAGAGTGAACAGAATGCGGTCCGAGGCGCGCGCGGCCTCCACGACTGCCGGGTCTTTCGCTCCGCGAAGTCCCTCGCCCAGGACCGTATCGGCGTCGTGCGCGAGCTGGCGAAGATCGTCAGCGAGTTCCGTGGGAAGATTCTCGTCAATCTTGAAGTTCATTTCGCTCGAAGCGGGACCAGACTTTCTTCGTGCGCGAGCTCCGCCGCGTAAGCGAGCGCCGCATCCAAATGCTCAGCCCGGAGAGAGGGATAGCTGCGCAGGATCTCTTCTCTGGTCGAACCCTCGGCGAGATTATCGAGAATGACGGTTACCGGAATCCGAGTTCCCGCGGCGCAGATCTCACCGCCGCAGACCCCTGGGTTGCTGCCAAGGAAATCCTGCCAAGCGATCATGCCTTCATTCTACGCCCCGCCGACGGGCGAAACGTCCGGCGGGGTCGCGCTGACCACCCGGAAAGACTCGCGGGCGATTTCCCACTCCTCTTGCGTGTGCACGACGAGCACGCGCACGGCCGAGTCCGGCGCGGCGATATCCGCATCCGGCGGGGATTGCGCGTTCTTCGCGGCGTCGAGTTGGACGCCCAGGAACGCAAAAGATTCGACGGCCTGGGCGCGCACCTGCGGGGAATTTTCGCCGACTCCGGCAGTGAAGACCAGCGCGTCGAGACCGCCCAGGCTGGCGAGCATGGCGCCAATCTCCGAGCGCAAACGGTGCACGTACACATCGAACGCCAGTTGCGCGCGCGCATCGCCGCGATCGAGGGCCGCCAGGACGGCGCGCATGTCGCCGGAGACGCCGGAGACGCCGCGCAGTCCGGATTCCTTGTTCAGCACGCGATCCAGCTCTTCGGCGCTAAGCCCGAGATGGCGCACAAGATGAATGACGATGCCGGGGTCGATAGTGCCCGAGCGCGTGCCCATCATGAGGCCTTCGAGCGGCGTGAAGCCCATGGTGGTATCGATGCTCCCGCCGTCGCGGATCGCCGCCAGCGAGCAACCGTTGCCCAGGTGGCAGGTGATCATGCGCAGCGACGCCAAGTCTTTGCCCAGGATCGCGGCCGCCCGCCGCGACGTGTATTGGTGGCTGATGCCGTGGAATCCGTAGCGGCGGATGCCCTGGCCGACCCATTCGTAGGGGCCGGGATACACGTAAGCCGCCGGCGGCAGGCTGGCGTGGAACGCAGTGTCGAAGACGGCCACTTGCACGGCGTCCGGGCCAAGGATACGTTCCATGCACTCGATGGCTTCCAGTTCCAGGCGGTTGTGTTCGGGCGCGAAGCTGGCCATTTGGGCGATGCCCGCACGCACGTCCGGCGTGATGCGCGTGCTTTCCCGAAAGGCGCGGCCGCCGTGGACCACACGGTGCCCGGCCACGTGGATGTCGTTGCGGTGGGGCAGCATTTCCATGAGCGGATCGAGGGAGTCGAGCGGGGACTTCACCGGGACGCTGCGCGTCGAGACCGCGCCGGCCGATTTGATTTGGATTTCGGCCGTGCCTGCGTGATGCTCCCAGTCCACGCGCGCTTCCCATAGCGGGTTGGGCGCGGCGGAGCCTTCGTCGCCGGCAACGTCGAACAGGCTGCTCTTGAAACTGCTGGACCCGCCGTTTAATACCAGGATTTTCATGTGTTAGGCATTTCGTGGGGCAGGACTCCAGTCCTGCGGCCGGCGTCCACGCCGGCCTGTCCCGGCAGCATTCAATACGTCCATTTCCAGTCGCGGATCTCCGGCATATCGTCGCCGTGCTTATCGATGTAGCGCTTGTGTGCGATCAGTCTGTTACGCAGATCCTGCTTGATGTGCGCGGCGATATTGCGCAATCGCGGCACGCGGTCGATCGCGTCGCCGGCCAGGTGGAAGCGATCCAGGTCGTTCAACACCGTCATGTCGAACGGCGTGGTGGTGGTGCCTTCCTCCTTGTAGCCGCGCACGTGGAAGTTGTCGTGATTCGTGCGGCGGTAGGTGAGCCGGTGAATCAGCCACGGATAGCCGTGGAAGGCGAAGACCACGGGCTTATCCGCGGTGAAGAGCGAATCGAATTCGCGGTCCGCGAGGCCGTGCGGATGCTCGGTGGAGGGCTGCAACGTCATGAGGTCTACTACGTTGACCACGCGAATCTTCAGATCCGGCAGGTTGCGCCGCAGAATATCCACGGCGGCCAAAGTCTCCAGCGTAGGGACATCGCCGCAGCAGGCCATCACCACGTCCGGTTCGACGCCATTGTCCGTGCTGGCCCATTCCCAGATGCCGATGCCGGTGGTGGAATGCTCGATGGCGGATTCCATATCGAGCCACTGCAGCGCAGGCTGCTTGCCGGCCACGATCACGTTGACATAGTTCCGGCTGCGCAGGCAATGATCGGTGACGGAGAGCAGCGTGTTGGCGTCCGGCGGCAGATAGACGCGCACGATATCCGCCTTTTTATTGACCACGTGATCGATGAAGCCGGGGTCCTGATGGCTGAAGCCATTGTGGTCCTGCCGCCACACGTGCGAGGTGAGCAGGTAATTCAGCGATGCGATGGGCCGCCGCCAGGGAATGTGGCGGGTGGTCTTCAGCCACTTGGCGTGCTGGTTGAACATGGAATCGACGATGTGGACGAAGGCTTCGTAGCAGGAGAAGAATCCGTGGCGGCCCGTCAGCAGATAGCCTTCCAGCCAGCCCTGGCACATGTTTTCGCTGAGCACCTCCATGACGCGGCCATCCGGAGCGATGTGGTCGTCGTTGGCGAGGATTTCGGCCGTGGAGCAGCGGTTGGTGACCTCGAACAATGCGTCGAGGCGGTTCGAGGCGGTCTCGTCCGGCCCCACCACGCGGAAGTTCGCGGCATCCGCGTTGAGCTTCATCACGTCGCGCAGCATCCTGCCCATTACGCGCGTGGCTTCCGCCACGACGGTGCCGGGCTTGGGCACGTCCACGGCATAGTCGCAGAAGTCGGGCATCTTGAGGTCGCGAAGGAGCAGGCCGCCGTTGGCGTGCGGGTTGTCGCCCATGCGCCGCTTGCCTTTGGGCGCCAGTTCCCCGAGTTCCGGAACGAGCGCGCCGCCGGCGTCGAACAACTCCTCGGGCCGGTAGCTCTTCATCCAGTCTTCCAGCATCTTCAGGTGGGCGGGCTTGGTGGCCAACTCGGCGAGCGGCACCTGGTGCGCGCGGAAGGTCCCTTCGATTTGGACGCCATCCACCACCTTTGGTCCGGTCCAGCCTTTGGGCGTGCGCAGCACGATCATGGGCCAGAGCGGGCGCCTGGTGAAGGGGCCGGCGCCGGTTCGGGCATCGCGCTGGATGGTCCGGATCTGGGCGACGACTTCATCGAGCGTGGCTGCCATGAGCTGGTGCATCGCGTCGGGATCGTCGCCTTCGACGAAAAGCGGCTCGTGGCCGTAGCCGTGAAAGAGGTCCGCCAGTTCTTCCCGCGGCAGGCGCGCCAGCACGGTGGGACCGGCGATCTTGTACCCGTTCAGGTGCAGGATGGGAAGCACGGCGCCGTCGCGCGCCGGGTTCAGGAATTTGTTGGAGTGCCAACTGGTGGCCAGCGACCCGGTTTCGGCTTCGCCATCGCCCACCACGCAGCACGCCAACAGGTCCGGATTGTCGAACACCGCGCCGTAGGCGTGCAGCAGGGAGTAGCCCAGCTCCCCGCCCTCGTGGATGGACCCGGGCGTCTCCGGCGCGGCGTGGCTGGGAATGCCGCCGGGAAACGAAAACTGCTTGAAAAGGCGCCGCATGCCTTCCGCATCGCGCGAGATGTTGGGGTAATACTCGCTGTACGTGCCTTCCAGGTACGTGTTGGCCACCAGTCCCGGGCCGCCGTGGCCGGGGCCGGCGATGTAGATCATGTTCAGATCGTGCCGGCTTATGAGGCGATTGCAGTGCACATAAATGAAATTGAGTCCGGGAGTGGTTCCCCAATGGCCCAGCAGGCGCGGCTTGACGTGGTCGATCCGGAGCGGCTCCTGGAGCAGCGGATTGTCGTAAAGGTAGATCTGGCCCACCGACAGATAGTTCGCGGCGCGCCAGTAGGCGTTCATTTTGCGCAGTTCTTCGGCGGATAGGGGACCGGTCAATGGCGACTCCATACATCCAGAATCGCAGAAAAAGGTTTCGATCGCGTTTCAGCCGGCGCGGCCGTCTGCACTAAAGCTGCGGCAGGGTCGCGCAAGGTGATGGATCATACGGGTTCGGCTAGGGGAAAGTCCTCGGCGGTGCTGGCCCGTATTCAGCACATTCTCATGGCTGCGGACTACCACGTATTGCTCGCCGCAGAGGGCGCAGGCGCCATCCGCATGGCTCGGCAGAAGCATATCCACATCGATCTGGTGTTGCTGGATGTGCGCGTTCCTGGAGTATCGGGGGCCGAACTGGCGGACGAGATTCTGTCCATTCGACCGGATGTTCGAGTACTTTGGATGTCGGGCTTTGTCGACGAAGAGTTCATTCGCGTCAAGTTGCTCGATGAATATGCCGGATTTTTGTCCAAGCCGTTGCATCGCGACGGCCTGCTGTTGGCGGTCGAGCAGGCCATAGAGGCGGTACCCTGCGGCGGTGAAACACCGGCGTACCGGAATGAAAAAGCGCTGACAGCCGGCGCCAGAGCCTGATCCGCCTAGATACCCGGCGGGGGATGGCTAAACGCCGGCGAGGGACGAGTTATGCCGGACGAATATGCCGCCGTAATATGACGGATCGGCGAATTTCTCGTCGAAAATCCTGTTCCACCGGGCGTTATCCTGGCAACCGCCGCAGGCTCCGCAGGAGCAAACGCGGGAACGGAAATGGCGCGCGTGGCGAGGGCTGGTTAGCCTGGGCGGCGACGGTTGAAGGGCCGGTCGTCCACCTTTTCGAGAACTGGAGGCCGCCCACGCCGCAAGAAGCTGGGCCAGAACGGCCGGCGATTCCAGCAGCACCACTTCCGGTTCTATTGCCGGCATACGGGTTCCATCACCAAGGAGCGCAGCCCGCCTTGGCCTTCTGTTGAAACGCCCGCCATGCTGAGGTTCTTCAGGCCATGGAGCGCCAAGTCAAGGCGGCTTTTGGCGCCGGACTTCTGAAAAAGACGATACAGGTAAACCTTGACGGTTCCTTCCGTGATACCTAATTCGCAGGAGATTTCCTTGTTCTTGAGGCCACGCGCCAACATGCTCACCAACTGGCTCTCCCGCTGGGTGAGCGACACGCGCCGGGCGGAGCGAAGACTATCCATCAGGCTCTTTTCGAACCAAAGGTCGCCGGAATAAACTCTGTGCAAACATTGCCGGTGCGCCTCCAAGGGCAACGTCTTGCGAAGGACGCCGCGGATACCGATGGTCAGCGCCTGCAGCGCGAAATCGCCGGCAATCGTGTTCGTCCACAGGATCAGCTTCGATTCCGGCGCCAGGTTCTGCAGTTCGTTAAGCGCGGCCGACGTGATTTCCGGTGTCAAGTCCAGCACGGCCAAATCGGGGTTTTCGTTTGCCAAATGCTTTTTCAGCACGGCTACTTTCGAGCAACTGGCGCTTGATTCAAGTGCCGGATCGGCGGCGATCAAACTCTCCAGCCCCTTGGCCAGGACCGGCTGATCTGAATAAACAGCAACACGCACCATTTCGTTTCGATACCTCGCAATCGGTTTCTCAACCTATGAGTGGATCGCCCGGCGAACCCTTACACGGTGCATCCGGTGTACGGCTACAACCGCCGGTGCCCACCTGCGCGATCTCCATCATCCTATACCAAGGGTGTGCTACAGATTTTTCCTATATTAAATACTTGATTGCCGTAAGTCAAATCCGGATATGGGTGCGGCAAATGGGTGGAATCGCGCAGTAGTGCCCAAAAACGTCTCCAGATTCAGTTCGAGTTTAATTGGAGCGCTCACGAGGCGCCGATTCCCAATGTGGCGATGCAGTTTCAACGCAAGCTTTTTGTGGCCGGCTTGGCGGCGAACCTTCCGATCGTTCAGGCGCGGCTTTAGGATACATTCCAGTGGCCGCCGGGGGAGCGGCCGGCTGCTCCGGCGATTTTGGCGGCGCGTCGCACCAGCGCCGTTCTTTTTTCCCATACATCTGCGCGTCGGCGAAACGCAGCAAGGGATCCGGCCGGTTTCCGTCGAGCGGCCAGACGGCGATACCGACACACGCACTGACCGAAAGCCGCTGGTGGTTCGAGCAGATGGGCTCGCGCAGCGCCTTCGAGATCTTATCTGCAATCTGTTCGGCGTCCTCTCTCCGGCCGAGCAACGGCAACAGCACCACAAACTCATCGCCACCAAGGCGCGCGACCGTATCCCCGCGGCGCACGGCATGGGTCATGCGCTTGGCAGCTTCCTGCAGAACCACATCCCCGGCGTCGTGACCATATGTATCGTTGATTTGTTTGAAGCCGTCGAGGTCTATATACAGCACGCCCAGTAGACCTCCGCCGCGCGAGGCCCGCTCAATCTCGGCTTCCAGCCTCTCGTAGAGCAGCGCCCGGTTTGGCAGCCCGGTAAGACCGTCATGCTGTGCGCGGTAGGACAACTGGTCGTGCAGCCGGCGCCGATCCAGGGCCAAAGCGGCAATGTTGCCCCATAGGCCGAGTTGTCCGCCTTGCGCATCCGCGAAGCCCTTCTCATCCCGGAAGAACGCGGCGATTACGCCGGCCGTGGCGGCGTCCACTACGATGGGCGCCGAACAGAACGTCCGGAAACGCGTATTTTGCTGTGAATCGATGAAGTCCACCCACCTTGGGTCGTCCGAGAACTGCTTGGGGGCGCGGAATTCGGGACTGAACGAAACCGAGCGGATGTCGATGCGGCCCAAGACTTCCCGCCAGCCGCCAGGCATGGCGGGCACCACGCAAACCCGCGGCCCATGCGGCGCCCCCAGCAGGATCGCGCAAACCGCGCCTTCGCAGTGCAGCGCTACGGCTTCGGCGATGTGGTCGACGATCAGATCCACCGGCTCGTCCCGGGCGATAAGTTCGAGAATCCGTTTGCCGTCCAGGTCCAGGGACTCGGCCTCACACGCTTTCTGCAGCGCGTCGCGGGTCCTTTGATGCGCGGCCTGCAACTGAACCGTCTGGGCGCGCAGAGCGAACGTTTGGGCTCGGACGCGCCTGCGCAGGAGGCTGACCCAAGCCAGAGCGGCAATCATTAGCAGCGCGGCGCCCGCCAGGATGGGGAGCACCCGGTCCGCCGTCAACCACGGTGGCCGGCCCAAGATAACGACGTCCGCCGGAGACCGGAGAAGCAGCCGAAACGTGCGCGGCAGGATCAAGTCATGGGATTGCTCCGCTTCCACGGAGCAAATCCCGGTCAAGCGAAGGCGCATACCTGGATCCAAGGGT
>CABEAV010000689.1_pt1 | contig 14932 bp, 11 predicted proteins | sample 3422231 | NCBI WGS metagenome assembly CABEAV01 (sample SAMEA5534326, study PRJEB31848) | metagenome | biome: tundra; feature: field; material: soil | place: USA | collected 2013-05 | depth 0.15 m | reverse complement strand
GTCATCGTTTTCTCCGGTATAACGTGAGGGGGCTGCGCTGTGCAGCCCGTTCACGATTTGGCGTCAGGGGCGGACCTGTCCGCCAAATTCCGTTTCGCTCAGCGCTGCCCCGACATCCGCCACGATCCGCGCATCGCAAATGCCCCAATAAACATTTCTTATACCGCCCCCGTCTTGCATTTCCAAAACTTGTAGGGTACACTCAGGAAAGTTACTCATGTCGAGCGGTTCCACAAACCGGTTCCTCCGTGTACTTCGTCTGTCCCGTCTGTCTATACCGGTCGTCATTATTATTGTTATCGTATTGGTCATCGTAGCCGGCCCCGCTTGAGGCCGCATCGGACGAGTTCCGAGGCCACCAGCGGGGCGAAACAAGCCGGCTGGTGGCCTTTTTTGTTTTTGGAGAGCGTTTTGTTGAGGAATATATGTCGACTCTGACGAATGGCGCGAAAATGCTGCTGGAATGCATGGCGCGGGAAGGCGTGGACTGCTTCTTCGGATATCCCGGAGGCGTCACGCTGCCTTTCTATGACGCCATCTACGACCACCACATACGCCATGTGCTGGTCCGCCACGAAGAAAACGCCTGTTTCGCCGCGGAAGGCTACGCGCGCGCGACCGGCAAGGTGGGGGTTTGCTGCGCCACGTCCGGCCCGGGCGCGACCAACCTGGTCACCGGTCTGGTCGACGCCATGATGGATTCCATTCCGATCGTCGCGCTCACCGGCCAGGTCACCAGCAAGCTCATCGGCAGCGATGCCTTCCAGGAAGCCGACACATTCGGCATCACGCGCTCCTGCACCAAGCACAACTACCTGGTGAAGAAGCTGGAAGATCTGCCGCAGGTCGTCCACGAGGCGTTCTACATCGCCGCCAGCGGCCGTCCCGGTCCCGTGCTGGTCGACATCCCGAAGGATGTGTTCCAAGCGCAGGGCCATTATACGCCGGTCACTTCCATCCACCTCCCCGGATACAAGGTTTTCACCGAAGGCCACACCGGCCAGATCCGCCGCGCGGCCCAATTGATATCGGAGGCCGAGCGCCCGTTCGTATATGCGGGCGGCGGCATCATCGCGGCCAACGCCTCCGCCGAGTTGCGTGAACTGGTGGAAATCATCGATGCGCCCGCGGTCACCACCCTGATGGGTCTCGGCGCTCTGCCATCGAACCATCCCAATTTCGTGAGCATGCCCGGCATGCACGGCAGCTACGCCGCCAACATGGGCATGACGCACTGCGACGTATTGATTGCGCTGGGCGTGCGCTTCGACGACCGTGTAACCGGGCGTCTGGCCGCCTTCGCGCCGCACGCCAAGGTCATCCACGTGGACATCGATCCCGCCGAAATCGGCAAGAACCGCGCCGCCGATATCCCCATCGTGGGCGACGTGAAGCGCGTGCTCGGGCGATTGAATCAGACACTTACCGAACTCTGTGGGACCGGCCTCCCGGCCGGTCGTGCCGTCGCGCGCCAGTCCTGGTGGTCTCAAATCCGCGGCTGGAAGGCCGAGCATCCCCTGGCGCCAGTCACCTCCGATTCCGAAATCAAGCCGCAGCACCTGATGATGGAAATCGACCGGCTCTCGGCGGGCCAGGCCATCGTGTGTTCCGACGTCGGCCAGCACCAGATGTGGGCCGCGCAGTTGATCCGCTTCAACGCTCCGCGCCTGTGGATCAATTCCGGCGGACTGGGCGCCATGGGCTTCGGCCTTCCGTCGGCGATCGGCGCGCAGTTCGCCCGTCCGGATAAGCTGGTCTTCGCGCTGGTGGGCGATGGCGGATTCCAGATGTCCATACCCGAGCTCTCCACCATAATGGGGCATGGCCTGCCCATCAAAATTGTAGTGATGAATAACGGCTACCTAGGCATGGTGCGCCAATGGCAGGAGTTGTTCTATAACAACCGCTTGAGCGCGGTGGAACTCGATTGTTTCCCGGACGCGGAAAAGCTGGCGGGCGCTTACGGCTTCAAGGGGCGCACCATCGACAAGCCACGGGAACTCGCCTCGGCCCTGGAAGAAGCGGTCCGCGAACCCGGCCCGTATCTGCTCAATGTTAAGGTGTCGCCGTACGAAAATGTTTATCCAATGGTGCCGGCCGGCGCCGCCATCAACGAGATGGTGCTCGCGCCGCCCCAACCGGTAGCGGTTCCCAAGTAGGATCTCCAATGTTGCAGATCATTTCCTTGTTAGTCGAAAACAAGCCGGGCGCTCTCATGCGCATCACCGGCTTACTGAGCCAGCGGGGCTATAACATCGAGAGTCTGACGGTTGCCCGCACGCTCGATCCCGAACTCTCCCGCATGACCATCGTGGTGGATGTGGATGCCACGCTTCGCCAGCAGGTGATTAAGCAAATGAACAAACTGGTGAACGTGCTGCAGGCCGTGGACCTCACCGAGTCGCCCGCGGTGCGGCGCGAAATGGTGTTGGTGCGCGTGCGCACCGTGCAGGAAACGCGGACCGCCGTACTCAAAGAAGCGGAAATCTTCGGCGCGCGCGTGGTGGATTCCTCCACCGAAGGCTTCGCGTTGGAGGCCACCGGCGATCCGGAAAAGCTGGACGAATTCATCGATGTGATGCACAGTTATGGTGAGATCGAAACTACCCGCTCGGGGGTGATGGCTGTTTCGCTCGATGCTAAGAAGCTGAAGTTACAGCCGCCCGTACAGCAGGTGGGACAGGCCTCCTGGCCTGTCCTCCCCTAAAAGGACTTATCCATGGCAAAACGTTATTACGAGAAAGACTACAAACCAGCCCTCCTCCAGGGCCGCACAGTTGCAATCATAGGCTATGGCAGCCAGGGTCACGCGCATGCCCTGAACTTGCGCGATTCCGGCGTGGACGTGGTGGTCGGACTGTATCCCGGCAGTAAGTCGCGTTCCAAGGCCGAAGCCGCCGGGCTCAAGGTATTGGATACCGCCTATGCCGCCAAGGCCGCCGATATGATCATGATCCTGGTCTCCGATCATATTCAGGGCGACCTGTACAACCAGGACATCGCGCCGCAGCTTACCGCCGGCAAGACGCTGATGTTCGCGCACGGCTTCAATATCCACTTCGGCCAGATCAAGCCGCCCGCGAATGTCGACGTTTCCATGGTCGCGCCCAAGGCTCCCGGTCACCGCGTGCGCGAGCTGTTCACCGAAGGCGTGGGCGTGCCGTCGCTGGTGGCCGTGCATCAGGATGCCTCCGGGCACGCGCTCGAAACGGCGCTGGCATACGCGGGCGCGCTGGGTAGCCTGAAGGCCGGCGTGATCGGGACCACGTTCAAAGAGGAAACCGAAAGCGATCTGTTCGGCGAGCAGGCCGTGTTGTGCGGCGGCGCGTCGGAACTCATCCGCGCGGGTTTTGAAACGCTGGTGGAAGCGGGATATGCGCCCGAGATCGCCTATTTCGAGTGCCTGCACGAGCTCAAGCTGATCGTCGATCTCATTCAGGAAGGCGGCCTGGGCTACATGCGCTACTCGGTTTCGGACACCGCCGAATATGGCGACTACACCCGCGGCCCACGCATCGTCGATGCGCACGTGCGCGCGGCGATGAAGAAGATCCTGTCCGAAGTGCAATCCGGCGAGTTCGCGCGCCAGTGGATCGATGAGAACAAGACCGGCCGCCACAAATTCCTCGCCATGCGCGAAGCGGCCCGCAATCAGCCCATCGAGAAGGTCGGCCGCGAGCTGCGCGAAATGATGACCTTCCTCAAAAAGAAAAAGGAATCCGGCGTACCGGAAGAGCAACTGGCGGTACCAAAATGAAGATCTTCACTTTCGACACCACTCTCCGCGACGGCACGCAAGGTGAGTCGGTCTCTTTCTCCGTCGACGACAAGTTACTCATCGCACAGAAGCTCGACGAACTGGGCATCGACTATATCGAAGGCGGCTGGCCCGGATCCAACCCGAAGGATAAAGACTTCTTCGCCCGCGCGCAAACGGAACTGCACCTCAAGCACGCCAAGCTCACCGCGTTCGGAGCCACGCGCTTCGCACGCCATACGGTCGAAGAGGACCGCAGCGTGCAATCGCTAGTTGCCGCCGGCACGCCCGTGGTCTCCATTTTCGGCAAGAGCTGGGACCTGCACACCGCGCGCGCGCTGGGCATCACCGAAGAAGAAAACCTGAAGCTGATCGGTGAGACCGTCGCATATCTGAAGGAGCATGGCAAAGAAGTGGTGTATGACGCCGAACACTTCTTCGACGGCTACAACTCGAATCCCGCCTTCGCGATGCGCACGCTGGACGCCGCGCAGAAGGCCGGCGCCAGCGTGCTCTGCCTGTGCGACACCAACGGCGGCACGCTCACCGGCCGGCTGGTCGAGATCTTCGCCGAAGTTCGCAAGCGTTTCGACGGCATCCTGGGCATCCACACGCACAACGATTCCGACGTGGCGGTGGCCAACACGCTGGCCGCCGTGGAGGCCGGCGCCACGCACGTGCAAGGCTGCATCAACGGATACGGCGAGCGCTGCGGTAACGCCAATCTCTGTTCCGTGATCGCCAATCTGGAGTTAAAGTTCGGTCACACCGCCATCGGCCAGGACAAGCTCATCAGTCTGTCGAACGTGGCGCGCTTCGTCGCGGAGCTGGCCAATCTGCCACTGCCCAATAACCAGGCCTTCGTGGGCCACAGCGCTTTCGCGCACAAGGGCGGCGTGCATGTGTCCGCCGTCTTGAAGGAATCCACCACTTACGAACACGTGGTGCCCGAGGCCGTGGGCAATCGCCAGCGCGTCCTGATCAGCGATCTGTCGGGCCGCGGCAACATCTTATATAAGCTGAAACAGCACGGACTAGCTGGCCGGCTCGACGAAGACGCGCGTCGCGAGTTGCTGGAGCGCATCAAGCAGATGGAATACGAGGGCTGCGAACTGGAAGCCGCGGAGGGCACCTTCGAGCTGCTCGTCCGCGAAGCCCTGAATCCCGGCATGCATTTCTTCGAAGTGGAAGGCTACGAGGTCTCCACCAAAGCGACCGCCACGGGTGACTCCCGCTCGACGGCCGACATCACCGTGCGCACCCAGGATGGCGTGCACTCCGCCACCGCCGCCGGCAATGGTCCGTTCCATGCGCTGCATGTGTGCCTGCGCAAGTGCCTGTCAACGGTCTATCCGCAAATGGCCGACGTGCGCCTGACCGACTACAAGGTGCGCGTGCTGGAGCCGCGGAAGGGCACGGCCGCCAAGGTGCGCGTGCTTATCGAATGGTCGGATCACCGCAAGAGTTGGTCCACAGTGGGCGTTTCCGACAACGTGATCGTCGCGAGCTGGAACGCCCTGGTGGACGCTATCCGCCTCGAGTTGATGCGCCTCACTGAGCAGGACGATTCCATCGAGAAAGCCGTCGAAGACTATTGCTGGGGCGTGTAGGCGGCAGGACAGGCTTCAGCCTGTCAAAAGCGTGAGACATTCCACCCTCGAAGCCACTACAATCGCGTGGAATATCGCCGCCACCTTCCTCATTTTCAGCCCGAGGGAGCCGCGCTTTTCATCACCTTTCGCTTCCACGGCACGCTGCCACTGCACTCCGGCCGCGACGGGCGCGCTTTCGTAGAAGCGGACCGCGAACTCGAACGCACCAAACAAGGACCAGCATGGCTAAGACAACCGCAAATCGCCGAATGCGTGACCGAGACAATTCTGGATGGCGACCGGGTCCGCGCCCTGTACGGTCTCATCGCCTTCGTCGTGATGCCGAATCACGTTCATCTCCTGATCGAGCCTAAGGCTCCGGCGCCGAAGATCACTCAATACGTGAAGGGAGTTTCTGCAAGACGAGCCAACGAATTGCTGCAAAGGACGGGCCAGCCGTTCTGGCAGAATGAGTCCTTCGACCGCTGGGTGAGATCGCGGCGGGAGAAGGAGAAGATCATTCGGTATATCGAAATGAATCCGGTGAGTGCGAATCTGGCATCAGAGCCGCAATTGTTTCGATTCTCGAGCGCATTCACAGGCTGAAGACGGTGCCGTTTTGACAGGCTGAAGCCCGTCTTACCATTCAAATCTGCAAACTGAACGACTCGCCAAGATACACGCGCTTCACTTCCGGATCGCGCGCCAGCGCCTCCGGACTGCCCGCGCGGAAAATCCGCCCGTTATCGATAATGTACGCGCGGTCGGTGACTGTCAGCGTCTCGCGCACGTTGTGGTCGGTCACCAGAATCCCGATGCCGGCCCGCTTCAGGTCGAAGATGATGCGTTGCAGCTCCAGCACCTGAATGGGATCGATGCCGGAGAACGGCTCGTCCAACAGCAGAAACTTGGGGTCGATCACCAGCGAGCGGGCAATCTCCACGCGCCGCCGCTCGCCGCCGGAAAGCATGTATCCCTGGCTGCGCCGCACCTTTTCCAGGCCAAGCTGCTCGATCAGGCGGTCCAGTCTCTCGTGGCGCTCGCGATTCCGCAAAGGCAGCGTCTCCAGGATGGCCATCAGGTTTTCCTCGACCGTCAGCTTGCGGAACACGCTGGCTTCCTGCGGAAGATAGCTGATGCCGCGCCGCGCCCGCTGATACATCGGCAACGGTGTGATGTCCGCGCCGTCCACCAAAATGCAGCCGGAATCGGGGCTGATCAGGCCCACGATCATATAGAACGACGTGGTCTTCCCCGCGCCGTTGGGGCCCAGCAGACCGACCACTTCCCCCTGATCGACGCTGACGGTAACGTCATCCACCACTTTGCGCCCACGATACGATTTCGAAATTTCCCTGGTTTCCAGTTTGCTCATTGAGGGTGTTTGCGGCGGATATGGCTGATGGCGGGCTTGCCATCCGAGCCTTTCACGAGCAACCGGTCGTCGTTGGAATAATAGGTCAGCTCCGCGCCGCGAGTGTTCCCGCGGAGGCTGTCGTTCATCGTCGGGTCGCCGCCGCGCAGGACGATCTTCTCTTCATCAGTGTAATACTCGGCGTGCTCGCTGGCGCCGGTCCTGGTGCGGATCGGCCCGGTCTGCACGATCTGCACGGCGCCGTCCGCGAACGCTTTCTGCAAGCGATTGTCGGCGCCCTCTTCCGCCAGCCAGGAACGCAGATCGTTCGCCTTCATCTGCAAACCGGCGCGGTTGAGCAGGACTCCGCCGGAGTAATGCGCCAGGCGGTCCTGATCGGTGTACACCATGTGCGGCGCTTTCACCAGCGTGAAGATCGCGGGCGCCGGATCGGCCGGCTTGGCCGGACCTGGCGCGGGCGCCGTCTCATCCGCCTTGTTCTCCTCGCGCGACTGCGTGATCACGTGGCCGTCGGCGATAATCGAGCGCTTCTCGCGGTCTATCTCGACATGATCCGCCTGGATGCGGTTGACCCCCTGCCATAGCACCGCATCGCCGTCGTATTTGACCAGTTTGTTGTGGTTGGCCGAGCTCATCGTGCGCGCCACGGCTTGCATCGGCTCGTCGCCTGACAGCATGGCGGAGTCGCTCTTCTTCTTCTGCTGGTCCGGCAAGCGGCTGGTGTTGACGTGGCCCTCGGCGGTGAAGTTGCCGCTCTTTTCATCCAGCACGATGCGGTCGGCGATGGTGTTCCCGGTGCTGTCCCACATACGCGCGTGCTTGTCCAACGTGATGCGGTTTTCCACTTGTTCCAGAATGCCGCGATCCGCGCGCGCTTTGCGGTCGCCCGATTCGTAGGAGAAATCCTCCCACTGTTCCATGCGCGTCAACTGGCTGGTCTTCGGATCGAAGGCCGCCGAGACATTCTTGCTCACCGTAGTGGTGACGGGACCCTTCTTGGCCAGCTCCTCGGGCGTCGGATCGCTCACCGTGCGGCAATTGACGGCGCTGAACGATTGGATGCGGTTCTGCGCTCCATAATTGATCCACATGCGCTCGCCGATGAACTTGCGATGGCGCTGACCGGCGTGGTTGGGCAGAAACTCCAGTTCGCTGGGCGCGTGCGTTTCCAGGCCGGCGATTTCGCGCCCGCCGGGCCGCATTTTCATCTGGATGATCTCGCTGCGCAGGATGCGCGTCTCGGCGGGATCGTGGCCCGGAGTCGCCAGTGGCTTGGATTCCAGAAACCCGTGGCCGCTGACCAGGGCCAGGGTGAGCGTGCTCTCGCCATTGTAGTCCGCGAATTGCAGGTCCACCCGGTCGCCCGTGGCGGTCACCTGCGAGCCTTCCGAGTCGGAAACCAGGCGCGCGTTCCCCTCGCCGGTGATCTTCTCCACTTGGCCCGTATCGCCGTAATCGACTGTGAGACGATCGGCGCCATATTGCAACTTGCGGTTGGGGTAAGCATCCGTGCCGTGCGCCTTCTGCGTCTCCACGTGATGTATGGAGCCATCCTGCAGCGCGATGATCGTTTCGCCGCCCTCCACTACCGTATTGTCGCGGGTCAGCCGGGCCCACGGGGTCAGCCAGATACCCGCCAGGTTTTCACGATAGATCACCTGGCCGGCTTCGATCTTCATGGGCTTGGCATGCGGCCCCGGAGGGTTCCAATGCAATTCCGCCTGGCTGTTCAGGAACAGCTCGCGGGTGCTGGGGTCGTAAGATGCGCCGACGGCTTTGCCATCCCCGTTTTCGAACTTGAAAATCGCGGGGCGGTCGGTGGTCGCCTTCCCGGTGCCGCTGTCGAACGTGACGCCCGAGGAGTGGATCGAAACCAGGGTGTGCTTGGGCTGGCCTTCATTCGGCACGGCCAGCGTGATATCCACCGCGCCATCGGAGTACAGCCGCTTCTGGGATTGATTGTACTCGGCGTGCGCGCTGTGCACGAGATTGTAATTGTCCGCGTGCATGGACGGCATGCGCAACTCGACCTGCTCCAGTTCGACGTGGTTGGAATCCTTGACTTGGCGCGCGTCCTTAGCCGTAATGCGGCAGATCGTGCGGCTTTCCGGCGGCTCGGAGGTCTCGATCCAACTCCAATCCTGGGCCGCGGAACTCAATTCCGCCGCCATGGCCTCGGGCTTCGCCGGAGCCTCGTCGTGCAGTTCTCTTTTCTGGAGCCGGTAAGTCGCTGCGACGCCCCCCAGCACCACGATAATGGCCACCAGGATGAGCCAGCGCGTGCCTCGCATGGATACTTCCATTGTAGCGCCATGGTGGCACAGGCTTTAGCCTCCTAATGCCAATGCTGCAGAACTTGTGGGGCAGACCCGGGCAGCCAAGGCTTTCTACAACCGCGACAGGCCGACGAGGGCGGATCAAGCGGGTGCTGCCATCCGCTGGTCCAAATGCGCCAGCACCTTCGGCCATGCCTCGTCGTGGCGGTTCCTGGACTCCTGGTCGGGAAAACCGGCGTGCTCAAGCCGTAGTTGCGTCCCGCTTCCGTGCGGCGCGAATTCCACCGTCACTACGGTCTCGGCCCCCTTGGTTGCGGCGGTGACCCACGTCAATTCGACGAGCCGATCGCGTTCAAGCCTGAGGAACCGCCCGTAGTGCGGATGCCGCGCTCCCTCGAAGTGCGTCTCGAAATAGAAAACGGCGTTGACTTCCGCTCTCATCGACACCGACCCCGGCGCGGCAAACCAGCGATCGAATTGTTCCGTCCACGCAAGGAAGAGCACATCGAGCGGCGCACTCATCGCACGTTCCGCGCGCAACCCGAAAGGCCTCAGTGAAAGATCCGGTGCTGCAATCGTCGTCATTCTGACTTCTGTCTCCTGACTCCTGTGCGCGTTGGAGTGCAAGGGACCTGGAAAGCGCCTTCGTCGCCGCTCGCGGCGCGCGCGACCTGGTGCTATTCAGGATCCACCGTTCAGGATTAGCACGAAGGCGGGAAAAGATACGGGTGAGAAGCCAGAAAACAGAAGTCAGAAGTCAGCCCCGCCACCGGCGGCGCCGGATTGAACAGCCTGTGACTAAACGGCGTCGGCGTCGACGGCGGACCGCCTGCGGCCGCAATTTTGACGGAGGCGGCGGATATTGAAAATAAATGACTTAACTGGAAGTCACAGACCAGAAGTTAGAATCGCCGCGCAGCACCGCGCCCGGCTGCCATTCGGTCTTCTGACCCCTGACTCCTGTCTTCTGTCAAGGCAATGCCTTGCGGAACCCCGCCGACGCCTTGCCATCCTCCACTAACTCATATTCGCCGGTCTTCCAATCCCACATGCTGGCGGCCAGTTTTACAGTACGTAGCGCGTCATTGCCCGCCACCACCAGTACCATGTGACTCTGGTCCAGAGGGTTCTTCGCCGCAAATAGCAGCGCATCGCGATCGGATGCATGCGCGTCGCCGTCGAGCCGGAATACGTTTTCGCTGTAGTCGAGACCCAAACGCTCGCTCCACTCGGCCAGCGCCGAATTCGCTTCCGGACGCCCCACGAAGATCACATCCCGCTGCCGCAGGTCTTCGCCGGTCACTTCGAAATCCTTGCGGATCCCAACAGCGCTTTCATACACGTCCAGGAACCGCTTCTGCAATTGCTCGGCCGCATATCGGTTGGCGCCCGCTTCTCGCACGGTGCCGTAAACCAATATCGCCGAGTGGAGCCGGTCCCGGATGTCGGTCGTCTTATACGCGGCCCCGTCTCCCACCTCTACGGTAAACGTCGCGCCGGCCTGGTCCAGGAACGATTGTGCAGTCACCGTCTTCGTGGTATTCAGGGCGAAGTAATCGCGCATGAGTTTCAGGAAGGCGTCGTCACCCATGCGCCGGCGCAGCGCATCCAGGAATAACACGCCTTTCGTCATTTCCAACCAATGACGCTCCTCCGGAGCAGCCGCGATCTGCAAGCGCCGGTATGCCGCCCGCTGCACATTCATCTCCAGCTCCGGATCGTCCGACTTGAGGTCGCGATAATACGCCGCCGCGCCCGCCACGAACCATACATCCGCATCGCTTGCCGGCAGAATCCAGCCTTTCCAGAGCCGGGCCTTATCAAACGCCTTCTCGTGCGTGGGGTTGTCCGTCTTGTGCTCCGCGGCCGCCGCGGCCAGGCGCGCCTTCTCGTTTGCCGCAATCGCGGCGCGCAATCCTTCCGAAGCTTCTCCGCGGAACAGATGATAGCCGGACGGGAACAGTCCGTCATTCTTCGCATAGCTGTGCCGGCCCCGCTCCCCAGCCTCCCACTCGCGCTGGTTGGGTTTGCCGATCGCCGCCCACACCATCAGGTTCTGCGCCATGTCCGCCGTGGCGACCTTCGCATCCATGGTGGAGGCGCTCACCAGCGGCGCCGTGCGGAATGCCAGGAATCCGAACTGCTCGTCGATCTGCCCGCGATATTTGTGGTAGAGATCCTGCCACGCCGTATCGCGCGTGTATGGGGTATAGGGCACGAACTCGGGCTCGCCTTGCGGATCGGGAACGTACTCCAGCCGTACCTTCAGATCCTTGGCGTTGTTGTCGCCCCAATAGAACCCTTCCGTTCCGCCGAACCATTCATTCTTCGAACTGCGCCACAGTTTGGTGCGGCCGGTGCCCAGCTCGTACATCGCGATCTCGTTGTTCTTGCCGTCGCCGATCAGCCACTCATTGGTATAGAGGCCGTTGTTGCGGGTCCCCAGCCGCTCCACCACTTCATCCACGTTGCCGCCATACTGGATCGCCTCGCGCGCGCGGAACGCCACTGGTGTACCCTCGATGTTGAATGGCGACTGGCGAATGGTGGTCTCGGTGAGCACCACGCCCGCGTCGTTCTGATACCAATCGGTGCCGCTCTCGATCCCGCCGGGATAGCTTTGCATGATGATGCGGTGGCCCTTGGCAGGCTGTATGTCCAGCATCACGTTGGTCTGCTCGGCCAGCGTGAGCGGCCACCACGTGACATGGCCGATCGCCATCTTGCCGTCGCGCGTGGCCGGGCCGGTGGCCGCGAAGGCACTGCAATGATCCATCGCCGAGTCGCGCTTGCGGTCGAAGTACGACGGCGCATCCAGGTGCAGCCCTTCCAATCCTGTGGGAGTCATCGGCATCGCGCCGCGCAATTCGCCGAGCTCCACAGTGGTGTTGGCGACCGCGATATCCACCAGGTCGATGCGCCGCCCGAGCCACTTCGCGCCGGCATCGGAAGCGCCCTCGGCGATTCCCTTCATTTCTTCCAGGATTTCGCGGTCGAAACCGCGCAGGAAAAGCGCGTTGACCGTGGTGCGGAGTTGCTCCCAGCTCTCCGCTTCAGCCTTGGCCCCGAGCTCCGCGGCGCAACGCTCCAGATACTCCGGAATCTCGCGCGCCATCAAATGGCCGTGCTGGTAGCCGCGCTCGTAAGGCTGGCCTTCGATATGCAAGTAGATCCAGCCGGCCGAAGGATAGCGGTACGCCGGACCGAATGTGCTGACTGTGGCAGCGGGCGGGGTGCCGGCGGCCGAGGCTTCATCCAGCGTGACGCCCGAGAACCACGCCTTGCCCGTAAACGTGCCGCCATTGCCCACCGTCAGCAGAATGCGATCCTCCGCACGGCTGGCCACGAAGCGCAGCGCCAGGTGCGTCCACTGCCGCGTGCCGCCCAGCGAGGCTGAGTGTACGTCGAACGGCATGGAGGCCATCGTTAGCGTTGCGCCGATAGCGATGGGCGATCGGTCCAGGTCGCGCACTTGCACGTCTTCGGTGCGCACCCAGCCGCTCACCTCGTAGCTCTTGCCGATGCGCAGGGAAACGGGTGCGGAGCGTACGCACGCGTCCGGCGAACTGCCCGGCTCCACGCGCAGCGATTTGCTACCCTCGTGCGATACGGAGGCGTCCACCGCCAGCCCCCCGCGCTCGGCCGTCCAACCCGTAGCGCCACGCTCGGTGGTGGGTCGAAACAGCGGAGTGCCGGCCTGCAGCAGAGCTCCAGCCAGCAGAAAAGAAAGTACACGAATCACAGTCAGCCTCCCTTAGTCTTTTATACACCCGTAGCACCTGCTATACTGCCTCTCTTGTCTTCCGCCATGTCAGCCTTCGAGCCAACAGGTGCTCCACGAACGGAGCTGCAGAGTACTTGGACCGGCCACGTGCGCCGCATCGCGGCCGGCGATCAGGCCGCGCTGGCGTCCCTGTGGGACGCCACGAACAGCCTGATCTACGGCATGGCTTTGCGCATCCTCGGCAACCCGGCCGACGCCGAAGAGGTGACATTGGACATTTACACTCAGGCCTGGCGCGACGCTTCGAACTTCGATGAGCGGCGCGGTTCGGCGGTCGCCTGGCTGATGACCATGGCGCGCAGCCGCGCGATTGACAGGCTCCGCTCGGACGCGAATCGCAGTCGGCGTGAAGAGCCCCTGGCGGACCTCAGCGCCCCCGCCGCCGCGCAAGCGCCCGTGCAGCCCGGCGTTGGGCGGGAAGTGCACGCCGCGCTGAAGACGCTAGCGCCCGAACAACGCGAGGCCATCGAACTGGCCTATTGGTACGGCTACAGCCATTCGGAACTGGCCGCGCGGCTGGGCCAACCGCTGGGCACCGTCAAAACCCGCATCCGAACGGGTATGATGAAATTACGCTCGCAGCTTGGGCCCCTGGCATGACAGAACATCAAACCGCCAACGACGAGGTCCGCGAATTGGCCAGCCTGTTCGCCGCCGGCGCCCTCCTTCCGGGCGAAGAGGCGGAGTTCCAGGAACACGTGAAAAGCTGCGGCGTCTGCGCCGAACAAGCGCGGGCGTTTCGCGAAGCCGCGGCCTGGCTGCTATTTGCCCCTGAAGCCGTGGCTGCCCCGCCGGATTTGCGCGAGAAGCTGCTGGCCCGCATTCAACAACCCGAGCCGCCGCCCGGCATTCAGGTCGTGCGCGCGGGCGAGGGAGCCTGGCATACCCTGGTTCCCGGCGTCGTCGCCAAGCGCCTTTATGAAGAGTCTCCGGCCGGCAACGTGGCCCTGCTGGTGCGCATGGAACCAGGCGCCAAATACCCGCCCCACTCGCATGCCGACGTCGAACATTGCTACGTTCTGGAGGGCGAATTGCATTTTGGCGATCTGGTCCTCTGTTCCGGCGACTACCAGTGTGCCATGGCCTCCACCACCCATCGGGACAGCCACACGGTAAACGGCTGCATGGTGTTGATCGTCGCTTCCCAGCAGAACGCCATGCTGCCATGGACCCGCTGACTTTCCTCTGCTTGGCCAGTTACGAGAAGGGCCACGACTTCATGCGCGAAGCCAAGCGGCAGGGGGCCCGCGTCTTCCTGATCACATCGCTGAGCCTGCGGGACACCGCGCAGTGGCCGCGCGAAAGCATCGACGACATCTTTTACATGCCGGACCAGGACAAAACCTGGAATCGCAACGATACCTTGCTGGCCATCAGCCACCTGGCGCGCACGGAGGCCATCGGCCGGGTGGTGGCGCTGGACGATTTCGACCTGGAAATGGCCGCCGGGCTGCGCGAGCATCTGCGCATTCCGGGAATGGGCGAAACCACCACGCGTTACTTTCGCGACAAGCTGGCGATGCGCATGCAGGCCATGGAAGCGGGCTTGAACGTGCCCGAGTTCGTACACCTGCTCAACGACGCGAAGGTGCGGGAGTTCACCGAACGCGTGCCGCCGCCGTGGGTGCTGAAGCCGCGCGGAATGGCGGGCGCCATTGGCATCCAGTTGATCCACTCGCTCGATGAGTTGCGCGCGGCCGACTGGGCGCTCGGCGATAAGCGGTCGTTCTTTTTGGTGGAGCGCTACATTTCAGGCGACGTCTGCCACGTCGATTCCATCGTCTACGAAAACGACATTCTCTTCGCCGTGGCCAGCCAGTATGGCTATCCGCCGCTGGACGTTTCGCACCGCGGCGGCATCTTCACCACGCGCCTGCTGGAGCGCGGCGCCGCCGATGCGGAGGCGCTGCTGGCCGCCAATCAAGGCGTGCTGGCGGCCATGGGGCTGCTGCGCGGCGTTTCCCACACGGAGTTCATCAAGGGCGACGATGGCGTTCTGTATTTTCTGGAGACTTCGGCGCGCGTGGGCGGCGCGCACATCGCGGAACTGGTGGAAGCGGCCACCGGCCTGAATCTGTGGGGCGAGTGGGCCAAGGTAGAGATCGCTGGCGGCAAGCTGCCTTATGCGCCGCCGGCACCCGCCAACGA
>CABEAV010000688.1_pt1 | contig 14948 bp, 11 predicted proteins | sample 3422231 | NCBI WGS metagenome assembly CABEAV01 (sample SAMEA5534326, study PRJEB31848) | metagenome | biome: tundra; feature: field; material: soil | place: USA | collected 2013-05 | depth 0.15 m | reverse complement strand
GGCGACCGCCACGGCCTGGAGCCGAACGCCAACCTGAATTTGACGCACGCCGCCAGTTTTGCGGAATTCGTGGCGGAGATCCGGCGCGAGCGGCTCAGCTCGATGCTGTTCATGCCGCAGTATCGGGAAACGCTCGGGCTGCGCCGGTTCGAAACCGTAAAGGACATCGTGCGCTGCCATCCCGCGGCGCAACGGCCCCGCTGGGTGGATCGCTTCTTCTACGAGTGCGAAGACGGCGTGACGCGCCCCATCGCGGAACTCTGGCCGAATGAGGGTCCCGCGTTGTTGCGCTCGGTGTTTGCCATGCTGCGCCTGTCGGAATCGCAGAGCCTCCGCGCCGCGCTTCGTTTAACGGTCCCCGACCCCGCCGAGATGCTGCTTTGAGGGGGCACCGCTTACTGACGTGCGCGGCTCGGTGGATCCGGCGCGCGTAACAGAGCCGGGCCCAGAGGGCACCCCGTAAGGGAGCGGTTCTTGGGCGGCTACCCCCCAGTACGTACCCTGTTAGTACCCGCATGACTATGTCCCAGATACGTTCCTGCCGGATAATGAGGCTTTCCAGGAGACCCACGTGGCGAACGACACAATCCGGGGCGACCGTCGCTTGCAGCGGCGCTACCCCCTCGAGTTGGATTTGGAATTCAGAATCATCGATGGCGACAAGGTCGTTTCCACGGGCGCCGGCAAGACGGGAAACATCAGCAGCGGAGGCGTTCTGTTTTATGCCGCGGAGGGCGTGCCAAACGGACCTCACGTGGAACTCACGGTCCGCTGGCCCGCGGTTCTGGGGAACGCGCCGTTTCTCGAGTTACGCATTTTCGGGCGCCTGGTCCGCAACGACTCTCAGGGCCTCGCCATACGCATGAGCCGGTATCATTTCGAGAAGCTGGGCGACCCGCGCGGCGCCTTCGAAGAACTCTTCACCAACGCCGTGATTCAGTAGGTGGGACAGGCTTCAGCCAGGCTTCAGCCTGTCATTGGGCTTGACAATCGCTTGTGTTGCAGGACAATGACACTTAGCGGCCCACATGCCCATTCGAGCCGAATACCGGAAGTATTACGATGCACGGTGGCGCAAGTTCCGGCTGACCATGTTGGAAGCGGCCGGCAACGTGTGCCAGATGTGCCACCAGCCGCACCGGTTGCTCAACGTGGCGCACCTCTCGCACGATCCGGCGGACCGCACCTGCCTGACAGTGCTGTGCCCAAGGTGCCATTCCAAACATAACGCCGCACAGCGTAGCGCCATGACCCGCCGCACCCGCGCCCGCCAGCGCGGCCAACTGTGGCTGTCCGACGAGTTGGAAGTGGCGCCGGTGCCCGTGCGGTTGTGGCCCCTGCGCCTGCGCCAGATGGATCTCTTCTGACCCGATGCGGCCGACGCCCTCGTCGGCCTGTCGCGGTTGTCGAAAGCCTTGGCTCTTCGAACGAAAGAGCGGGTCCAGGGGGACCCGCGCAGACCGGGGGGGGCTGCCCTCCGTGCCGCGTCCCGATTCTTCGGGACGCATGCCGCGCGCTACCATTCCCACTTATGGATATGTTTAACCGAAGAGGTTTTCTCAAGGCCGGCGCGGCGGGAGTGGGCGGCGCGGCTCTCTGGCAATCGGCCGCGGCAGCCCAAACCGCGCCGCCGCGCGCTTCCCTCCGCCGTGTCCTGCCGATGAACCGCAACTGGCTCTATGGCGGGCGCGCGGTCCCAGGCTGCTCCGCCCCGGATTTCGACGACATTAAATTCCAGCGCGTCACCATCCCGCACTCGAACAAGATCTTCCCCTGGCACAGTTTCGACGAAAAGGATTTCCAGTTCGTCTCCATCTATCGCCGCCATTTCAAGCTGGCGCCACAGGCCGGCCGCCGCGTTTTCGTGGATTTTGCCGGCGTCATGACCGCCGCAACAGTCACCATTAACGGCCACAAACTCGGCGAATATCGCGGCGGCTACACGCCTTTCTCTTTCGATCTGACGCCGCACCTGAAGCCGGACGCGCCGAACGTCCTGGCCGTCGAGGTGGATTCCACCGAGCGGCCCGACATCCCGCCCTTCGGCGAGAACATCGACTACCTGACCTTCGGCGGCATCTATCGTGAAGTCGCGCTACGCATTGTACCGCCGGTATTCATCGACAACCTATTTGCCAAGCCGGTGGATGTCTTGGGCGACGGCCGGCGCGTGGAGGTGAAGTGCCTGCTCAACGGACAGGCCGCGGGCGCGCTCACGCTGAAGGTGGAACTGCGAGACGGCGCGCGCGTGGTGTCTTCGGTGGAAGGGGAGGTTTCCGGTCAGCCGCTGAGCCTTTCGAAGCTTGGCTCCATCGAACTTTGGGACCTCGATCGCCCGAAACTCTATACCGTCACCGCCCGCCTCCACCAAGGCGGCGCCCCCATCGACGAGTACTCCACGCGCATCGGTTTCCGCGAAGCGCGCTTCACCCCACAAGGCTTCATGCTGAACGGGAAACACATCAAGCTGCGCGGTCTCAACCGGCATCAGACATTTCCCTACGTCGGCGGAGCCATGCCCGCCCGCGTGCAGCGCCGCGATGCGCACGTCCTGAAGCGCGAGCTGAAGTGCAATATCGTGCGTACTTCGCATTATCCGCAGTCGCCGCACTTCCTGGACGCCTGCGACGAAGCCGGCCTGCTGGTCTTCGAGGAAATCCCCGGCTGGCAGCACATCGGCGACCAAGCCTGGCAGGATCTGGCGGTGCGCAACGTCGAAGCGATGATCCGCCGCGATTGGAATCATCCGTCCATCGTGCTGTGGGGCGTGCGCATCAACGAATCGCAGGATAACCACGATTTTTATACGCGCACCAACGCGTTGGCTCACGAGCTGGACAACTCCCGCCAGACCGGCGGCGTGCGCTATCTCTACGATTCCGAATTGCTCGAAGACGTGATGACCATGAACGATTTCGGCTTCCCGCTGAGGCCGCCGAACCACCCGCTGTACCTCAACACCGAGTTCAACGGCCACATGTTCCCCACCAAGCGCAACGATAACGTGGACCGCGTGATGGAGCATGCCCTGCGCCACGCCCGCGTGCACAACCAATTGGCTTCGGACGATCGCTACGCTGGCGGCATCGGCTGGTGCGCCTTCGACTACAACACGCACGCCAACTTCGGCTCCGGCGATAAGATCTGCTACCACGGCGTGACGGACATTTTCCGCATACCGAAACCCGCCGGCCAGTTCTACCGCTCGCAGTGCGACCCCAAGGAGGAGATCGTGCTGGAGCCGTGCTTCAACTGGTCGCAGGGCGATCAATCCGAAGGCGGCGGCATCCACCATGCCGTAATCGTTTCCAATTGCGATCACCTGAAGATCTATGTAAAGGGCGATCTGAAGGCGGAGGTCGAACCCGATCGCGAGCACTATGGGCACCTGCAGCATCCGCCCTTCGTGACCGACTTGGCCGGCGAGCACCTGGAGGATTGGGGCGACCTGCGCATCGATGGCTATATCACTGGCGCGAAAGTAATCGAGAAGACCCTGCCGGGCAACGATTACGACCGCCAGTTGCATGTCGAGCCGGACGACGCGGTACTGGTGGGCGACGGCATCGATGCCACGCGCGTGGTGCTGCGCGTGACCAACGAACACGACGGCGCGCGGCCCTTCTCGACTGGCGCGGTTGCGCTGCGCCTGGAGGGTCCGGGCGAGATCGTCGGCGAGAATCCGTTTTCGCTCGTTGGCGGCGTGGGGGCGGTGTGGGTCCGCAGCAAAGAGGCGGCGGGTGTCATCCGGCTGCACGCACGGCATCAGTATTTGGGGGAGAGGACCGCCGAGATTCGGGTAACACCGGCCGAGGCGGAACAGGTGTAGGTGGGACAGGCCTACTGGCCTGTCCTTCTGTCTCAACCGCCGTCCCGGTAGCCTTACCGATGGTAAGATGCCGTTATGGAGCAAGTTACAGTTTCCTCCAAGGGCCAGATCGCGATTCCAAAGGCGGTCCGCGACCTCATGGACCTATCCGCAGGCGCCAAGCTGATGATCGAAGTCCGGGGACAGGAAATTGTGCTCTCCAAAGAACCAGCCTGGAAGAAGTTGCACGGGGCCGCCGCCGGCAGCGACCTGGTTACCGCCTTCGCCCTACACAAGAAGCGGGAGCGCGAGCATGAAGACTCGCGTGCTTGGTTCGTGGGCGATTCTGGAATGGATCAATGGCAGAAAACCAGCCGACACCCTCGTGGCCGCGCTCCTCGCGGAGGGCGAAGGCGGACAAGCTCGACTCCTGATGAGCGCTATCAACGTGGGCGAGGTTTACTACTTCCTGCGGAAGCACCACAGCCCGGACCTCGCGGAGTCTCCTAAAGAAACTCCCCAACCCCAAGTTCTCTCCCAGAATCGACCAGTCCCCCGGACTGGCCCCCTGCTTGGCCTGAATCCTCGCGCAGCTTGCCCGTAATGATCGAAGTACCCACGGCCGAGGATATCTGGCATGCCGCATCGCTGAAGGGGCGCTTCCCGATTTCATACGCCGACGCCTTCGCTGCGGCCCTTTCCCAGAAATACAATTGTCCTCTCGTCACCGGCGATCCCGAATTCCGGTCTGTCGACCAATCGGAACTCGACCGGATTGGGCGCGAGTAACCAGGGCGAAGAGCCTTTCGAGGCGGTTGTGGCCCTTACGGCCACTCCACGTCCAGGGCATAGATTTCCTGCATGCCCACGTCGCGCACCGGCTGCATCCCGCTTAACTACCCACCAGCCCCGGAGTGCCGCCCTCGCAGCAGCGGCTGCAAATACCGCATTACCGTGGCCGCCACCAGCCGGTTGCCGTCCGCCGTGGGGTGCAGCCCGTCGCGTTGCATGCGGCTGGTCCCCGCGACCCCCTCCAGCAGGAACGGGATCAGCGCGACCTTGTCCTTCGCCGCCAGATCGCTATAGACGTGTTGAAAGGCGGCAATATAATCCGGGCCGTAGTTAGGAGGCAGCGTCATGCCGGCCAGCAGCACCTCCGCGCCGGAATCCTTCAGCCCCACGACGATCTGGTCGAGGTTCGACCGGGTGGTGGAGACCGGCAGGCCGCGCAGCCCATCGTTGCCCCCGAATTCGACGATCGCCACCGCAGGCTTGAGCGCCGTCACCGTCTTCAGACGCTCGAGTGCATCGGTGGTGGTCTCGCCGCTGATCCCCCCGTTCACGACGCGGTACCGCAGGCCGCGGCGATCCAGTTCCTGCTGCAGGAAATCCGGATAGCTCTTGCCGGGATCGGCGCCGAAGCCCGCTGTGAGGCTGTCGCCAAAGGCCACTATCACAAGCCGGTCATCGGGCGCAGCACTAGGTTGCGCGGGCGGGGTGGCTTCGCGTGCGGCGCCCGGCGCTGGCTCCGGCGTGGGACCCGGAGCGCTGCCGCAGGCGCCCAATACCAGTAAACCAACGACTAAGCCAGCGAGCAAACTGACGATACGCATCTGAATGCCATAATAAAACGTAGACAGCCCATCCATGACACAGCCATGATTCAGGCACACGGCCTTACCAAGACAATCGACACGGGCACGCATCGCGTGGAAATCCTGAAAGGCATCGATCTGGAAATCCCGCGCGCGCAATTCGCCGCCATCATGGGCCCGTCGGGCAGCGGCAAGAGCACCCTGTTGGGGCTGCTGGCCGGTCTGGACACGCCTACCGCCGGCACCATTTCGCTCGACGGGCAGGAAATCACCGGCCTGAAGGAAGACGAACTGGCGCTGGTGCGCGGCCGCAAGATCGGTTTTGTGTTTCAGTCCTATCACCTGATCCCCACGCTGACCGCTGAGGAAAACGTGCTGCTGCCCATGGAACTGGCCGGCAATGGAAGCGGCGACGGCCCGGCGCGCGCGCGCGAACTTCTGGATCGCGTGGGCCTGGCGGACCGTCGCGATCATTACCCTGTACAGCTTTCCGGCGGCGAGCAGCAGCGCGTGGCGCTGGCCCGCGCCTTCATGGTGCGTCCGCCGATCCTGCTGGCCGATGAGCCGACCGGCAACCTGGATTCCGAAAACGGCCGCCTGGTGCTCGACTTGCTCCTGTCGCTCAATCGCCAGGAAGGCACCACGCTGGTGCTGGTGACGCACGACCAGGAGCTGGCGAACGTTGCCGACCGCCGCATCCTGCTGCGCGATGGGCGGATTGTATGAGAAACGTGGCGCACGCTTTAGCGTGCAGCGGTGAACTTCAGTTCACCGCACTGCCGGCTGAAGCCGGCAGCGGCACGCTGAAGCGTGCGCCACGCCCACAATCTGCCGTATGAGGACTAATCCACCAGCCACTCTCAAAATCGCCTGGCGCGACATGCGCTCGGCGCCCGCCAAGTTTCTCTTCGTGATCCTGGCGGTCGCCGTGGGCGTTGGCGCGCTCACCGGCGTGCGCTCCTTCAGCCGCGCCTTCCATACTCTGCTGGTGCGCCAGGCGCGCACCTTGATGGCCGGCGACCTCTCCCTGCGCGTGTTCGGCCAACCCACCCCGCAACAAACCGCGGCCATCGCCGGCCTGGAACAACGCGGCGTGCGCGACACATCCGTCACCGAAACCCTCACCATGGCCAATACGGCCGAGGTGCCGGAGCCCATGCTGGTTTCCGTGAAGGCCATCGATCCGGCAGTCTATCCTTTTTATGGCGAGGTCACCCTCGACCCGCCGGCCGCTCTGCGCGCCATCCTCGACAGCCGTTCGGCCGCGGTTTCCGACGACCTGCTATTCCGGCTGAAGACGCGCGTGGGCGGCGCCCTGCGGCTCGGTGGCCAGGACTTTCGCATCGCGGCGCTGCTGGTATCGGAGCCCGACCGCTTGACCGGCAGCATCAACGTCGGCCCACGCGTGATGATTAGCCGTCAGGGCCTCGAACGCACCGGCCTGATCGGTATCGGCAGCCGTGCCGCCGAGCGCTACCTGTTCCTGCTGCCGCCGGGCGGCCCGGACGTGCAGCAGGTGCGGAATACTCTGAAGCAAGCCTTTCCCGAGGGCCTCATCGCCGATTACCGCGAGACCCATCCCATCATCACGCGCGGCCTGGAGCGCTCCACCACCTTCCTCAGCCTCATCAGCCTGATCGCGCTGATTGTGGGCGCGCTGGGCGTGGCCACGGCCATGCACGCGCACCTGCAGCAGAAGATGGATACCATCGCCGTTCTGAAATGCCTCGGCGCGCGGTCGGGACAGGTGCTGCGCATCTACCTGGCGCAGACGCTGGCGCTCGGCCTCGCGGGCGGCGTGCTGGGCGTGGCGTTCGGGACGCTGGTGCAGCGCGCCTTTCCGGCTCTGATCGGCCGCTTCTTTCCGGTGCCACCGCACATGGGGCTGGATCTGGTCCCCGCCGCGCAGGGCCTGGCGATCGGCATCCTCACCACGCTGCTGTTCACCTTGCCCACGCTGTTGGGCATTCGCGAAATACGTCCGGCGGTCATCTTCCGGCGCGAGATGACCGAAGCGCGGCCGGACTGGCTGCGGCGCTGGAGCCGTTCGCGCGAGGCGTTGCTGACGGCTGCCGCCATCCTGGTGGGCATCGGGCTGATCGCCGCCTGGCTCGCCGGAACCACCCTGCACGATTCCCTGCGCATCGGCGCGTACTTCGCCGGCGGTCTGCTGGTGAGCCTGCTGGTGATCGCGGCGGTTGCCTGGGCCCTGCTGCGTGGTTTGCGGCTGCTGATGCGCGGCTCGGGACGGGCGCTGCCGGCGGCCCTGCGCCACGGCATCTCCAATCTCTACCGCCCCGGCAATCACGCGCAAACCGTTTTGGTGACGCTGGGCACCGGCGTGATGTTCACCCTCACGGTTTACCTGGTGCAGCACGCCGTGCTGACGGACATGATGCAGAACGCGCCGCCGGGCATGCCCAACGTGTTTATGCTCGATATTCCGGGCGCGCAGCGGCAGGCGCTCACGGACCTGTTGAAGCGGCAGAAGGGCATCGAAACCGCGCCGGAGATTCTATCCTCGGTGGCGATGCGGTTGACATCGGTCAATGGCGTGCCTGTCGAAAAGATGCGCTTGCAGGAATGGGGCCGCCGGTTCCTGCGCACGCGTTCGGTGACCAGCGCGCCCGCCCGCCCGCGCGAGACCGAGATTCTCAGCGGCGCATGGTGGGACGGGCATCCGGCGATGCCGCAGGTGTGCGCGTCCGAAGAGGCCGCCCGCATCCTGCATCTCAAAGCCGGCATGGCGCTGGAATGGACCGCCTGGGGGCGAACGCTCCACTCCAACCTCGCCTGCATCCAGCGCACCGATTCCGTGCGCATGGCCGCGCGCTTCGAATTCATCTTCAGCCCCGGCAGCCTGGATGGGTTTCCGGCCATCTACTATGGCAGCGTCCGCGTGAAGCCGCGCGACGTGGCGGCCATGCAGCGCGCCATCTATGAGAAGATGCCGACCATCACGGTAATCAACATGGCGGACGTGCTCGAAATCGTGCAACAAGTGGTGGACCAGATCGCGCTGGTAGTACGTTTCGTTTCGGCATTCACCATTGTGGCGGGCGCGATTATTTTGGCGTCCAGCGTGGCGGGCACGCGCTTCGGGCGGGTGCGCGAAGTGGTGATCCTGAAGACCCTCGGTGCTACGCGGCGGCGCGTCGCCGGCATCTTCTCGATGGAGTTTCTGGTGCTGGGCGCGGCGGCCGGGCTGCTCGGCAGCGCGCTGGCCACCGGCTTCACCGCGCTGGTGGTGAAGCGTCTGCTGAAGGCGGACTTTCACTTCGACCCGGCGGCGGATCTGTTCTCGATCGCCCTGACCGCGCTGGTGGCCGTCGCGGCGGGGTGGCTGGCCAGCTATCGCATTTTGGGGCAGAAGCCGCTGGAGGTGCTGCGCGATGAGTGACGGCCATTGTGGGGCAGACCTCCAGGTCTGCGCGGGTCCTCCAGGACCCGCCGCTGGCCGACGTGGACGTCGGCCGCAGGACTGGTGGAGTCCTGCCCCACGCGTTAACGCAGCTTGCTCAAAATGAGAAAACCAAGCGGCATTGCGCCGGGAAGCCTGTCCCACCAGTATCTGCTTTCGCTGCCCGAGCGCGCGCTACGTTCCATGAGCGCGCTGAGCGCCGGCCTGCTGCGCGAACTAAGCGAGGTGGCGCTGCCGCGCGCCGTGCGCCGCACGCGGCTCTACACGGCGCTGGTCGAAAACACGCTGCGCTTCCTGATCGAAAATGTCGGTCAGGTGGAAGGCGCTTATCCGCCGCAAGGCAAGCTGGCGGATAACTTCGCCATGCGCCGCTTCGCGGGCAACGGCATCGAGCTGATCGGCTTGCTCACCTTCAGCGCTTCGCCCGTATGGGTGCTGGCCGCCCTGGCCGATCTTTCCGGCACCGGACGGCAACTGATCCGCGAGATTGCGCAGAGCCTGAAGGATGAAGGGCTGCTGGCCGCCGGTCCCGATTACGAAACCATCGACCAGTTGTTGGATGGTCTGGAGGGCGCGGCCGGCCGCCTCGCCGAGACCGCGAATACGCCACCTCTGGACGTCGCCAGTCTGCGGCGCGAGTGGTCCGACTTGCGGCGTGAGGCGGTCAAAATCCCCACGCCGCATCTGCCATCCGGCGACGCGCTCGGGCGATGCTGGGAAGAATTGAAGACCACCGCCGCCGTGCAGGGCCGCCCTGTATTCCAGGTTTCAACTCTGATGGCCCTCTCGGCTGTGAGCCGCGTTCCGGAGAACGTGCTGTGGCTCTCGCGCTGCGCCAAGGGAGCCGCGCGCCGTACCGGCCAGATTTTTGCCGGAGTGCTGCTGGATCATTACAGCGCCACTATGCAGGAAATCCGCGGCACGGGGTTTGTGGCGTATTGGGTGCGCGAGTTCCGGCCTTATTTGAAAGCCGCCGCGTCGCAATTTTCGCCGCGCCGCGTGACGTTGACGGAACGCATGCTGCGTGGCGCACGTTCTTAACGAGCCGCGTGTGGACGCACGCCACGATCCATCGCTTGTTCTTCAAAAACGGTCCGATAGAAAAACTTTCCCGCTGTACCTAACCGGTCGACGACGCAGACGTTCTTGTAATCAGGTCTTTTGATCGCGCGGGGACTGGCCGGGCAATGCGTGCAGCAGCGCGAGCCACATGGATCGCGCGCTGGACGAGTGAGATCGCGCAGGATCTGCGGTATGCGTTTCGCGGGATGCGGCACGACGCCGGGTTCACCACGTTTGTGGTTCTCATCGCCGGGCTTGGCATCGGCGCCAGTTCAACCATATTCAGCGTGGTGAACGCTCTGCTGCTGCGTCCACTGCCGTTCCGCGATCCGGGGCGTCTCGTCTGGATTTCGAACCGCGGCCTGGGCGGCGCGGAGTGGACTATCCAAGTGGGCCATTTTCTGGATTTGCGGGACCGGAGCGAGTCGTTCTCCGATCTCGCGGGTTGGTACGCGCCCTATAGCGTGGGCGACAGCAAACTGACCGGGGCCGGCGAACCGGAACGCCTCACCACCGTTCCCGTTACACGGAATTTCTTTCCGTTGCTTGGCGTTCAGCCGGCAATCGGCAGATCGTTCACTGCCGAGGAGTGCCAGGGGAGAATCGAGGTTCCGCCGGCCGCTTTGCTGAGTTATGGCTTCTGGCAGAGGCGCTTTGCTTCCGATCCGGGCGTGGTGGGCCGAAAACTCACGCTCGACGGCGCGCCGGTCATGGTGGTGGGGGTCCTGCCCGCGTCCTTCGATTTCGCGAGTGTTTTTGCGCCGGGCAGTCCGATCGATCTCTTCGTTCCTTTTCCGCTGACCGGACAGACCAACTCGCGGGGAAATACGACGTCGGTGATCGGCCGGCTCAAGCCAGGCGCCACGGTGCACAGCGCGGATGCGGAGTTCACGCTGCTGGCAAAGCGGATCGAGCGCCAGCATCCGGAGCGTAACGGTATCCAGCCAAGGCTGACCCCTTTGGAACTGCACGTGAGCGGGCGAGTGCGTCCCGCTCTGCTGGTGCTGGCGTGCGCGGTCGGGGTGGTGATGCTGATTGTGTGCGCGAACCTTTCGAATCTGCAACTGGCGCGGATGGCGGCGCGGCATAAGGAGATGGCGGTGCGCGCAGCGTTGGGAGCGGGGCGCCATAGACTGCTGCGGCAGACGCTGACGGAGAGCGTGGCGCTCTCGATGTGCGGCGCGGCGCTTGGGCTGGTCCTGGCGGTGGCGGGCACCCGCATCCTGGCGCATCTGGATGCATTCCGCATTCCTCTGCTCGGGGGCGTGCGGATCGATGGGAGCGCGCTCGGCTTCACGCTGTTGACCGCGGTTTCGACTGGCGTGTTGTGTGGCTTGCTGCCAGCCATTCAAGCCCCGGCCTTCGCGGTTCGGGACGCGCTGAAGGATAACAGCCGCGGGTCGCGCGGGAGCCGAAGACATGCGTGGATTCGTTCCGGGCTGGTCGTTTCCGAGATCGCGTTCGCGTGCATGCTGCTGGTGGGCGCGGGACTACTGATCCGGAGCTTCCTGCGCGTGCTGGATGTGAATCTGGGATTCCAACCGGAGAGGGCCGCCGCGCTTCGGATCGATCCGAGTTCTCGTTTTTCGAGCGCCGCACAGCAGAACGCGCACTTCGACGAGGTGCTGCGGCGTGTCAGGTCCATCCCGGGAATTGCAGCGGCCGGGCTGACGGACGTGCTGCCGCTGGGCGGCGACCGGAGTTGGAGTGTTTCGGGCAAAGGACAGATTTATGCGAAGGGCCAATACCCGGATGCGTTCATTCGCGTGGTGAGCGACGGGTATCTGGCCGCGGCGGGGATTCCGCTGCGGGCCGGGCGAGGGTTCACGGAGCGGGATGCGGCGTCAAGCGAGTTGGTTGTAGTGGTGAATGAAACGTTGGCGCGCACGCTCTGGCCTGGGCAGAATGCGGTTGGACAGACGGTCACCCAGGATGGAGGGCGGCGCGTCGTGGGCGTCGTGGGCGACGTGCGGCACCGCGCTCCGGAGGAGACCAGCGGATCGGAAATGTATCTGCCGCTGCGGCAGACCGGGGATTATGCGGCAGTAGATCTGGTGGTGCGGACAGCGCTTCCGGCGAAGGGGCTCGCGGCGGCGGTCAGGGCGGCGCTGCTGCCGGTTGATCCGAATCTGCCGGCAAGCGAGTTTCAAACGTTACAGGAACTGGTGGATAAGGCCGTGTCGCCGCGCCGGTTTCTGGTGTTGTTGTTGGGCGGATTTGCGGGGCTTGCGCTCCTCCTGGCGTCGCTGGGGATTTACGGAGTGATTTCGTATTCGGTGAACCAGCGCGTGCAAGAGATCGGCATTCGGATGGCGCTCGGGGCATCTCCGGCACATCTGCAGGGTCGCATTCTCGTGCAGACTCTGGGATTGGCGGCGCTAGGAATGGCGCTGGGGTTGACAGCCTCGCGAATTCTGGCCAGCGCGCTGGGAAGCTTATTGTTTGGGGTGACGTCCGACGATCCGGTTACGTTTATTGGGATGGGAACGCTGCTGATCGTGGTTGCGGCGGCAGCCGGATATGTTCCCGCCCGGAGGGCATCCCGAATCGATCCGATGGTCGCTTTGCGAGCGAATTGAAGGAGAAGATAGCGCAGCAGTGCGCCGTGATGCGACCGCCGAGGATCGCCGCGTCTTCGGGTTGCCCCGTCCCCGGCCGCCGGGTGCCTTCCACAACAAAAACCTTTATTTATCGCCGGCAGTGAGCCGCATTCCGTAAGGCGACTCTCGCGCTGCGCCAAAGGAGCCGCGCCGCACCAGCGGATCGTGGCCGGAGTTCCGCTGGATCATTACAGTGCCACCGCGCAAGAAATCCGCAGCAGGGGATATGTGGCGTATGGGGCGTGCGAGTTCCGGCCGTATTTAAAAGGCGCCGCGTCCCTCGTCGCTGCGGGACCAATCGCAATAAACGCGCGGGAACTCGCAATTGCCGCATTTGGCGAGCCGAGTGCCGGGTGTACACAGAGAACGGAAAAGCCCCCAAAAATTTATATAACCAACTGAAATACAAAGGCTTACAAGGATTTCAGGAGGGTTACAGCTATACTCTTGGGGATATGCTGTGCGATACTGATTATAGATCATTTCACGGTTGCGAATGTCCCAGTTAGACGACGCCATATTCCGGTACAACCGGCTACTGGAGAACGGCCCTTGCCGAGACCTGGCCTGGGTGGACGATCTCCACAAGCGCATGGAAGAGGAGCACCTCTCCGCCGGTGGACGCCTGATCTGCCCGTTTCTGCGCCCTAATTTCATCACCCGCCGCCAGTACGACGCCCTGGTGAAAACGGGCGAGGCCCTCATCAGCGCCATCGACCGCATGCAGCGCATGGTGCTCGACAGCCCCAGCCTGCTGGCCCGCATGGAACTGCTGCCAGCCGAGAAGATGCTGGCTGCCATCGATCCCGGTTATCAGGTACCGGAAGTCGCCTCGCGCCTGGATTCACACCTCTATAACGGGACGCTGCAGGTGGTCCAGTACAATGCCGACTCGCCCACCGGCTCGGCATACACAGAGGTTCTGGCCGATCTGTTCTACGATTCGCCGCCGGTGAAGGAATTCCGCAAGCGCTACCATTTGAGCCGCGTGGGCGGCAAGAAAAACCTGCTGGGAGCGCTGCTCAAGGCCTACAAACAGTTTGGTGGCCACAAGAAGCCAAACATCGCGATTCTGGAATTCCGGCCGGCTTATCAATCCGGACAGAGCGAGTTCCAGTTGTTTCGCGATTTCTTCCGCGAGGAAGGCTACACGGTCGAGATTGTCTCGCCGGATCAGTTGGAATACCGCAACAAAGTGCTGCGCAAAGGCCCGTTCGAGATAGACCTGATTTACCGCCGCATCAGCATACAGGAGTTTCTGATGCGGTTCGACCTGACCCATCCGCTGGTGCGGGCCTACCGCGAGCGCACCGTTTGCGTGGTGAACAGCTTCCGCTCCGAATTGGCGCACAAGAAAGCCATGTTCGGACTGCTGACGGACGAGGCGCTGACAGCCAAATTCCCGAACGACGAACGCAAGGCGATTCACGATCACGTGCCGTGGACCCGGCTGGTGTCCGCCACCAAAACCACCTATCGCGATGAGACCATCGATCTGCCGGAGTTCATCAAGCAGAACCGCGAGAAGCTGGTGCTGAAGCCGAACGACGACTACAGCGACCAGCACAGCTTCTTCGGCTGGGAGATGGACGACGCCGCCTGGGACCGCGCGCTGAAGCAGGCCATGCGTTCGCCCTACGTGGTGCAGGAGAAGGTAAGCCCGGTCCGCTCCGTGTTCCCCATGGTGACCTACGGCCACCTCGAGTTCAAAGAGATGCAGGTGGACGTGCACCCGCTCGCCTATCTGGGCAAGGTGCTGAGCTGCTCGAGTTGGCTCTCCACCGGCAATGGCGGCTTCTCGTCGGTGGGCGGGTTGGTGCCCACTTTCATTTTGGATAGCAAGTCCTAAGCCAGAACGTGTCTGCATAAGTGCAGACACGGCACGTTGAGAACGTGCGCCACATCGCGGTAGGCTATTGCCGGTCGATGCGCACGGTGGCCCGCAAATTCGCCACCCCTGCGGTATACCGGCTGTCCGCCACGGCGAAGGCAATGGCGTCGTCCAGCCAATCGTGCCCCACCCCGTCCGGGTCGTGCGAGGCCACCGTCAGCGTGTATTCCATCCCGCATAACTCGCAGCGGAAAGCGAAGCTGAGCTGTAGAACGTCGCCCGCGGCGCGCGGTCCCAGCTTCAGCCCCTCCAGCTCCGTATTCGTGCCGTAGACGTTCATGCCGGCCCGGCTGCGGATCATAAGCCCCACCACCGGGTCCGCCACAGCCTCGTGGAAACGCACCGTCACGCGCGCCACGGCCAGCTCGCCGCTGCGCAAGACGGCGGTCGGCTGGCCCGACTCACCCAGCAGTTCCAGTTTCACGACTTCCGCGCGTCCGTCGCCCCGCCGCAGGCGCGGAGCCAGCGGTACGGAAACCGTTTCGCCCCAAGCCCGTATGCGCCGCACGATGTGGCTGCGGTATGCGCACAGCACCTCCGCCGGATCGCCCCGGCCGGCCAGCTTGCCCTG
>CABEAV010000684.1_pt1 | contig 15065 bp, 18 predicted proteins | sample 3422231 | NCBI WGS metagenome assembly CABEAV01 (sample SAMEA5534326, study PRJEB31848) | metagenome | biome: tundra; feature: field; material: soil | place: USA | collected 2013-05 | depth 0.15 m | reverse complement strand
GCTTGATATCGCCAACGATGCCCTGCTCCTGGAGCGCCTTCATTTCAGCGCCCACGAGCTTGCCGGCGAGGATCGGATCTTCGCCCTTGTATTCGAAGATGCGGCCATTGCGCGGCTCGCGCGCCAGGTTGACGCCGCCGCCCAGCGACATGTTGTAGCCCTGATCGCGCAACTCCACCCCGATGAGCGTGCCGTATTCGCGCGCCAGATCGAGATCCCAGCTTGCGGCTTCCGCAACGCAAGAGGGTAGAGCGGTCGAATAACGGCCGAACACGGAACTGTGCGTGACGCCCACGGCGGCATCCGCCATTTGCAGATCGGGAATGCCGAGGCGCGGAATACCCGGAATGTAGCCGGCGTTGCCCAGCGATTTCGAAGGCGGCGCGTCGGGGCCCGCGAAGAGCATCTGCCAACCACCGCCGTGGAGCAGCGAGACCTTTTCGTCGAGGGTCAGTTGGGCGACGATCAGGTCGGCGCGCTGGTCGGAGGAGAGGCTTTTGTTCATCCATGGACCGGTGGGTTTCGGCCGCGGCGGACCGAACTGGGCTCCCGCGGGACCGAGGAGGGCCGTGCAGAGGATAGCGGCGAGTGCGACTTGGCGCAGGCGGGGAAGCGTTCTGGTGTGCATAGGAAAGGAGAATAGTAACAGATCGCATTGTCCTCGGCGCGGCGGTATCCGGAGGGTGCTAACTAACAGGCGTGGACGTACGTGCGGAATTTCGCGAAACGTGGACATCGCTCCGCAACCTTGATTGACCGGGTCCCACCCCGCGAGAGAGCGATCTTGCTTACAGATTGCTCGTCCGCGAGCAGCCATGTCTCGACCATGCATCTTGTCGCTCTTGTCGCGTAGAAGTGGACGGGGAAAGTCGGCTCAAAACCCGATTTACTCAGGCGGCCATTTAACTCCACCTCCGCAGTCTGCGGGTCCTTCCGGTCGGAGTCACGGATGACCAAGACCTTGTCTATGCGATAGTCCGCGTTGTACTCAAATCTCTCAAGAATCCCACAAACCTCTTAGGGAGCGCTGGCACGCCACCACACGGCCGTGACACCACTCGCTCTACATCGGACCGAATTCTTCGTATTATGGCCGAATAGACCGCGACGTCGCGCTGGCCCTCGACGACGATTCCGAAAACAATCATCCTTCGCCAAGCGCTCCGGCAAACATCAGGTCACCCAGACCCAGGGTTTCGTCCTCGACCAGCTTCCTGAGGTGCGGCTTATCATTGGGCCTTATCACTTTCGTCTCACCCTGTCTCTTCTCAACCCACAGGATCTCGTCGAGCTTCATTTGATCGATCACGAGCGGCGAATGCGTGGTGAAAATGATCTGAGAAGGTGGGATACCTCGTGACACAGTTTCCTGCTGTACTTGCCGTAGCAGCGCAAAGAGCGTCTCAAGGAGCCCGGGATGCAAATGATTCTCGGGCTCTTCGACGAAGAAGAGGGTACCTCCCAAGTCGTCAGGAGCGAAGATCAGCGAGATCAAGGCGACGAATGCCAGTTCGCCATCGGACATCTGGAAGAGCGGTGTGGGGCGGATTAACGCCCGCTCTCGGGAAGCCAAATAGACCGTCCCTTGCTGCGTCGGCCATGTAAGGAGTTGGCGGATCTCAGGAAAGACGTCCCGCGCGACTTCCTCGATGCGGGCAAACGTGTCGGGAAAACGCGTTTGGAGCCACATCAGCCAAGCGGAGAGGTTTGAGCCGTGAGAATCGAGAACATTGGCACCTGTCATCTGGTTTGCCTGTCTCATGAGGCCCGGGACCAACTGATGATATCGCCAGTTCTGGGTGAATAGTTTCAGAGGGTACCCATCCCAGTTGGGAGGCGCCATCTCCATCCCCGATCTCTCAGCCTGGACCATGACGAGTTTCCCAGAATTGACGTTTTGGAGCCAGCGCCCACCACTCTCTTTAACGATGAGCTGGTAATCCTTCTCCCCCGCCCGAAGCGTCAATGTCTCTTCTTGGATGTTGACGTATCCGCCGGAGCCGCCAACGATTTCGATTTCATATACAAACGTCCTGTCTGGGTGATTAGGCTCCACGAACTCAATGGCTACCGAAAGCAGCCTGTCCTGACTTCCCTTCCACAGGACCTCTTCGACCCCTTGCCGTCGCGCCAGAGCGCTTAAGGGTCCGAAAGTCGGCGGCTGCGGAAACCAACATTCGTACAGGAAGCGGAACAAGTCGAGGATATTGCTCTTGCCGCCCATGTTGGATCCGACCAGCACATTCAATGGTCCCAGAGAAAGGTCAACATCTCTCAGGCTTTTGAAATTCCGCGCGCGCACTCGCGTAATCATAAAGACACCGAAACTATGATACCCCGCTCAGCCCCGATCCGCTGGTTCGCGACAGGATGGATTCCAACATATCCGGGATCTCGAACACCGCGCGATTCGATTGCGCGGCGGCGTTGGCGCGCATGCGGGCGTAGGTGGCCGGCTCCAGCAGTTCCTCGACGGCGGCGGCGATCCCGCGGAAATTTTGCAACACCATCCCGACGTCTTGTTCCCGCACCCACTCGCAGTTGTAACGCTCCTGCGGCAGGTTCCAGGCGTTGCGCTCCACGATCACCGGCAGCTTCATGGCGATGGCCTCGCTGATGCTGCCCGGCCCCGGCTTGCCGATGAAGAAGTCCGAGAGATGCATGTAATAGGGCACCTCGCGGGTGAAGCCTTCCACAAACATCGGAATGCGCGACTGCATGGCGCGCAGACTGGCCGCCAGCTTCTGGTTGCGGCCGCAGATCAGGATCAATTGCAACGGCCGAGCCGCCGATTGCAGGTGGCGCGCGATTTCGAGCATCACCGCAGAGCCCTCGCCGCCGAACAGGACCAAGCCGGTGGGCAATTGCGGGTCAAGCCCGAGGCGTTGCCGCTCCGCGCTTCGATTCACGGCGACCGGCTCATAGAAGCCCGGGTTCAGGATCATGCCCGACGCGCGAAAGATGTCGCTTTCCGGATGTCCTAGCCCGCGCGCCTGGGCGACCGCGCGGTCCGAGCCGCAGATCAGATACTGCTGCTGGCGCTCGATCCAGAAGTGCGGCGGATAGTCGGCGATATCTGTGAGGATGGTCACCAACGGCGTGCCCGGCAGCGCGGCTTCCAGGCTCAGCTTCAATGCCCGGTTGAAATTCGGGATCAAGGACACTACCAGGTCCGGCTGGTCCGCGCGCCAGAAATCGCGTAACATCCGGACCAGAGCGGGCTGGAACAAACGGATCACAACATGGAGTCCCTTCAAAAGCTCACTGGAGCCCAGCGTCCAACCCTTCTTCAGCAGCAGGTTGTAATAATCCTGCAGGCGGATGCCGGTGATGCGGCGAAAGATATCCAGGTTATCGAGCTGTTCCTGCAGGTTTACCATGCGGATCTCCCACGGCCGGCCTTGTTGCGCAATCACCTGCTGCAAGGCCATGGCCGCGCTGCGATGTCCGCCTCCGGCATCGAAGTAGATGAAATCGAGCTTTATCACACCTTTAATTTCACCAAGCTTTCAAGCAAATGTCATGACCTTGTAGGATTATGGGACTATAAATTAGGGTGGGATGGTGTTAGAGTTCATCACAGAGCGGGATTACAGCCTGATGCACCGCGTGCATCGATGGCCGGCGCCGCGCTGGATCCGCGTGTGGATGATCTGCGCCACGCGCGGCGGCGATGGCTGGCTGTGGTATGCCATGGGCCTCATCATCCTGCTGTTTGGCGGGCCCTCGCGCTTTGCAGCCGTGGGCACCTCGGCTCTCGCGGCGGCCCTGGGTATAGCGGTGTTCCTCTTTCTGAAGGAACGCACCAACCGCAGACGACCCTGCGCCATCGAGCCGCACTGTTGGGCCAAACTGCTCCCCCCGGACCGCTTCTCTTTCCCCTCCGGCCATACGATTACCGCCTTTGCGGTAGCGCTCTCGCTTTCGGCCTTCTATCCGGGCTTGCTGCCCGGATTGCTGTTCTGCGCCGCCAGCATCGCGTTATCGCGCGTCCTGCTGGGGATGCATTTCTTGAGTGACGTAGTTGCCGGCGCGCTGATCGGCTCCGGCCTGGCGTACGGCTCAGTCTGGCTTTTGCGGTAAATCACTTCTGCATCCGCAGGCGTATACTGAACATCGAGATAGTATGCCCTGGGTCCGGAATCTTTGCCTGATCCTGGTCTGCGCAACTACGCTGGCGCTGGCTGCGCCGCCGCCCGCGCCCAGCATGGACCTGCGGTTCGACCGGCTGGCGAGCGCCTTGACGCTGCTGAGCGACGCCGACCACAAGGTCGTGGATGAAGCGGCCCAACTGATCCGCGAAGGCGAGCACGCGGGCGCGCTGGCGCGGCTCTCGACCCTCACGCATTCGAACCCCGACAACTCGTCGCTGCGCATTCTGATGGCCTACGCGCAGCTTCAGCTCGGCAACCTGACGGGCGCGCTGGATGAGGCCAAGAAGGCGCACGAGGCGCCGAACGGAAATAGTTACAGATGTTACTTCCTGGCCAAGATTGCGTTCCTGGCTGGCGATAACGTCACCTGCCGGCGGGAGCTGAATCACGCGAAGAACGCCGGCGACATGCCGGAAGATGTCCGGCAGTTGCAGAACGATCTGAAGAAGGCCAAAGCCAAGAGCTAAGTCCAATCCTGCTACAATCGCCCTATGTTTAGAGGATTGGAGCACACCGCCATCGCCTCTCCCGACCCGCGCACGCTGGCCGAATGGTACGCCGCGCATCTCGATTTCGTCATTAACTACGAGTACGCCGGCAACTACTTCGTGCGGGCGGCGAATGGCACGATGCTGGAAATCATTCCCGGTAAAGGCCCGCTTACACCGCCGCAGTTCGACGACCCCGGCATCCGCCATCTGGCGATCGACGTGGACGATTTCGACGCCGCGCACGAACGCCTGAAGGCCGCCGGCGTGCGCTTCCTGGGCGAGCCGATGAACAAACAGGGAAACCGGCTTTTGTTTTTTGCGGATCACGACGGCAACATCCTGCATCTGATTCAGAGGGAAAGGCCGCTGCCGTAAACTTGTGCTGCGCCGGGTCTTCAAGGCTTTCCATTACCGCGAATTTCGCCTGCTTTGGTTTGGCGCCTGCACTTCGTCGATCGGCACGTGGATGCAGATCGTGGCGCAGAGCTGGCTGGTCTTTTCGATCTCCAAGTCGGCGTTCATGCTGGGCCTGGACGGCTTCCTGGGGCAAATCCCCATTGTGCTGTTTTCGCTGATTGGCGGCGTGATCGCGGACCGCATCGACCGCCGGCGCGTGCTGCTGGGATCGCAATATGTCCAGATGACCAGCGCCTTCCTGCTGACGGTGCTGATCGCATTCAAGCTGGTGAAGGTCCCGCACATCCTGGCCCTGTCTTTCGTGGTGGGCTGCGCGCAGTCCTTCGGCGGCCCCGCGTATTCGGCGCTGGTGCCCATGCTGGTCGAAAAAGAAGACCTGCCGAACGCCATCGCGCTGAATTCCATTCAGTTCAACCTGGCGCGCGTGATCGGCCCCGTGCTTGGCGGCCTGGCGCTCACCGGGCTGGGCGCGGCCTGGTGCTTCGGGCTGAACGGACTGTCGTTCGTGGCGGTGATTATCTCGCTGCTCCTGCTGACGGTCAGGTTCGAGCCCCAGAAGACCGACGAATCCATTTTGACCGGCGTGAAGCAAGGCATCGGGTTCGTGCGCAAGCAAGGCGCCATGGTGGGGCTGATCGCGCTGGCGTTTTGCATGACCGCGCTGGCAATACCGACGCTCACCTTCCTGCCGGTGTTCGCCAAGGACGTATTCCACCGCGGACCGACGGCCTTCACGATCTTGCTGTCGTGCTCAGGGATCGGGTCGGTGGCGGGCGCATTGATCGTGGCGGCGCTCGGCAACGTCAAGAACAAAGGGCAGATTGCGCTGCTGACACTGCTGCTCCTCGGCGGCGCCATTGCCGGATTCGCCATTTCCAAGTCGATTGTGTTGAGCGGCGCGCTTCTGATCGTTTCGGGCGCGGCGATGATGGGCGTCTTCTCGATGGTGAGCTCGCTAGTGCAGCTCATCACCCCCAACGAAATGCGCGGGCGCGTGATGAGCGTGTATAACCTTGCCTTTCGCGGCGGCATGCCGCTGGGCAGCCTGGCTACGGGGTGGCTGGTGCCTATGTACACTGCACCACACGTGCTGGCGGTGAATGGGTTGTTGTTGGTGGCCGTGGGGTGCTATTTTCTGCTGGTGCAGCGGCGGGTAGCCGCGCTTTGAGGAGTCATGCATCAGGCTCCAACCGGATTCTCGCTGGCCATCGAGTATTACCGGGAGGAGGATGGCCGCAGGCTGGCGGACATCGCAGCCCTGCCGGGCGTGACCGCCTATGGCCGCACCAGGAAGCCGGCGACGGCGGCCATGCAGGCGCCGGCGCTACGACTGATCGCGGACCGGTTGGAGCATGGCGAAGCCGTTCCCGGCCCAATGAACGTGTCCTTCATTGCCGCCTAAGAAGCTATCCTAAGATTGGCCCTCGACCAGGGCGAGGCAAGCGCTAGCCGCGTTGCTCCGCATCGGTTGGACCATCAAGCGGCAAGGCGGCACATTCCATCGTATACTGGCGCGCACAGGATGGCCGGACGTGTTATTCGCTTGCCATTACAGGGTCCCTCTCGGCCCGACGGCCATTAAGGTCCTTGCCAAAAAGACCGGATTGGCGCCGAAGGATCTGTGACCGGGTGGAAGCGGCGCTGATGCCGCCAGGCGGAAAGCAAGCCCGGCCAATCTACGTGGGCCGGATGGGGGCCTTGAGGGAACGGGGTTTGACGGGCGAGGGGACGAAGTAGACAGCGGCCTTCCCCGGCCCGCCGTCGCGCATTACGTAGAGAGGTTCCTGGCCGGTGCCATTGAGCAGGAATACGGACGAATCGCCGAAGCGGTCGAGGCGTGTCGGCGTGAAGTTGAGGTCGAGGCTCTGGACCGGCGACCGCGAAGTGATATCGTAAACCGACAGTGTGCGGCTACCGGCGTTGGCGGCGTAGAGCCGCTGCCCATCGGCGGAAACCTGCAATCCGGCCGGCGAACTGATGCCGCTATCGTTCGCAAAGAGGACCGCGGCGGGCGTCCCGGCGTAGCTCTGCACTTGCCAGATCTGTTGGGCTTGGTTATCGGCGAAGTAGAGGCTACTGCCCGACAAATCGATGGCGGACGGGCTGGCGGCGTGCGCGATGCGCTGGATGCCGGAGGCAGCGCTGGCCAGGTAGATGCCGCCGTAGTCGTTGGAAGCCACTCCCACGATCAGGCGCTGCCCGTCGAAAGCCAGCGCCGTCACCTGTCCGGGAAGGCCCGAGAGGTCGATGGGCGCTGCGGCTACAGGCGAATGCGCGAGACTGGTGAGGATCTGCGCCTGGCCGGTGCGCGAGGAGTAGACCACGGCGGCGCTGCCGGCGTTGTTGGCATTGTTAATGGGGGCCCACGCGAAATGGTCCACGCCGGCGATGGCGCCAGGGACATGCAAAGCTACGGGTGGAGTTGCGCTGCGGAGGCCTGTATACAGCACCAGCCGTCCCAATTGCTGCACGGCCAGCGCAGCGGAGCCATCCGGCGCGACGGAAGCGGCGTTCATTCCGGCCGCTACGACGTTGCCGAGATATGCGGCGCCGGGGATGCCCAGCATGGGCCGGACCGCGCCCACCTGCGCATCGAAGATGAAGCCGGTGACCGGTCCGGCCACGCCGGCCGAGGTCTGCGCCCAGCCCGAAATCGCGAGCGCGCAAAGCGCGATGAAGAGTCTGCCAGTATGCATATGTTAAATAGACGCCGTCTCGGTCCTAAAATCTCACGGCACCCCTCTGGCAGTATAGCGCTATCATGGGAGTCCATGAAGGTGGCAGTGGCAAGCGATCACGCCGGTTACCCGCTGAAGGCGCGGATTATCGAAGAATTGGGCAAGTTGGGGCACGAAACCGTGGATCTGGGCACGGATTCGACGGACCCGGTGGATTATCCGGACTATTCGCGAGCCGTGGCCGAGGCTGTGATCGAAGGGCGCGCCGACCGGGCCATCCTGCTGTGCGGCAGCGGCGCGGGAGCTTGCGTGGCCGCCAACAAGTTCAAGGGCGTGCGCGCCGCCACCTGTCACGATCCGTTTTCGGCGCATCAGTCCGTGGAGGACGACGACGTGAACGTGATGTGCCTGGGCGCGCGCGTGGTCGGTCCGGACTTGGCCGTGGAACTGGTGCGGCGGTACATCGGGGCGAGCTTCTCGGGGTTGGAGCGGCACAAGCGCAGGTTGGGGAAGATCGCCCGATTCGAAGAGGAGTTCGGGCGGTAGGCTGGTTTCCGCATGGGTGTTCTGCAGAAGAGCTTTCGCGTGGCGACGCGGGGCCATTCGGACGTGCTGGATATCACGCCGCAGGTGGCGCGCATCGTGGCCGAAAGCGGCGTCCAGCAAGGCATCGTGAACGTCGCCGGCGTGGGTTCCACGCTGGGCATCACCACGCTGGAGTTTGAGCCGGGATGCGTGGCGGACCTGCGGCGTGCGCTCGACCAGATCGCTCCCGCCGATGGCGACTACGCGCATAACGCGCGCTGGGGCGACGGCAACGGCTACGCGCACCTGCGTAGCGCGTTGGTGGGCACTGCCCGCAGCTTTCCGGTTACCGAGGGACGCATCGGAACCGGCACTTGGCAGCAGATCGTGCTGTGCGATTTCGACAACCGCGCGCGGGACCGGCAGGTGCTGGTGACGGTGGTAGGGGAATGAGGGAACGGCGCGCGGAACCCCGGCTGTGGTGTTCGGACCTGATCAGGGTGCGGCTGGAGGGCGGTGAACCCGTGGAGCTGACGGCGAATCTGGAAGATATCTCGCCGTCGGGGGCGTGCGTGCAGTTCGAGGAAGCGGTCCCGGCCGGCGCGCGGCTGTGCCTGATGCTCGGCCGGCACAAGTTCCGCGGGCAGGTGACGCACTGCACTCACAATGAGATTGGGTATTTCGTGGGGGTCCGATTCGATGCCGGGCGGAAATGGTCGCGCGAGATCTACAAGCCGGAACACCTGCTCGATCCCGCGCAGGTGGTGGCACGCGGGCGGGGCGGCAATTAGAAGTCGTGAGTCGAGGAAGGCAGAACGGCTGGCCGAACGATGGCCAGGTCCGCATAAGATCTTATTCGCACTACTGGTTATCGGCGAACTCTCTGGCGAATACTGGCACGGTGAGCAGTTATCGGAAACTGCCGACAGTCTGCAAGAAATATGAACGGAAGTCAGAGGGAGCGCAGGAAGTTGAGAAGGTCCTGTTTGTCACTCTCGCTGAGACGATCAAACTGCCTGATCACTCCATTGGCTTCCGACTCGACGCCGCGATGCTCCTGGATAGCCACAAGCAAGTCGCTGGTGCGTCCATCGTGCAGGAAGAAAAGACGTTGTCCAAGGCCCCACAGGGGCGCGGTGCGGAACTCGTCTCCTACCGCCTGGCCCTGAGATATCCCATCCTCAAGGTTCTTGCCCATTTGGTGAAGCGCCAAATCCGAATAGAGGTTTGCCGTCTTTCCGGACAGGGCGGCAACGCGGGAGTTCGGATCGGTTGTAAGTGCCGGAGTGTGGCAAAGATGGCAGGCGACCTGAGTAAAAAGCGCTTTACCTTTCAAGATGGATGCGGAGCCGCCCGGCACTGTATCGGAAGGCTGCGGCGGGGCCAAAAAGCGCATGAAGGCGGCGAAGTGTTCGATGTCGCTGAGAACGTCGAACGGAGGGTTCGGTGTACCGATCTGATTGGGATTCGTATTGGTGCCATCGTTGGGCATTTTAACGGCGGCGTTTGGACATGCCTCTTCCCGCTCCGTTTGGAACAGCTCGTTGGAAATGCCCATCTCCACGTTGTAGGCTTCGCCGGCAAAGATGAGCAGGGATTTGTTCTGAGCTTTCCAGCCAAATCGGGCGATGGTTCCGTCGTTACCGTTGTTGTTGGGTTCGCCTTGGACTCGACTCTGCTGGGTCTGTGTGTTGCCGGAAACGACTATGTTCAATTTGCCTCGTATTTGCATACGCAGCTTCGCAGGCGCTTCCTTCGCGAGGTTCGCCAGAATATCGGTATCGCGAATCTGCTCGATCAGTCCGGCGCCGAACACCGGGGTCGGGATCCTAAAGATTACATTTTTCTTGTTTGCCTCAAAGTCCGGTTGCGTCAGTTGGCAACCGACAGCGCCTGCCGCGCCCACAATGGTGAATAGATCGTGCACACCACCATCCGGTGTGCCCTTACTGGTTTTCTGGAATCTCGCTTCCCGGGTCGGTCCGTTCTCTGTGATAAAGAAGGGCAGCGTGTTACTCAGGCCCAGCCGCTTGATGATTTGGAACTGCGGATTGGGCTTCGCGCCCGATCCCCCTACCGTGGGTTGGGCGTGACATCCCGCACAACTGTCGAGGTTCATGCGCGGCCCCAAGCCATCTCCGGAGACGGTGTCCACTTTCACGAATGTGGCCTGGCCGGCCTTGAAGAGCTTGAGTTCGCCGGGTGTAAGGTTATCGATAGGGCCGCCGGCGCTGGCACCGGGGCGCGACCCTGGGTCATGAGCCCTGGTGGCTTGGGATTGTGCGGTTCCGCTTAAGGCGGCCAGTAGCAGGCCGATCCCGGCGATTGACTTCAATGTCATTTCCACGAGTCCTCCCCTCGTGTACCAACGCATGCATGATCTAAGACGAACGCTTGACGACGGCGTCGGTCCCCCAGGCGCCATCCTCAGTCTGGATCTTCAGATTCATCGTGTCGCCGGACACCGTTCCGGTCACCAGCAGGGTGATCGGATTGCCCTGGTATTCGGACGCCACCGTGAGCGAGATTTTGTCGCCGTCGATGGAGCCTTTGGTGATGGGCCGGGGCTTGCCCTCGGAATCCGACATGGTGCCGGTGACGGTCGCGCCGTCGGCCTTCAGATCCAGCACGACGTCGGCGCCAGTTCCTTCCATCGGCCTTTTCCACTTGCCGGTGACGTCGGCGGCCAAGGCGATTGAGACAAGTGCCAGGATCAACAGAACAGATATCGAAATCGCACGAAACATGACAGTAGCCCTCTTGCGTATCATATCCGTTTGTGACGTTCGCTGGGTTCCTGCCACAGGCGATAGCCGCCGCGGAAGGCGTAGGCATTGTTGCCGAGGCGCGCGCCGGGCGGAAGCTTCTTCAGCACCTTGGCGTTGCCGCCGCCCAGGATGACATAGTCGGCCTCCAGCGCAGCCTTCAGGCGCTTCACGACATCGAACACGTGCTCCCGCCACTTCTTCTTGCCGAGGCGCTTCAGGCCGCGCAGACCGATGTAATCCTCATAGGTGCGGCCACGCTTATAGGGCAGGTGCGCCAACTCCATCGGCTCCAGGACGCCATCTACGATCATCGCCGAGCCAAGACCGGTGCCCAGCCCGAGGAACAGCATGCGCCCTCCCTCGTAGTGGCCGAGGGCTTGCATGGCTGCGTCGTTAATCATCTTGACGGGGCAGCCGAGCGCCTTGGGGAAATCGAAACCGACCCAGCCGGGTCCCATGTTGTGCGGGTCGCCGACCAGCTTCCCATGCAGTACCGGCCCCGGATAACCGATCGAGGCCACCGAATACTCCCAGCCGGGGATTGCCTTGCGCACGTCGGCCACCATTTTCCGGGGCGTCATCTTCGACCCGGAAGGAATCTCGATGAACGTTTTGTGGCCGGTGGCCAGGATTTTGATGTGGGTGCCACCGACGTCGAGGACCAGGATTTTCAGAGGTTGGTTCGTCACTTTGTTATTCCGTCTCCCTAATATGGCGCAGCCGAGCCTGCAATTCCACGGGCAGCGCGCTTTCTATCTCAGCGGTGATTAAGCCGGCGGCGTCCATGCTTCGGATATGGACGCGGTCCTTGTCGCGGTGCGCACTCAGTTTCATGCGCACCAAATCGGCAACCGGAATGATGAACACGTCCACGCCCAGAATGCTCTTCTTCTCCGGCCGAATGGGCGGGTTCGGCATCGCCTGATTGGGGCGCACCTTCTCTCCGCTGAAGAGCAGATGAACGGCGTTCCTGGCGCTGGTGGTCTCGCCGTAGAGCAGCATGTCCAGTCCGGCGGCGTGACGGAAGCGGAATCCGTGGCGGGCGCCGATCTCCGTGACTCTCTCCAGGTCGGAGCGCCGAATCATCAAGTCCACATCGCGGGTCAGGGTGGAATGCTCGGGATCGGCTTCTTCCACGTGCACCAGAACCGCCAATCCGCCGATCAGCTCATGCGGCACGCCCTCGGCCATCAGCGGACCGGTGATCTTGTGCAGAATACCGGCCAGATCGAACAGGCGTTGTTCAAACACGAGATTAACGGCTTCTCCCCGATGCGCGGCGTTGTGCAGAAACTGGGCAAAGGTCTGCATTTGTCAAGATAGGGCACAGCAGCGGGTCCTGGAGGACCCGCGCAGACTAATAAAGTCTGCCCCACCACAGAGGCCACCTAAAAGGTGGCCTGCAGCCAAGATTGGCTGCCCCACAAGTGCTGATGGACAGGAGTACAATCACTCCACTGTGACGTGCGTGCCCTTGGCCTCATGCCGCGACAGGTTGCCGATGCGGTCGTCGATCACGCTGCGCACGCCTTTCAGAAGCTCCACGCGCGCGTTGCGGAAATGGTCCTTGGTGGCGTCGGACCAGGCCTTCCGGAAGAACGGCTTCACATTCAGACAGTAGAAGCAGCCCGGAGCGTCAACGTTTGGTTTTTCGTCTGGCATAATCAATTCTCCCTCATTTCCACGGTCAATACTTTATTCTCCAACTTTGCGTGCGCTGGCGTTAGGGCCGCCATGGAGGTGGGCAGGCCGATGTGCCGGCGCAGGGTGCCAATCTGGACGACCAACTCGTCGCCCTTCTTGAACAGCCCCACTTCTCCCTTCATGGCGAAGGGCAATTGCAACCGCACCTCGTAATGCCCGTCGCGCTTGGTGAAGCTGTAGGGCGCTTCGGTGCGCGTGACGGCGGCGGGATCTTCGTTTTCGGCATAGAGCGCCCGCGCCAATTCCTGGAGGCGCTCGGCGCCCAGCACCTCGTGCGTGAACAGCGGCACGTGCCTGACCGGCACTGGAGAGAAGTAGGAGTCGATCTCCGCCAGGACGCGCTGCTGCGACTCGCGCCATTCGGCGAAGAAGGAGTCGGTGATGGTCTCGGGCAGCACGCGATTCACGATGATGCTATCCACCGTGAGGCCGTGCAGCGAAAAGTACACGAAGGCGCGCTGCGTTTCGCGCAGCACCATCTTCTCCGGATTGGTGACCAGGCGCACGCTGGTGATGCGCGGATTTTCCAGCAGATCGTCGATGCCGTCCAGCTTGCCGAAGAGGTCCTGGATGTTGGCGAAGTAACTATCGGTGGGGAGTTCGACCGGCGAAACCCGGTTGGCGAGCGGGCGCACGGCTTTGAGGATGGTTCGCTGGAAGGGGAAGATGTGCTTCATGTACCAATCGAGCGTGGTGGGCATGCTGACGAAGCGCATGGACTCGGCGGTGGGCGCGCAGTCGAGCACGATGACGTCGTAACGCTGCTCGCGCCGGAACTGGTTCACCCACATCATGGCGCTGAGCTCTTCCATGCCGGGCAGGATGGCCAGCTCTTCGGCTTCCACGTCGCTGATGCCGGTGGTGCGCAGCACGGAGATCACGTAGGCGGAGATCTCGCGCCAATGCCGCTTGATCTCCTTCTGGATGTTGACTTCGTGGATGGCCAGCTTGTCGGCGATGGGGTAAGGGTCGCCGGTCTTTTCGTGGAAGAGGCTGGTTTCGAGGTCGAAGGAATCTGCCAGGCTGTGGGCGGGGTCCACGCTCATGACGAGCGTGCGATAGCCCAGGCGCGCCAGTTGGACGCCCGTGGCGGCAGCGAGGCTGGTTTTGCCGACGCCGCCTTTGCCGCTGAACAGCAAGATGCGCATGTAGCTATGATAGCAAGGCGCGCTTTGCGCGCCGGGGCTGGTGGTTAGTGGCTGGTGGCTGGTGGTTGTGTTTGGCCTGCCTTTTTGAACGATCAAAGCCCAAGTTATTGGATCTAAAAGGCGTCGGATGGCGCGCGCGCCAGGCCGGAAGATCGCGTGCAATAGCTTGCGGTACTATGGACGCATGCTCCGCTACCAAGTGGCATTCCACTTTCCGCATGCACAAGGTGAAATGGTGGTTGCAGAGGCCCTCGACTTCCCGGGAAGCGGTCAGTCAAGGTTTCGATTTGCCGGATGCCCGGCTGATGATCGCCAGCGCCATGGATAGATCTTGCGGAACTCCTGTTGGAAGAGGGAAAGCCTTTGCCGAACCCGGACGCATCCGCGACCGATGCCGACCTGATCGAACTCGTGCCGCTGTCGGTGCGCGTAGGCACTTCCCGAGTGTGATAGAGGTAGCAGCCGTGGCGCGGCGGCACGCCTGATTTGCCACAAGCTCGGAGTCGCGCCCATCCGGAGGCCGGGCGTGATACTGCAGGGTGGCTGCATCTTTGGATTCAGCGGCATGTCATCCGGCTGCTATGCCTTTCGAGCCGGACGGCATTCGGGTCAATGGAAAGGACTCAAGTTTAGGTCGATCAGTTCGTCCCATCCGAGTGCATATCCCAATGCGCGTTTGACCTCGCGATGCCGCGATGGCGCCAATGCGCCCGCCCGGGAATCAAGCCCCTGGCGCGCGACGGTGCGGACATTGTCGAGGTTGGCCACGCATGACGAAGGCAGCCCCTCACGCCGGCCCAATCTGACCTCCACAGGAATGGCCCGGATATTGGTGGTGATCTCAGCGACGATGAACTTGCTCAGGTACTGATAGGCGTCATTGCGACTCAACAGCAGTACCGGGCGCCGTCCTGCAGGCGCGGGCAAGTTCGCCCACCAAATCTCGAACTGTCTCACGGTTTATACTCCTCGGCCGTAGACCAGTCGTCGGCATCCGAGGTCGAATCGGGCTGTTTGCGGTAGGCTTCGCGCATGGCGTGATACTCCGCTTGACGGATCGCCTTTCGAATCGCTTGCCGCACAAACTCCGAGCGCTGGCGCTTTCCAGGCGCGGCAATGCGGTTCAGTGCTTTTAGGGTGGGCTCGTCCAACTGGATGAGGAGCGGCTTCATATACATTG